>Ga0123354_10012942_pt1 | contig 12922 bp, 6 predicted proteins | sample TergutLab28metaG_2_FD_97872 | JGI IMG/M metagenome (GOLD analysis project Ga0123354, IMG submission 97872) | Labiotermes labralis P4 segment gut microbial communities from Petit-Saut dam, French Guiana - Lab288 P4 | ecosystem: Host-associated > Arthropoda: Insects > Digestive system > Gut ...
TCACTTTTGCAACTGCGGCAGTCTGCCGCATTACCAATGGAAGTCACATTGAACCATAACTATCCGAGGTAAAACTCGGTGTGTTTTGCTACATTTTGACAGTTCAAAACGTTGTGTATGTCCCCTGTATAAATTTCTATACGCTTTCAAAGTTGTAAAGCTCTTTTTGAAACACCCTGTATAAGCACGGTTGTTATACCCAAATAAAACTAAAACCAGGTCACTGTCTTCGCGACACGATTTTGTCAGTGATTAACAAACTGTTGTCCACACAACTCATGGTCCAAGATAGGTTTCAAAATTACTATTTAAATTCCGTATTAAAATACGATGGAAACGACAACGAATCATTCTTCGTAACACTAACACTTCAAGAAAGACTGGCTCCTTTGGCCTGCTAAGTGCATGACAGAATTCTATCATCACCACCTCGACCTACGCACAGCTCCGTAGCCCTTTACATTTTAACCGAACGATTTGATGTACAGCCTTTAGTCATTCGAATTTAATACCTGTTCACACCACAGCCATTCTGACTTTCTGCTTTGTCACTCACGTTTCGTACCGATGGCATATTTGTGTACGTACCTCTCTTTTCCTTAAAGACTGTAATTTCAGCTATTAATCTTAGAAACATTATAGCTGATTCTATCTTATAAGAGGTAAAGTAGATCTACCGTCAGTCACAAATTCTGTGCCTACAAAATGTTTATCTTCAGGTACATACTGAAAATTTTGCATTTTAGGCGTTGTTGTGAAATGTTTGTCCAAGTTCGTTAAATCGAGTTTAAAATGTTTCTTCCAGTTAGACCGACGTATCGTTTACTACGTTCAGAACAGGTTACGTGTTGAGTTCAAAAGCTTACTGTGACTTAAACTTCTACCTTCCCGTTGATATATCGGGCCACACAGGGATGTATAGACTGAATTTTATTTTCATTCTTTCTCTTATCGTATTCTTTAACTGTCCAATCTCAGGCGGAATTAAAACTTCGATAAACGATTCCGTCCAAATGCAAAGCCTTTAAGTAGGGACCAAAAAAAAGTAGAGTGGAACTGAAGGATTTAAATGTCTTGAAACAGGGGTTTTTCATCCACATTATCTAGCACTTGGCGTGATTCATATTCTGTTATACAGTTCATTTTTTGTTCTGTATAAAACCTTTGACACACATAATACGCTACGACATTCCACCAAGCCCAGTTTACTTTGCCTGAAATTCAGAAAGTCCAAATCAGATAACATGAAAGTGAAAGCAATTTTGCAACGTCAGATTGAATCGTTTAAAGACTATCCCTATTTGAACACGTGGAAAATCACAAAACTAAACTGTTGGTTCGCGTATTTATTTGAGCTTCTTTCCTCGCCTATCGTATTCTCTGTATTCATTTTCTATATATGTTCATATGCAGTTACGACAGTACAAAATAATATCGTCTTTGGCGTTGTTATTGTTCAGAGAAGCGCTCATATATATATATATATAGAGAGAGAGAGAGAGAGAGAGAGAGAGCTGTTTTGAAAATTAAAAACAAATAGTTTCCTGGCATAAAATTTTAGTGCAACAAAAGGGGAGCACACAAGGTTCTTTTCCACTAGAAACTTTGAGCCCAAAACCCCTAATATCCGGAGTTTAAGACATTACATCTGTCAAGAAAGGGCGGGCTAACGCAGCCGTTTCGCCCAGAATTGCGTTTGAAATTGAAAAATAAAACAAGGCAACTGTGTCTTCTCGATTTCGTTTCCTTTAACATCGACACTGATTTCCAGATGTCAGCACATGTCTGAGTAGGAAGAACTACTATATCTGTACTTGATGCAAACAAGCCTTCTCGTAATGTCACATTACAGTATAATTTAAAAACAATATCATATCATGACAAGATGTGACCAATAACAAAAGAATTATTGGTAAAATCATGTAACTGGAAAAAACAGTAATCTGCAGAAGAGGAAGCAGCTAGGTTCGCTCGTAGGGAACTAATCCTTTGGTAGCAGACCCGAAGGTTCAACACCATTAGCACAGGTCGCTCTCCGTCAAGAGTTTAATCCATCCTACATCTTCATAGCCTATGCCCTAAAATCCACGTTCATACTGTTGTCTCATATCCCGCTTGGTATTTCAGGTACTCGCTTTCCATATAGATTCTCCACCGAACATTCTAAGAATTTCTTATGGTCCAAAAACAATGCTGAGATCAAATTTCCTTTGTTGCACTGTAGCTCGATCCTAGCCTCTCCTTTATCTGCCGTACACATCTTTAAACTCTTAAAACAAGCCGCAGTACTCCCGTCAAAGAAAAACTGGATAACTATCGTATAAACTCGATGTGACACAGATCAAAGGGGAGAAACACACTTGCCGGGAGAGTATCGTAACTCGCGACTACCAGTATTCGAGTGGCCTGAAATTGGCCACAAAGAGAACAGACGGCTGTCTGGAGTGGAAGACAAAGAAAGACAGGACACAACTGACTCTTTCGTATCAGAAATCAAGATGTACACACTACAGACACACACGACTCAAACTGTCTTCAGAATGGAGCTATTGGTGGGAGGCCTCTTACGGCACACAAACTGCACATAAACTGTTGAATGTGAAGTACGTAAGAACCATGCCATGGTGGTGTTTAGAGGGTGTGGGGTTTAAGCTACGAAAGTTCTTAACCGTTACCCTAGAATAAAGTTCATGCTCCAATAGAGTTACCTACTCATTCGTAAGAGAGCTGGCTAAACCCGAAGGCGTTCAGAACAGACCTAAACGGGGAATCCCGGGGGGTTAACACTTGTGACGTGCTACAGTGGATTCTGGTGGGTCAGCTCTTGCGACGTACTACAGTGGATCCTGGTGGGTAAGCTCTTGTGACGTGCTACAGTGGATCCTGGTGGGTCAGCTCTTGTGACGTGCTACAGTGGATCCTGGTGGGTCAGCTCTTTGAAGGGCTACAGTGGATCTTGGTGGGTCAGCTCTTTTGACGGGCTACAGTGGATCCTGGTAGGTCAGCTCTTGTGACCTGCTACAGTGGATCCTGGTGGGTCAGCTCTTGTGACCTACTGCAGTGAACCCTGGTGGGTCAGCTCTTGTGACCTGCTGCAATGGATCCTGGTGGGTCAGCTCTTGTGACCTGCTACAGTGGATCCTGGTGGGTCAGCTCTTGTGACTTGCTGCAATGGATCCTGGTGGGTCAGCTCTTGTGACCTGCTACAGTGGATCCAAGTGGGTCAGCTCTTGTGACGTGCTACAGTGGATCCTGGTGGGTCAGCTCTTGTGACCTGCTACAATGGATCCTGATGGGTCAGATCTTGTGACCTGCTACAATGGATCCAGGTGGGTCAGCTCTTGTGACGTGTTAAAATCGATCCTGGTGGATCAGCTCCTATGTCCTTTTACAGTGGATTATAGGATTAAGGCTGTAGTTACAATGATCAGTTCACATGCCCTTTTTTCCCTTATAATAACAATTTTAGCCTTCAAACCACGGAATTCACATTTAGTACGGCGTTACATGGTTTCTTGATGTTTCACGTGCTGAAAATCTTATAACTGCAAATAAACTAAAGTTAAATTTATTTTAAAATTTCATTGCGAATAAACTGTTATTGAGCGAAGGTTTTTGAGGATACGAAATCACACAAGGATAAATTCAATTCCAAATGTTTCCAGAATTAGCTCCATCGAAGCAGTTTCTAAAAATATGTATCTACTTCCACGCGTTCATAAAGTTGTGCTCGTTCCCTAGCAACGGTTGCCAAGCAACTAAAATGTAACTTCAAAGACTGGCACAAGTTCAGCGACTTTTTTTATCTTGCGTAAACACCGAGACACCACGGCATATTGCAAAGAACTTGGGTTCCGATGGACTTGAAGTGGCAAAGTTATTAATATTTTTACATATTGAAAACATAATGATAATCGTTTACACTGTCCGAGATCACATGTGCTGAACAAGCAAAGACACTTGAGATCGATATCAATATATTTGTTACGCCAGAACCTCTACGGCTCACTTGTAACATCCTCGATACGAAATGTGACAGGCAGACAAAACGAGACACAATTGAATAGAGCCATACAGTCTCCCTTGACTACTTCCTTTGACCATCTTGACACGCGAAAATTTGAACTAAATGAAGTGGCGCTTGTTCTGACGTCGCAATACGGTACATATGAATGCCAATAGATGTCATCCTCGGTTACATGGGTGTCAAAACAAAATGCTGAGATGAAGACTTGAAGGGCAGAAACGGGCACATTGTGCTGAAACCAGAGCTTCTGAAGCTGCGGTGAGTAAAACATCAATTAAAGGCAATGGTGTAACTAGAAGAATTCGGTTCTGAAGTCAACTGCACCTCACGTTTTTCAATATTAGGTTTAGTATAACTGCATGGTGACCATTTAATTCGAAATAACAGCTTCTTCACGCAAGTCAGTGTAAACTAAAAGGTATGGCTGTTGGGTCACGGGTTCGTCTATCAACAACGTACACGCTAACCTAGGGGTATCCAACCCACGGCCCTTGGCCAAACAATTCAATTTTATACATAATATAAAAAATTCCACAATAATTTTAGATGTGAGTTGTACTATTTATAGTCATTTCCACATGTGCGGCCCGAAAACCGGATCACAATAACGGCAGTGGCCCGTTTTAAAAAAGAAGCTGAACACCCCTGCAGTATACCCAATACACTTAACTCCATCGCGCAGAGTTCTTCTTGAGAGCCTAGCAGTCACCAACACTAAAGTCCATTACCGTATTCACCAGAGCCTGTCGACAGTCAATGTTCCCCTTATTAAAAGATCAAAACATTATTTGCGCTGATGGAGCAGTTAGTTATCTGCACGCAGCTTCTCTTGAGGGTACTAACGATAGTGATGTCGTAAAATGAAACAAAACATACAAGGCGCCTTCTCAACAGTATTATAAATGCTACTAGTGACACATCTAATGAGTAGTATAGATATCACAACATAGAGATACATATGCCGTATTGCTGACAGGGCTCATTATCAGCAAAAATTCTGCACTTCCAAATTCAAGTGCCCAATAAACTGAATAAGTTGCACATATTGTACTGTACAAACAAATTTTCTTTGTATTAACGTTAAATGCTCGCCTAGCCCTGCAAAGGACCACGGATCAAAATATGTTTCACCTGCAAGCTGTGTATAAATTCAGAAACACTGGGCCTACTTTATGGGTGTTGTGAAGGAGCTTTTTACGTGAATTTTAAAGAAATATGATAAGTATTTTCATTGCTACACCGTGCATGTTGTCGAGTTACTCAATTAATACACCAACTAATGCACTTGTATAAAATTTACACATTAAAACGCTAAAACTGCTCCGACATGTTTCGGTCCCAAGACCATCATCAGGACGCTAAATTTTCCTAGCCAAAGTCGCATTAAAAATAGTCACTGATTAACTTCGTTGTACTAATAGGGTTTTGTGGCAGCATGCCGTGTTGTGTAAGGTTATGTTGCGAAGAGTGCCCTGCTATGGATGTGCATTCTCGCTGCTTATCACGCAGCGAAGCACAGCATGCACATCCGTAGCAGGGCACTCTTCGCAACATAACCTTACACAACACGGCATGCTGCCACAATACCCTATTAGTACAACGAAGTTAATCAGTGACTATTTTTAATGCGATTTTAGCAAGGAAAATTTAGCTCCCTGATGATGGTCTTGGGACCGAAACATGTCGGAGCAGTTTTAGCGTTTTAATGTGTAAACTTTATATAAGTGCATTAGTTGGTGAATTAATTGAGTAAATATGATAAGGCTTGGTATGTTTTGCAAGCTAACTGCAGGTTACAGCAAACGAACGATCGTGTGAAGTGTGCCCGTTCTGAATCACAAACTCGTGCCTTAGGCGGTTGGAAAGGTGTTGTAAAGCTTTTCCGATGTTTACAATATTTTCTGAATGTAGTCAAAAGACGGAAGAAGACTTGCACTATTCAAGGTGCACGCTGTCTACTTTCTGTAACGACTTAAGGAAGGGAAACGAGCAGAGATGCCTGTGGGATACGTCCTGCACAGACCGGTGACTTGCTGTCGTGCACAGTCTGGTTAATGCTGGAAAACAGAAGCGCTTCGAGAGAGCTCTGCGTGGGGCCACAAGTAGGAGCCGGTCCCCTGGAGAGATCTTTGTCAGAAGCCGGCCGCGTGACGTTACGTGCCTTTGTGGAGATAACGGTTCAAACAGAGCCGACAGATATCGGAAATAACTGCACGTAAGAACAAAGTTGTTCCCAATATAACCGCAGCCGGTTACAAGTAACACGATAACAGTGGCGCTAAATGCTCCATGCGGAAATTTCAGTATGTAGAGAATTAAGCCGAATAAAACAACTTTGAAATTTATGTTAGTCTGACGTAATTAAGGCAGCAGAGTAGAAGAGACAATGGTTACTCTCGTCTAGGACCTCCAAATCACTCGGCGTTCAGGCAGCAATTTCCATTTCGCGACGTTCGAACTAGCAATGCGACAGAGATACGACGCTTCGTGTTTCTTGTTCAGTGCAATTAAGGACAGGCCGTCTGATGAACAGGCGCTGACATCTGCAAACGCGTACACCAGTGGCCTTTCAAAATCAGGTGAACGTACTTTTCTATCCAATGTTCCCTGATTCAGGAAAAACCGTTGCTTCACCCTTTTATCCATATGGTAAGAGCAGTATGTAGATGAAGAGGAGCAATGAGCACTGTTGAATAATACTGACAGGGACAAACAAACTTCTATAATCAAAACGTGTCCTAGTGCCACTCTGTTCACCACAAATCCCACGCATACTGACTTGTGATCGAACCCAGGCCTCCGCAGGGAGAGGCCAGCGACTAACCGCGTGAGAATTCAAGTGTAAGATTAACCTGAATTATATTTAAAAATTCAGCTCTTACCGCGCAGTAAACACTACATCTGTGTTACAAAAACCAATCACTTAACGCGGTGTGGGATAATAACCGCTGTTTGTTCTGAGACAAATACAAAATACCTGCTGGTACATACACTAACCATTAGGTTGTAAAGGAATAATTACGTACCTGCAGGGAAGGCATAATATCTTGATAGATGAATGAAGATATTATCATCATAACACAGTAGAAGCTGACACAATAACAATGCCACAACTGCACAAATTTCTGATACAACCACGAGAGATTAATTAGTAAACGGCTTAAATGTTATACAGGAGTACTTACAGAATTGAGATCGCATTGTAAGAGATAAAGGTAAGTAGGTTATCTTACGCTGGTGATATGCGTCAGGTTTTTGACACTACTGGCAGCAACGAAGGAATGCCTAATGATGATAACAATAACAATTATTAGCGACGTAATTTGACCACGATACGTGGTCAACATAGCATCCACACTGAATGACACTGTATTATTATTATTATTATTATTATTATTATTTGTTATCGATGTGCTGATAAAAGGGCCAAAAGCCTGCTATGGGGATAGCAGAGAAACGTAAAAGAAAGTAAATGAAATAACAAACCACAAACACACACCCAATTAAAAATAACAATGTGTACATACATGTGAATACCTATAATTTTTTTTTCTCCCTGTGGCGCTGCGGCCCAACGCGGGCCATGGCCTTCTCATTCTTAAAGCTTCTAGATCACACACAACGACGCACCACAGTCGGTAGGATTCCTCTGGACGAGTGATCGGCTCGTCGCAGAGACCTCTGCCTGACAACACACAACGCTCACAACAGACAAACATCCATGCTCCCGGTGGGATTCGAACCCACGATCTCAGCAGGCGAGCGGCCGCAGACCTACGCCTTAGAACGCACGGCCACCGGGACCGGCGAATATCTATAATTATCATATCTAATTTAATAAGGCCTTAAGCAAAAGCGACGTTCCACCGACATACATATGACCCTACTCATGGTACGGGCCGCCGAAGTGCATCTAGCGGAAGGGTATTTGCGACGTTCAAAGTCAACATTAAACAAAGTAAAACCTCTGAAATGTAGAGATTCGGCACACGAAGGCAGACATTTTCCAAGAGGGCAGCAAAACGTTTGGACCATTCCAGGCATAAATTAAAATCAACAGGAAGTAATGGTTTAATTTAGAGTACGAAAGATAAACTTACTTGATATTAGCAATGTAAACAGTTAAGTCTTTGTGACTTAGGCGTGAATAATTACTTTAATTAAGTTATTCAAACATTAAGAAACCCCAGTGTTTCCCTAACAGCAACTGAAATTCATCCAGCCACATCCAGAAACAAAATGGTAATCTACAGAGCACTCTGGTGACAGATCTCCAGAATTGAAAATATTAACTTCAACAACTAGCACTATCCATAACCAGCCGAAACCGATTCAATTTCCATGCCGTCAAAGTTTTTATTTAATTTCACATAATTGTTTCCTCAATCCGATCCCCGAGACCAGTCATATCATAATCTCCTGCCCAACGCGCTCCTAAGGACAGCAGAACCACGAGCACTCTTGCCTGTTACCCCTAGCAGTTAGACTAGCCATACCAGCACGACGATGCACGTCACATTAGCTTACGTCAATTAATACGTTAACACGAACATCAACAAAACAAACATCCCACAAGAATTACGGCACATCACAACAACAGCGAAGATAAATGCATAATCCTTCACAAGTTCCCCTCTTTACACATGCCTCATGACACGACATGCTGGGCCACCTCTCAGTAATAACAGAGGGCGAGCCATTTTTCAGGAACTTGCCAGCCCTGGCGGTATAATCCCTTTAGCACTTCTGTTTACAACCCCTTCCTTTGCGTGCCTTTCATAGGGCAATTATCACTCCGCAATTCCCTTTCTACCCTCTTAATCTGAAACGAATACCAAATTATTACTCTGTCGCCCGGTACATTTTAAACACACTACGGATAGGGCATATTTTGGGGAAGTCACTTAAGAATACAGAAAGGTGTTTAGGCCCGCAACAAATTTATCAATCGCAAATAAATAAAGATCCCCATTCGGGTCAGAATATTTGGCTTTCTCGTTTGCTATGCAAGGCAAATATTAGAGTATACAAAATTGTAAATTTGGTTTTTCTTATGGGTGTGAAACACGGACCCTGATGCCGAACTAAGGCCACAAACTGGCGAAGTTACGCGTACAGAACAAGGCGCCAAGGAAAATGTCTCAACGTCAGAGTAGGCGTAATACGAGGCGGCGGGAAACTGCATAATGAGGAGCTTCATAATTTTTACTCCTCGCCAGATATTATCAGAGGGAACAAATAAAGGAGGATGAGATGGGCAGGGCATGTGGCACGCATGGTGACTAAGGGACATACGTAATGGGTTTTGAAAAAAACGCAAAAGAAAGTGACTGCTTTGAAGACATGACCTAGATGGTATGATAATATTTAAATGGGTCTTACAGAAACAGGGTCAGAAAGGCGTGTAGGATTTACATGACTCAGGACAGAACCTTGTCCCTATCCTGGACCAGACCAATACAGTCCATGCCCCCATCTCACTGCTTGAAGACCTATGTTAATATTATCCTCCCATCTATGCCTGGGTCTTCCAAGTGGTCCCCTTCCCTCAAGTTTCTCCACCGAAAGCCTGTACACACCTCTTCTATCCCCCAAACGTGCTACATGCCCCACCCACCTCATTCTTCTCGATTTGATCACTCGAATAATATTCGGTGAAGAGCACAAATCATTAAGCTCCTCATTATGTAGTTTTCTCCACTCCCCTTTTACCTTGACCCTCTTAGGCCCAAATATTCTCCTCAACACCCTATTCTCAAACGCCTTCAGCCTACGTTCTTCCCTCAATGTGAGCGACTAAGTTTCACACCCCTACAAAACAACAGGTAAAATTATAGTTCCATATATCATAATCTTTACATCATTTCTGGACAGCAAACTGGAAGACAATATTCTGTACTGAGTGACAGCAAGCATTCCCTGATTTCAACCCGCTCTTAATTTCTTCCTGAATATAATTTTGATTCATGGATATTGTTCCCTAATATCTGCAACGTTCCAGTCTTTCGAAGGAACTATTATCAACCATATATTGTGACCGCGTCCTGAATTCTGATCTCGAGATTTGCTCATGCACCTAGTTTTATCAGCATTTACTTCTAGATCTGAGGAAGTATTTGCGCCGAAATTTATTTTGGCGCAAAGTTCATGATCAGGGACTTAACTATATGAAACGTTCTTGAACTTCTTATAACGCACTGGTAACTATTTACACCACATGCTTTAAGGCCCTACTGGTCAATAATCTAGCACTTTGTCCTGGACATACCGTACTACTCGTCTCATAAGACGTATTTTTTTAAAAACAAAAAATCACCCCGCGTCTGAAAACAGTATGGTCAAAAGCTATTAAATCCGCAAAAATCCGTTGTTCATTACAGGGTGTATCTTATTATTTGTAACGATTTATGAGGTAGGAAATATGGCCATAAAGTCTACATTTTGAATCTCCGAAAAAGCAGCGACTGTACTTGCTGGGACAGAACGAAACTGTTGCATATATTTAGGTCAGATGAGCCTTACGCAACTACAAAATAAGAAATGTCTTGGTGTTACCAGAACTGTAGTGTATAGGCCAATATCAATGGAAGTCGAAGAGTACCATAGTTTTACCAAACTGGCAACACCTGTGGGAATACAATGGGCTACTTCCCCCCCCCCCACATGAAAACATGTGGCAAGCAAAATCTAAAACAACGACCTTGCAAGACCTTATGTTAAATGAAACTCAAGCTCAACGAGGCTTCTCGCCTCTGCGTCTGTCGTGCAAAGCCACTACCAACAGGTCAGAACTGTCGACAAATATTACTATAATTTAAACCAACAAATGCGAATAACTATCGAAAAATATTACTATAATTGAAACCAACAAATGCGAAGAACTATCGAAAATATTACTATAATTTAAGCCAACAAATGCGAAGAACTATCGAAAAATATTACTATAATTTAAACCAAAAAAAATGAACATAATAATATTAGAATTACAATATATTATAAACCAATTAATCCAACATGTTTCGAGCCTTACTGCGCCAGACTAATTGTATAAATTCTATAAATCCCTTTATACAATATTTGTTCTCCTGACTATGGACCAACTGGGCCCCAAATATTTAGGAGTCAGTAGTTTTTATAAGAGCATTGTAAATTTAATACAACTGTAAACATTCGTTGGTTTAAATTATAGTAATTCTATGGTAATGCAAGGAATGGAAAATGCGAAATACCTATAACTACCTGGCGATACCTTAGAGCATGCTACTTCGGAAATATTCACGTACTGCTATTATTCAAAGTTTGTTCTTATTACTTCTCGGTTTCTAACGAATATTTTGAAAGAGACTTTATTTTTAGGTTGACAGTGGAAATAATACTAGGTTAAGAGTTTAAGATAAGTATAATTTCAATGACCGAAAATTTCGCTTCTGAGGTTTCTCACGTAAATAAGGGATGTACCGTCCATTCAAGAGGGGACCTCGGTTGCACATTGGTTAAGGTGCTGTGCAAAAAGTCGGTAGGTCGCTGATGTCATTGGAATTTTTCATTGACGTACAATCCTTCCGATCGCACTATGGTCCTGGGGTCTACTCAGCCTCTAACAGAAATGAGTACCAGGAGCATTTCCTGGGGAAAAGGAGGCCGGTGCGTAAGGCTGACAACCTTACCACCATCCTGTGCCGTTCTCATGAAATCCGGGAGCCTTAACTTCCTGGAACCCTCTGTGCCACTCCAGGCCTGTAACGGGACTGCTTCACCTTTACCGTCCATTCAAGAGGGGACCTCGGTTGCACATTGGTTAAGGTGCTGTGCAAAAAATCGGAAGGTCGCTGATGTCATTGGAATTTTTCATTGACATAAAATCCTTCCGATCGCACTATGGCCCTGGGGTTGACTCAGCCTCTAACAGAAATGAGTACCAGGAGCATTTGTTGGGGGTAAAGGCGGCCGGTGCGTAAGACTGACAACCTTACCACCATCCTGTGCCGTTCTCATGAAATCCGGGAGCCTTAACTTCCTGGAACCCTCTGTGCCACTTCAGGCCTGTAACGGGACTGCTTCACCTTTACCGTCCATTCAAGGGTTCTAGGGGTTTGTGGCACGATTTGATATTGAAGTATTTGAAGTGTTTATTCCTTGCACTGGTGTATGCCACTCAGTACTAAACCCTGCGGTTAAGATAACTTCGTTATGTAACTTACCATCAATTCGAAACTGAAACTGAGTAAACCACGAGTTGTGTTCTGCAGACCCCCATCGAATTACGCTATAGTTATTTTGGGGAAGTTCCGGGGCTTACGGTCAACTATATACGTATACACAAGGGAATTCAACTAAAATACAACTCCAACACAATGGAAAGTAGTCGGCCGCTGCAAGACCGCCCAGGCGTCTGTGTTGTCGCCCAGCAGTACTCTTCCGCAACCTTCGTCTCACTGCCCTTCCATTCCCGCAAAATAAATCGGTGCGGGTTTTTAAATGTTATTATTGTGACCTCGTTTGCTTTTATAACAAATGCGTTAGGTTTGAAATTGGGTTTGTATCGTGTCAGGCGTGGAGTGTCCGTACTTCATTCTACCACACATATAAGCCCATTACCCTATACCAAAACACGAAAGCGTATGGAGGGAGTGCCGTAAACTTCCCCACATTCTTGGCCTCGATATTTGGTGGAGGCTCAAATTTAGCTAAGCGATTTGACCACCGCGCTCAGGGATAAAACTACTTTTGTTTCCATAGCCACGTCGTCGTAAAAAAAAAAAAATCCTCCCCCCCCCCCCCCCCCCCAATATTAAAAAAAAAAACCCAATTTTTAGATTTTCCCTCCTGGAGGGAATGTCTTTCTCAAAAAGTTTTTGTTTTTGGGGGGGGGGGTGGTCAAGGGTTTATTGCCCA
>Ga0123354_10012943_pt1 | contig 12921 bp, 7 predicted proteins | sample TergutLab28metaG_2_FD_97872 | JGI IMG/M metagenome (GOLD analysis project Ga0123354, IMG submission 97872) | Labiotermes labralis P4 segment gut microbial communities from Petit-Saut dam, French Guiana - Lab288 P4 | ecosystem: Host-associated > Arthropoda: Insects > Digestive system > Gut ...
ATGGGTGAGGAGAGGGGGGTGTATAGGGTCTTGGTGGGGAAACCGGAGGGAAAGAGACCACTGGGGAGACCTAGGCGTAGATGGGTGGATAATATTATGATGGATCTCCAGGAGGTGGGATGTAGGTATATGGACTGGATTGGGCTGACCCAGGATAGGGACGGGTTGCGGAGGCTTGTGAGTGCGGTAATGAACCTTCGGGTTCCGTAAAATGCGGGGAATTTCTTGACTAGCTGCTCAAGAAGGACTTTGGACCATGGAATAAGTAAGTAAGTAAGTAAGTAAGTAAATTTAATTTTTTAAACTTGAGATCTCTCCTGTTTAGGTGTACTATTGGCTGCTACCCCCACAGTTCCTTGGTGAAAAAGTGACATCTTATGGTGGTTATCTGAACTATACAGTTCGCTATGTTCCAACACCAGGTGGTCAGAGTTCAAGGAACAATGCACCTGATGTTCAGCTGATCAGTGTAAGTCCAGTGAAGTAGCAGAATATCACTTTATGTCTCAGCATTTTGTGGATTGTGTTTCTAGCTGCAGTTTTTTTCTTATCTGCATATTTGAAGACAGATTTCTGTTTATCAGAAGTTAATCAGCAGGTATTTCAAGGCATTACAGAATTAAATATGAGTTGGAGGTGTGTGATAAAGTGCAAGCAGCTGTAGGCCTGATAAGTCATCAGGGTTAATTGGAAGCATGTACTGTATGTGGTAGACCTGGCAACAAAAAATTTTGATAAAAAAACTATCTGGAAAACGCAGAGCTGTAAACTGATTTGCACTAATTAGCTGGTAAACTTCTTCAAGGTATTCATTTGACGTGCTTGCTTAACTTTTATCCTACCAGGGTAGGTATTTAAATTTAGTCCATAGTTTATGAAAAACATATTATTTGAACAGAAAAAATGATGAAATGACATTGTATGGGCGATAAAACGGAGATTATGTAGCTTGTTTTAAAAACACAGTAATTTCATTGTTGCCTAAATGTACAAAATGAATTTGGAGGGATTTTCTTCCCACATGTGCACACGTGTAATTGCAGGTCTTGAAAAGTTAAATTAACATTTAACTGTACAATTTTGGGATTTTTCACAGTTTTTTAACAAAATTTGCATGAAAGGAATTTAGCATAAGTCAATTTCTGGAATGTGTTCTGTTTTAAGGAAGATATTATCTTGGAAAATGTCTATGTAGGGAAATGACCTTTGATACAGTTGCATTCCCATGTGCTGGATGGCAGTTTTGAAGGTATATCAAGAGGCACCTATGGAATTGTTGTGTACTCCATAATTGAGTGTCTTGGGGTGTTGATGTTGTTACATGTGTATTGAATTGGAGCTTCCCAGTTTGTTTGTAGAAGTTACCGAGTACAGTTGTACATCATATTGATAAAAAAAAAACTCCGTGGCCTTAGTCCGCACGCGAACTATACCAACAGAGCGGCCGCCGCCGGTCGGCGAAGTTAGTACCAACTTTTGCGGATAGAGGGGTGTCACGTGGTCAGCGCAACGGGTCCCCACAGCCGTTAATCTGTTTTCTAGACCTGGAGCTGCTACTTTTTTCATTCAAGTAGCTCCTCAATTGACCTCACGAGGCTGAGTGGACCCCGTTCCAGACCCACTACTACTCAGAAAATCTGGTAGCTCCGGGGATCGAACCCGGGACCTCTGTACCTGTAGCCAGAAACTCTGACCACAAGACCACAGAGGCGGTCACATCATATTGATAGAAATGTAAATTTTACATTCTACACTTTGCATGTGTTTCTGTTTTTTTTTTCCCCCCACGCAGTCAAATGACATCCAGTTGCTGTACTTCGGGAGAGAGCAGATAGAACCGAACCGTCCGCAGTCAATCTCAGTGCCCATACTGGAGCAATACTGGCAACGGCAAGATGGCCAGAGCACAAACAGGGAGCATCTCATAATGGCACTGGCTGATGTGGAAGCCATTCTTATTAAAGCTACGTACACAACCAACACACGGGAAGCTGCGTGAGTGTTTTTGCTTTACAGTTTTGCTAAGCACCTCTGGAAGATTATGAATGTTTATTTTCTCCATTTCATATTGTGTTTTCATCTAGCAACAGTACTCACCTTAAAAGTGTCATAGGAATTTCACGCTACATACCCGTGGCCTCCATGTGGGTCGTTGCCCTCCACAGCCTATTTCTGTACTTGGACCCACCCCCACTCTGTGACCCTCCTTCCGATTGGCTCAGGCTATTTTTGAGCCAAACATTTTCCCATATATATATTTATATATACCCCAACATTCTCAACCCCAGTTGTTCTTCATACCTACCCACCTATGAAGATGGAACAGACAGTGTGTTCTGAAACAGTGGCACATAAAATTCAGTCACCAGGGAAATACCCAGAAGAAAGCATACAACATTCAGAACGTGGTGAAAGTTTGAAATCAAGAAGAATTTCAAAACTGTTAATCATGTGTGAAATTGTTAACAAATGCAGCGAAGCTTGATTTTATATTTGCAGATAATGCATTTTTCTTGACTATGCATTTTTTGTTCATTGCTTGTCAAATACCTTAAGAACAGTGTTAACATTACAACCAGTTTTACAGTTTCCTCAGGTCTGTGTGTTTCGTGAATTTGTTTTTCATTCCATGAATTCTCGACAACAGAAATTTAGACAATTTTACGCGCACATATTTCTGTTTCAGGATATTCAGAGAAACACCAGCAGTGTTCTGCTCATATTGAGGGCTTGTCTGTGTAATGTAGGCATATATTTGCATATGAAATGTTTAAATATCCTGTGATTGAGATGGCTGAGTCTCAGACAGACATGTCATCTCCTGTACACCATACTGCTTGGATGGCTGTAGTCATTAATTTCAGTGGGAGGGCGACATTATACACATGCTGCTATGCTTAATGTATAAACGTGGCAATCAGCTTATTATTTTTGGCCTTAAGTGTGCATAATAAAGCCAAATTGAAAGCATTTGCCATAAATGATAAATTATAGCATATTATTCTGAATTAACTTTATTTTAATTTCTGGCACGCATTGTGTCTCATCAGACCTAGGCATGCAAGAACTCTAAAGGTAAAGGTAAAGGTAAAGTTTTCCCTGTCCATGTTATTAAGGCATATTTGGTGGAGTGTAGGTACAGCGCCACTCGTTCTTAGCTTTGACATTAGCTGCAGGTGAGTGTTTAACTTTATGCCCCAGACAAGAAAGGTGAAGTTAATACATACTGTGCATCTCCTTCATACAGATAATTAACAATGTTTGTAAAAGGTTGTTAGGTGCATTTGCAAAATAGCAAAAAGCGACTATTAGCTTAGCCACAGCTGTCTGTCTGTCCATCCATCCACCTGTCCGCATGGGTCAACTCAGTTCCCACTGGATGGATTTTCATGAAATTTTAAATTTGGGTATTTTTAAAAAACCTGTCAAGAAAATTCAAGTTTCATTAAAATCTGACAAGAATAACTGGTACTTTACATGAAGACCAATTTACATTTTTGATCGTATCTCGCACAGTTCTCCATAGAATGAGAAATAGTTCAGACAAAAGTTGTAGAGAATATCATAACGCACATTTTATGTTCAGTGACTCCCTACACCCAGATTTTTTGCCATTTATGAGATAATGTGGAAAAATATTGTAGAGTCAGGCAGGCCATAGATGACAGTATGGCGTATATGCATTGCATGCTGGATACCTAAGTCTACAGACACACACTCAGAGTTTTTGCTTTTTCACTGCAACAGTGGTTTGCATGGATGTGCTTTAGTGATATGTTGCAGATACATTGGCTGTCTTGTTTGTATTGGTAGTGAGATGACAAGAACTGAATTGTTACGATAATTGGATGTCGCTTTTTGTTCTCAGTCTTATTCAGGTGTCTTTAGACATTGCTGAAGAGCGGAACACAGGACAGGCCCGTGCTCTGGCAGTGGAGCAGTGTCAGTGCCCTGTTGGCCACCATGGATTGTCGTGTGAGGACTGTGATGTTGGCTTCACACGTTCTGAAGGTGGACTTTACTTAGGGAGCTGTGAACCATGCAACTGCCATGGACATTCAAATGAGTGTGATCCAGAAACTGGAATCTGCATAGTATGTAGCTTCGTCTTTTGAGGCTGTTACATTTCTAAAGAGAGAGATTCCAAGTAACAGTTTTTGCTCTGACTTATAAATGAAACTCATTTTTGAGGGTTCTGTTTCAAAGAACTTTCATGCATCATAGTTACGAAAGAGAGCTCTAAATGTTGTAAAATATGTAATTTTGAGTTGTCTTAACAGTTTTTTTTTTTTTATTTATACCATTTGATTTCTACTGATTCATGTACCTATTTGATTTGACATGGTGTTCAGGATATTTAAATTATGATATAATTGGTCACTGAAAGCAGTATCACATGTAAATCTTTAATCACAGCTTACTTAACCACTGTAAGATGAGATAGAATATACCGTGTTTTCTTGAATATGCCACATGCTTTCCTCAGAAAAGTTAATGTTAAAAATTAGGCTTCATGGTTTCTTTAATTTGAGGTTGGCAGTGGTACATGGTTTAGTATGTGTGAAGTTTGTAATATTGCAAACACCAAATGCATATCTTCTTACAGTTTCCTGTCCCTTCTTTGTATCTGCATCCAGTTGCCATATATTAGTTGATACTAATCACTGGCTGCATCACTTCCTCCTGCCAATGCTTTCTTCTTTTTCCTGTTTTCTTTCTCTTCTACTTCTTTTTCTACATCTTTGTTTCTTTTGCTTTAGAGTTTCTGTCTTGTGCGGTTTGAACATGTTAAGCATTTTGTTTTAATCTGCCACCTTTCTTCATTGCCCAATCCAAACCTCATTTCAATGTCTTCATCACTATGAGTACATTATATCCTCTTACCTGTATCAGTGGCCATGGTGTCCCACAGGTCTGGTGCCCTTTCCATCCAGTCCCAGCTGTATGTATGTGTCAGTCTGAGACAGCTCTGTGTGTGTGTGTATGTGTTTTCAGAATTGTGCACACCACACTACTGGTGACCAGTGTGATGTTTGTGAGGAGGGGTATGGAGGGGATGCCACAGAGGGAACACGGTCAGACTGTCAACCAACCAGACCTCTTCCAGGGTGCAAGTGTGACAGCAGAGGGAGTATTCGAGCTGACTGTCCTGATGGTGATCAGTGTATTTGCAAGGTTGGTACCATGTCCTTACAGGTGCTGTAAAAATGTGTGCTCAAGGATCACTGGTGACATTGTCAGGTATAAATATAAGTCAGGAATTAAGTATTCTTTTGTCATGTACAGTTTTCTGCATGGTTGTAACTGCCATCCTTGTCCATTATGTAGCATTATAAAGCATTATCATTTTTAATTGAGAGCTATCTGTTACTTGTGTTACTTGTAGAACACTGTCAGTATGTCATTTATATTTCCCAGTATTGTATTATTGAATATTTCCAATTTTATCTCAGAATTTTTCTTCTGCTGGCTGAGTCTTTTGTCCTTGTCAGGTTTGGCAAATTTGAGGTTGTAGTATGTGTCAATTTTGACCACTTGGAGGTTGTATTGTCTCACTTTTTTACAATTAAAGGTTATAGCATGTCAGATTTGTCCAGTTAGAAGTTATATTAATGGTCAGGTTTGTGCAGTTGAAGGTTGAAGAATGTGTCAGTGTTGCCCAATTAGAGATGACAGTATCTGTCACATTTGTGCCGTTTGAGGTTACAGTATGTCAGTTGTCTTCAGTTAGTGTCTATATTAGGTGTTGTCGAGTTAGAGGCTGTAGTATCTGTCAGGTTTGTGCAATTAAAGCCTGAAGGGTGTGTCAGTTTTGTCAAGTTTGAGGTGGCTGTCTGTGTAAGTTTTCTGTAGTTGGAGTTCATAACCCATGTCAGTTATGTCCTATCAGGGTTTGTAGTATCTTGCCACTTTTCTCCATACTCACAGTTCAGAAATAATTTGAAAAGAAACACAAAAATGCCCAGTTGTGTTGGTTCTTGTGTGACCACTGGGAGCCTGTTTCTTTAGCCGTGACCTTAACTGTATTTGCATCAAAAATTTTTTTGTTACACAGTCAAATCATAGTTACATTTTACTGTAATTTTAAATGTCTTCAGTTTCGGTCATTTACTTCACTACATATATTTATCAAGTGTATTATTCTTCCAGACCAACGTTGAAGGAAGGAACTGTGATCGTTGTCGTCCAGGTACATTTTCGTTGGCTGATAAGCACATTGAGGGCTGTTTGGAATGTTTCTGCAGTGGAATAACAGACACATGTCAGCAGGCTAACCTGTACAAGACCCAAATCCCAATGCAGGTGGTTGACTCAGCTCATGGATTTACTTTAACTGACAGGTAAGCTTCAGCCAGATTTTTGACTATTCTTACTGCATCTGTGCCTTTATGTACTGTAGAACTGTTAGAGTTTATGTATGTTAGAAAAAATCGTGCAGGATATTACCTGCAGTGTCATAATCCAGTATATTCAAAGGGAGATTGTGTGGCCTGTGTATGAAGATTTTAATGTATAAAATAAACCTAAATGACCTGCATTTGCATATGTGAATGGGCGTATAAAGCACATCTATAAATACACCCCGTATATTCAGACAGAAGGAAATCTACTATATTTTTAAGACATGCTGCGTAATCTCTGTTTTATTTTTCGCGGAATGCTGTTTTTGTTTCCTGATTTTCTTTTTGTGGTGAAATAATATATTTTAAAAAAACCCTTTGCTAAAATTTAAACACCAAACCAGTCATTGAAGGTTGATAAATACCCTCTTTTCCTTTGTATATACTGAGCAAGTGGTGACCATGTGTGATCTCAGGCTGCTGCTACAAAGAAGATGAGAACTGCCCTCTTTTGGGTTTCTATGCTGTGAGTAATGGTAATTTCTTATCAATCCTTCCCTTGAAGATGGTGCCTATAGGTTGTCTTGAAACTTCGGTAAGAAATTACCACTACCTGCTGTGTAGTAACCCAGGAGAGTGCAGTTCTGTTCTTAAGTGGTGACCATTATTTTGTAAGAACACATGTGGTATCGTTTTTGTTTTATTGAGGTTGGTAGGTGTGAAACTTCATCTGTGTCCCCAAGGACAGTGTACATTTTATGCAGTAATAATCTTAACCGAATGATGCAAGTATATTTAAATGCATCATCATATTCATCATCATCATCATTTTATTTCATCCTAATGTTGATTGGACATGTCAAGAATGAGATTACAATAGAAGTAAGAATACATGAAATTAAAAAGGATATAACCTGCTTACTTACATAATGCAATTCTAAATAATCTGCACAGCATACAAATATAGAGTACATATAGTTGCAATGTAAAATACATCATTAACACAATCTTCACAGTTTAAGGATCAATAGTCATACATTTTTCCACAGAATAAAAACTCCCTTTCAAGTTAAAAGTTAATGTGACATGTGTGTCTCTGTCATCTAGTTATATGTCGTGTCTTGCAGGGATTGGGCAGATGCCTTATTAGGCTTTAATAAAATACAGGCCTGCTAAATTTTTTTTTTTTTAAGGGAAAATGGGTTTGTGCGCATCTATTGGTACTAGGATCTCAGAGTAGTGGAAGAGGTAAAATGAGGCTTGTAATTTCTCTCTGATCAGTGCGCAGTTCTACGTATGTTCTGTTTATACCTCTTCAGTTATCCTGACTGCCTACTACATTGGCATCGCGTCCCGTCACGTTGTGTCGCGTTCCTTGTGAGGTACGAGTTAAATGCTTGTATGTCGTATCTTGCACGGATTGGCCAAATGCCTTAGAAATAAGGCTTTAATAAAATACCAGCCTGATACACTATTTTTTTTTAGGATAAATGGGTTTGTGCTCATCTATTGGTGCTAGGATCTCAGAATAGTTGAAGAGGTAAAACGAGGTTTATAATTTCTCTCTGGTGTAAATTCTAAGTGCTTTTATCTTCTGCAGGGATCTCGAACACCTCTTAGCATCTAATACTTAAAATGTAGCTGCCTATTAAGCATTTTAAATTTCTTTGAACAATTTTAAATCTGTTTGTTGAGTCTATTCATTGTTGTATTATTCAGTTGTAATGTTTTGGAATAATTCACAAGAGCTGTTGAAATGCCTGTGTGTGACATCATTGTAATGCTAGAAGCAACGCACAATGTTCGCTGCGCACGGGCACAAATGTTCATGTAGTGTTTTGAATATTTACTATACTGATGCTATTGTAGCTCTCAGATCCACTCCTGTTTCCAAAGGATTCTTACAAATTTGACTCATTAAGCGACCCCAAATCCTTCTATCAAATTAGAATCCCACTTTCTTTTCAGTATCTCTGAAAATGTTCCGAATTTTTTAAGTAAAACCCTGTGTATTTACTGTATGTGACATTTAAGGTAATACCACGGAAGGAAATCAAATGAACCTTCACTGAGGTTCATCGGCGTGTGTATGCGAACCATATGCAACCCATTCTGTATTGTCTATATTAAGTTCCTGTTTTAGTAAAATTCGGTAGGCCTTGTAATGCACTATACAAGGAGTTGTTTGGAGATATTAGGCAAGGGAATTCACAACTTGTGGGCATAGACGACATTACGTAATTTCCTTTGTTCTCTGAAGCTGCATGACAATTTCAAATGTTAATTCACTGCCTAAGCAGTGCGCAGTACTACGTACGTTGTGTTATACACTTAGTATGGCAATACTAAGTGTATACAATTACAAGTTGTAAACCTTCCAATAATTAGCCAATAAAATAGTTGTGTTTGACGGTAAGTGCCACGCACATATATTGCCATACTAATTGTATATCACACAACGGGGATGACGCACATAAAGTGTTATACACCTTCAGCTATCCTCACATCTTACTTCATTTACGCATCGTTACCATCTTTTCCGCTTCGCATCATTCTATTCGCGCCACGTCAGGTCGCATCATGTCGCGTTCTCTGTGAGGTACGTGTTAAATGCTTATATGTCATGTCTTTGCAGGGATTGGCCAGACGCCTTGGTAATAAGGCTTTAATAAAATACCGGCCTGCTACACTTTTTTTTAGGAAAAATGGGTTTGTGCATGTCTATTGGTACTTGGATCTCAGAGTAGTCGAGGTAAAATGAGGCTTATAATTTCTCTCTGATCAGTGCACAGTTCTACGTAAGTTCTGTTTATACCTCTTCAGCTATCCTGACTGCCTACTACATTGGCGTCGCGTCCCATTGCATTGTGTTCTCTGTGAGGTATGTGTTAAATACCAATATGTCGTGTCGTGCAAGAATTGGCCAGGCGCCTTGGTAATAAGGCTTTAATAAAATAGTGGCCTGCTGCACTTTTTTTTTTAGGAAAAAATTGTTTAGTGCGCTTCCATTGGCACTAGGATCTCAGAGTAGTTGGAAGAGGTAAAACGAAGCACGCCCCGGCAGCAATTTACCCCTGGGAAAGACCCGGTACCCATTGTACAGGAAGGTGGGTGGGCCCCAGGCCCGGTCTGGATCGGCTGAAAATTTCGTCCCCACCGGGATTTGATCCTGGACCGTCCAGCCTATAGTCAGTCGCTATACCGACTATTTTGTCTGCATGATGTCACTGTTGTAGCGACCTAAAACTGCTTCCCCTCCAAGCTATTCTGAACCCCAGTTTTATCCGCAGTTATGATGTTTGAAGAGGTATACATGCCACTGACCCTCTGAAGACAAAACAGTATCTACATCACATTCACTTCTTACTTCACAGAGATGTATGAGAGAACGTGCTTTACTCTACAGGTAAAGATACCTTCTTCCTTACCGACAGTTCGCAACCAAAGACATCGTTATGTTGTGCAGGAGTACAAAGTTGGAGGCCCTGGCATTTGATTCAGGAATAACTTTTCATAGCAACGCGATTGGAATCGACACAACAAGGGCGGCGCCTTGCGGACAAAACAGCACAAAATCTGACAGCCTACTCCATTTTGTCTGCTCCACGTCGTTCATGTTGCGTCACGTCGCGTCGCTCTTGTGATGAGGACTGAGCGTCACTTTTGTCATATCACTCTCGTTGTGTCGCGTCCTGGGTGAGGTACGCATAAATACATGACGTGTCGTGCAGGGACTGGCCAGATGCCTTAGGTGTCATTCACACTGCAAGCTGAGCCGAACAGAACTGAACCGAATCAGACCGCCTGAGTAGTGCACAGTTCTATGGATGCTCCGTTTATACCTCTGCAGCTGTCCTGACAGCCTACTCCATTTTGTCCACTCCGCATCGTTCTTATTGCATCACGTTGCGTCGCTCTAGTCGTGAGGACTGAACATCGCTTTTGTCGTATCACTCTCGTCGCATCGCGTTCTCTGTGAGGTACGCATTAAATACATGACGTGTCGTGCAGGGATTGGCCAGACGCCTTAGGCGTCATTCACACTGCAAGCCGAGCCGAACCGAACCAAATTGGACCGCCTGAGTAGTGCGCAGTTCTACGGACACTCCGTTTATACCTCTTCAGCTATTTTTAATTATTGATCAGGTGTTTCCAGATAACAGAATCAAGATTTGTTGCAAAGCACCTTAATTGTTCCCACTTCAAGAGGCCTTATGTCTGCATCATTTGTAACATTGCAAAATAGTTGCTTATAAAAACCTGGATTTGAGGTGACCAGCCTGTCAGGTTTCATAAAAATTATTTTCCTGCCATTCCTGCTATTGGACAGAGAACAGTACACGTAGATATGCATAACCATCATCATCACATGAGATATCCCATGTCTGTACTTCTCATAAACCATGCTGAATGTGGAATAATGTGTAAATCTATGCAGAAAGGTTGAACTATCAAGCCTTGATACACTGGGTATTCAGAAAACATGTCAATGTCAGAGCTGCCTATAATTTACTACTTGTATTGTAATTTATATTGTTTATGAATGTGTAATGTACTTACATCCTAATCTTGATTTTCAGAAATCGAAATGAAGTGATCCGTGATAGGTTAACTGTGAATGAGAGAAGCAACGAAATTGGATACGAGTTTCCAGCACCACGCAGTCAGAGTCTGTTCTGGTCATTACCTCCAGCATTTACTGGAAATAGGGTTAGTAACTTATTTTCATTGTTACACCATGCATGTTGTTGAGTTACTCAATTATTATACCAACTACTGAAAATATATAAAATTTATAAAATTTACACATTAAAACGCTCCGACATGTTTCGGTTCTAGGACCATCATCAGGGAGCCATATCGTCCTTGCTAAAGTCACACTATGAAAAGTCACATTAATTTCGCTGTACCAGGGCACTCATCGCAACATAACATTACACAACACGGCATGCTGCCACAATACCCAACTGGTACAGCGAAATTAATGTGACTTTTCATAGTGTGACTTTAGCAAGGACGATATGGCTCCCTGATGATGGTCCTAGGACCGAAACATGTCGGAGCGTTTTAATGTGTAAATTTTATAAATTTTGTATATGTGCAGTAGTTGTTATAATAATTGAGAGTTAGTAACTGTCATGAAAAAAATGTAGCATTTGGCTCTAATGAAAATTCCTGATAGAGTGCAGTATTACTGACCCTGTAGGAGAATTTTTTAAAATCTGATTTGTGATGTTGTAGAATGTTTCTTGCTTCTTCATACGTGTTGGTGATGGTGGCTGTCATAGAAGTTCACTATCAGAATGCATTGTTTTGCAGCCACAATGTGTGATATCATAATCATAGCAAAAGGTCTGTTTGGATAGCAGATTTGTTGCTGAGAAGAGGGAGTAAAAAAACTGATTAAATGCAGTGTGCAAAAAATATTTTTAACGTTACAGGGATATGTCATCTTAAATACGTACAGTGTAGTTGGTAAGTAGTATTTAAATAAATACAGTTAAAACTTTTGCAAAATGTGTAGCTGGGCTTCTTTACTCAGCTCAGACATGTTATGATCATTCCTTTGACCCTTGTCCGGGAGACATACAAGAATACAAACACACATTTGTAGTGAGGCTCCTGCTAAATCATACTAATTCTGTGCTTAGCCTTGTATGTGCCTCCCAGATGGTGGTTAAATAATTAACATGTCAGAGTTATGAATGAACAGGCATCATTGCATATTTTATAGGTATGTGCTATCCAGTACATTAAATGTTTTTCCACTTCACCTGTTTCAGATTACCTCCTATGGTGGCAGCCTAACAGTGAGTCAGCTGTACAGAACTTGGCCTGGTGCCTCTTACTCATCAGACACTGATGTTATCATTTATGGCAATGGCATCTCTGTTTACTGGACCAACACAGATGAAATTATTCCTGATCGAATTGTGGTTAGTTGGATCATACCATAATATCAGGACGTGTATGTTCTGTAAACTGTATATGTAATTTTCACTGCCATAGTGACATTTTTTATATTTAGTTAAGGTCACGTAGATATAATGGCTTGTTTCTTTTCCGTTACGTTTTGTAATGTGAGTGATTCCTTTCCTTAAGGATTTCAAGTCAAAAGTGGTTCTGCATGTGTATTATGTCTGACAGTTATAAACGGGGTGGAATGGTGTTGACCGGGTTTGTTTGACTTAGGGTAAGGATCAGTGGATGTGTTATTGCACACATGACTTTCGTAAAAGACAGAAAATGTCTTGATGTGCTGATTAGTCTTTTGCTTCTCAATTAGGATTGTTCCATGATATTAATTTCTATACTGGTTACTTTATTATCTTTCCCATGCATGTCACAGAATAACCTTTAGAAAAATTTGAGTTTGTCCTGCAGAATTACTAGCTGTGAATAGCACTAAATGCTTTTCCCATAAGCGCCCATGAATTGGAAATAACTTGGGTTTCCCCCCCCCCCCCCCCCCCCCACCCCCCCCCCGCCCGACCCCACCCCCCCGGCCCCCCCCCCCCCCAACCTCCCCCCCCCCCCCCCGCAAACCACCCGCCCCCTTCCGCCCCTCACCCGCCCCCCC
>Ga0123354_10012944_pt1 | contig 12920 bp, 10 predicted proteins | sample TergutLab28metaG_2_FD_97872 | JGI IMG/M metagenome (GOLD analysis project Ga0123354, IMG submission 97872) | Labiotermes labralis P4 segment gut microbial communities from Petit-Saut dam, French Guiana - Lab288 P4 | ecosystem: Host-associated > Arthropoda: Insects > Digestive system > Gut ...
GAGGTAAAACTCGGTGTGTTTTGCTACATTTTGACAGTTCAAAACGTTGTGTATGTCCTCTGTATAAATTTCTATACGCTTTCAAAGTTGTAAAGCTCTTTTTGAAACACCCTGTATATTTATTTGCAAGAAAGTCTTAAACACTGACACTGAACCTTCATAGTTCAGGATAATGCGTGAATGCGTTCTAAACAATTTCGTCATTCTTGATTGTCGGTTGTCATTGCAATGATGTGGGTATTGTAAAACGGCCTAATGTTTCCATTTCTGAAGAATTCGCATCTGGTCCAGGAACTTCGTGTACCCGTCTTTACCAGTCAGCCTGTCACACCAACAGGGTCGAATCGAGTCCAGTCAGACTCTAGAGTCACGGGGGATGCACACCGACTCGAGTCCAATGAAGTCAACGCGAGTTCCAGTGGATTTTAGTACTCTTTGAACAGTGGACAAGTAAAGAACTCTACAGCGATGGAAAATATTAACGTGCTTGTTTTGCACACGATTATTTGGAGAAGGAGGTGGAGTCGTAAGAGACGGAACATGTAGGTGCACTCGATTAACATAGAGAGACCAGAATTCGGAATATTTACACCCGGATCTGCCCGAGAATGAAGAGAAATTTCATGCCTTTTTTAGAATGAACATCGAGCATTTCTACCGTCTGTCACAGTTGGTGGGAGAGGAAATACGAAAACAAAACACTAACTACAGGAGGGCGATTTCACCTGAAGAACATCTTGCAATTTTTTTTTGAGGTGCGCGCTATAAAAATCTATAGGAGATAAGAATGGGATTCTCGATACTATTTTAGCTACCGTTTTTTCTTAATTAATGTCCTAGATAGAAACACTATTTACTGCTCTTTATTTACCTTTTATTTCTTCAGTTCTGTTTATACAACAGCCTATGTCTTTTTTGTTCAATTAGAATGGCAACAGATATTCGAACCCAGGATCTCCCCCTTACATTTACAACCAGAAATTCATGTAATATTGTAAGTATGGTACTTCTATTTCTAAAATAATAACAAAGAACGAATACACAGTAAGAGAATAATATAATTTTCCGATTTTTTTTTTAATACAGCATGTTTTGTAGCTCGTAAAATGTGTTGTACATTGGTGAGATCCTTCCATGAGCCACTTGGTGCAAGTGCAGAGTGAGCGGACGACCCAGTCTGTTTAACGACAGTTACTGCATCGGTAGTATTTCTTTGACGACCTTCAGACGCAGAAGTGTAGTCGACGGAGCTTATTTTGCTGTTTACTCTGTACTCAGATAATGCTGGAGAATCTGATAACGTGCTTGATACGTTATCGGCTGTACTTCCGGAGCTGCAAGAGGTCTCAGTTTTCGTCGAAGGGTTTCTTGTACCTCAACCCTGAAGTCTATATTGCCCAATGGTGACAGCTGTTTCAATGCAGAAAGGCGTCTGAGTAGAAACATTGTGTCGGAATCACTACCTGTGTCCTCCATTCTTTTACCGATTTCTCTCAAGGATTCCAAATATTGTTTGTCTGTATCAACAGCAGTTAATTTTTGTCTTTTCCCGCCTCTTTTAATTCTTGCTGGCTGCTCCTTTTACTCGACCCTCCTTCCATTTTCTGGTCTCCTTCCAGTTGTTCAGAATTTCCCATTTCATTTTCATCTGGATCGGTGAATGAAACTTCAGTTGCAGTTGCTGTCTCCAGAACATTTCCAGTCGTAGTTCTATGCTGCAAGTAGTACTTCAAACAATTCATGACATCATAATATGGCCATTTTCCTTTCACCGTAGCCCCCCTTCCAGATACTTTTTCTTTTGATTTTCTTTTTTCCCTCATATAATTACTTCTTAAGTTGTGCCACTTGTCCTTAACATTTCTGGGAGTCTGAAAAGGAAAACCTTTTTCAGGTATCTTGGCACTGCGGAATCATTTGCGTCTTTGGGATACTCTCTGAGAGTTGTAAAGAATACGATAAAAGGCAATGTATGAGATTCCGGCAAAGCTACTTGGAAAGTACTGCAACCAATATATATGACTGTCTCTTCTTCGGTAGAATGGCTGCGAAATGCGTTTGAGTTCATCGACATTTGTAAAATTCCTAATTGTATAGGAAGCATTGACGGGAAACACTGCCGCATCAGTGCCCACCAAACGCCGGAACTTTGTTTTTTAATTACAAAAGATCACAATGAACTTGTTAGGCGTGGCTGATGCAAACTTCTGTTTCACACTGATTGATATAGGAGCCCATTGACGTGAAAACGATAGTAGTGTTTTTAGGAAGTTTTGGAATGGCGCTTAGTTCTGGTGACTTAAAATTTCCTCCAATGAGAAATATTCCAGGTACAAACTTAAGTATCCCACTGTACTTCGTAGAGGATGAACCTTTCCCCCTGAAGCCAAACTTGATGAGACCCTTTCCGAGGCGAGAACTCGATTCCGCGAAAACCATATTCAGCGGTCAACATTCTAGTGCAAGGCGAACAATTGAATGCGCTCTTGATTTACTGACTAAAAGGTTCGGTATTTTTCAAAAGGCTTTTGAAACCAATGTGGAAGTGACAGTGTACATTCAAAAGTACATGTGTTGTCTATAGCTGTATAAGAAAAACACAAGCAACTGAACCTAAACGAATGGAGGACGAAATCTTGGAACGAGAGCAGCAAAATATCAGTGCTTCAGTTGAACGCGCCGCTTGCTTTGGACGTCCTTCCACTGGAGCACTACAGGTGCGAGAGAAGTTAAAAGACTACTGTGTATCAAATCTTGGGGGATGAAAATTACCAGTAACATAAGGGTAATATTAGCCATTAGGAAAGGAAGTGTTTGTTTAATCCACTTTTCACTTAATTTAACATATCCTTTAAATAAAGAAAATTAAATTCAGCCATAAATATAATCTGAATATAATAAACTTACAATGAAGAAAATATTTGAAGTAGCATATTCCGTTACTTCTATTACTTCCTTCTTTTACCTATTCCTTGATTAAAACGATGATAATAATATAATAATAATGCTGTACTAACACATTACACTATTTTTAATTTGAAGCTAGTTTACAGTCGGTTGTCACTATTTACTACGCCAAAATAACGTATAAAATCTTGAAATAGAAGGCCAAATAACAATAGGAACATTATTACTGTTAGTGTTGCTGTTGTTTTTGTTCTTATGAACATCGTTATCATCAGAGTAAGAAACAAAACACCGAAGCGCTTCACCTTCCAACGCCCATCTCCTCTTCAATTCTCGTCCAAACGATGGCCAGTTGATTGCGGTTCCGGTGTTCACAACGCGAGGCGTCGTAAATTGCCTCGTGGTCCTTAACCAAAAAAAAAAAAAAAAGAGCTACTCTACATCCATTTCTTCCGTCACGCCCGATCACTGGAGTCTGACTGACGAAAATGAAACATGCGGCGACTAGACCCTGTTGTTGTGTACGGGATGCCGTGGGGGCCGTTTTAGGTAAGCCACATAGTCACTTCCGCGTCTTTGTGAGTCTGACTGTACTGAATTGAAGTCGACTGGACTCGATTCTGTTGGTGTGTACGCACCCTAACCGTGTACTGAACTCAGAATACGGAAATTCATCATTTCGTTCCAGTGTCATAAGCGTCTCCGGATGTGTCCCGGACGACACTCGAACCAAATGCACTACGAATACGAAGCCACACAGCTACAGTATTGTACAGGACACTGTGTCAGCCATTACTTAGTCTGTTGAATAGTATAAATCAGTTTTAACTGCTAACCCTAACGCTGTTTTGTTCTCTCTCTTTTTTTTTTTGCCTTCATTCTTGAAGCGATTTTTACAGGTTTTCACCGACGGGGCTAATTCCGCCGCATCCTGGATTAAGCCCCCATTCCCACCCCCACTCGCACCCCCACTCGCTAGCGTCGCACCCCGCAATCGTCACACCGGGCCCCAAACAGGAGCTGTCAACGCATCAAGTGGACCATAATCACAGGTAAGCAGGTCCATTTTGAGAACTCTGAACAGTGTGTCGTATGTAGTAGGTTGTTGGAAGGTCTCCCGAAAGCGCTTACTGCAGTACGTATGAGAGTGGAACAGGTACTGGTTTTACCTGTAGAGTAAAGATACAAATTTTTTTGTTACAACAATTGAAATTTGCAATTGAATTAGGTTCTGTGTTCCACAGTTTCAGTACTTTTACCCATACCCGATTATGTGACTCGTTTATCGTGTCACTGAAAACGGCAGATTTAACGAAGAGAAAGGTTGCATTCGTTGCAATATCCCGTTACAATATCCGTGCTGAGGGTGTACTTGTACAGTAAGTGACGAACCGTCGAATCATGTAGGTGTTTGCCTGACCTTCAATGATGGTGAAAAGTCGTACAGTAAGGGAGTATGTTAAATCAATGCTTATTTCTCCCACTTCATCTTCCTTACTTCCAAAACCCTATTACTGAGAGCATGGTTGGTATACATTGTACCATTTCATATGGTCGTTATTTTCTCTGCACTCAAAGGTAGTCCTCTGTCGCTGTAGACAGTTCATTCCATACCAAGGCGTATTGCAGTGTCTCTTTACACGAAGTTTAGAACCAAAATTTTGTATTCAGTTTTTATTTCCTTCTTAGGTTGCCCCGCCATCCATGACTCGGTAACAAATAATAATAGTTGTACAGAGTTCCTTGGTGTGCAGTTTTGTACATTTTTCTTTCTCCGTATAAGATTTTATGTTGTCATGCTCATAGTTTGGCAGATAATTAGTGGCATGTTGGAAGAACCCACATTTCTCATTCAGGATAGAAGGAGCGACTTACTCCGAAAGATCTGTATGTATATACCAGTTATCAAGATCGGGAGAAGTGAGGATTAAGGCAACACATTCCTCTTATTATTTTTTTTTTACCATGCTACACCGCGTCTCGTCCCGGAAGTCAGTTATCTTCATAGACCACTCCTTGAGAATGTCAGATCGCACACACAAACCACTGTGGTGGGGCAACGTTACGCCACGTCCGCAGGATTGAAACCCATCGAATGAAGAAGGCCAAGGTGTGCCTTACCCTTTCAGTTGCAATACCGAGACAGTCTTCTGGTTCCTACATTTCTTATGCGCCGTAGACGGAGGCAGCAGGTTTTTTTCTTCGTTTTCGAAACACAAGTATTTATCTGCCAGATGGCAGAGCATCACTTCCTTGAAGACGGTAATCTTCATCCTTCGTACACTGTGCGAGATTTCAGTTTCTCAAAGCGGTGTAGTTGAGCAGTCAGGTCTTCTGGGGATTGAAGATGTGTGAATGAGTGGTTTCCGTTTCGAAGGAACGTTCTTGAAATGTCGAGAACAACTCATCCTGCCACACAGCGTCACACCTTGCATACCTGAATCCTCTTAGCAAGATTTTGGCCTTCCATCGCGGTGCAGTTGAGGTCTTCGCTGTTTTGGGATGTTAAGCGATGCTGGTTGGTACTTTGTTGCCGACGTTCCGGGACAAGGCATAGGTTCCATCTTAAGGTTAATGCTTGATCTTTGACGATGAAGATGCTGTCGCCCACAACTTCGAAAAGAATCGCTGGAGTTTGACTACAGTATAAAGAAGCTGATTGTAAAGTATAAAATTGCATGTTAGAAGCAGTAGATCTTTGGAAAACGTCAAGTGTAAATTTTAAGTTTGGTATCTTTGTTTCCTTAATTTTGTGTACTTATTGCATGAATATCAGTACGTTGATATTGTAACATGCGGTAATATGACGTTGAGAATTAATAATTAGATACACAATTATATACAGTGTTTTTCGAGTTCCATTGCTCATCGTAGTCTTGCGTGAAACAAACTGTTTCTTGGTTTGATCACGCGAATGAGACGTGCTTAACAACAGAATTGTTTGCGTGCCTACTTTCACACTGACTGTCTCATCTCCTTGATTGGACTGTAGTTTTACAAAACATAATAACGGCTGAAAGTATAATTCGATGTGCGTTTTAAATTATTTTTTGAAATAGAAGTTTAAATTATTTTGAATCAGGTCATGTGGACGTATGGGTAAGATGTGGTAGGTCCATTCAGTGTAGATTTTAACAGCTGTTAGCCATTACCTTGGTCAGCACCACGCTTCCGCCATTTTTCACCGTGGAGAAGAGGCCCTATTGGACATGCCCTGTTTGCGGGGGGGGGGGGTTCATTATAGTCACTTCTGAATGGACTACATTTGTGGTGAACAGAAAGACCAGGAATTTTACCCAAGCGGCACAGAAAGTAGTTGTCACTGTACCAGGTGCATTTCCCCTGAAATTACAGTGAAGCCAGTTGATCTTAATCCTTCAGATATTACCAGAACTGAAAATACTTCCACCCCTGTCTTTGGGAAGAATCTCTTCTTCCCTGTTCTTAGCCCCTCTGCTCCCTTACAGCCGACCACCATCTTGCACTTTACACCTTTGTCAAAAGTTACATTGGCAGTACTTTTCAAGTGCGTAGGAGATGCCTATGCCCATTGCGACCACGATTTAGCAAGTCCGCGTACTCGCTCAGTGGTGCCGTTTCGTACTGACGAGTGGGTGGAGATGAGAGAGCGTAGCCAGAACACTGTTCCCAAGGCGATTTGGATCTTTGGTTATGTAGGTATATCACCGTATCTGACAAATGTCGCTAGTCATTTCCGTCGACTGGCTTGTAAAACACAAACGCCTTGTTTGTTACATATGGCTCGACTTTAGAGCCGAAAAAAAAAAGTTCCCACCGTCTTTAAATAGCTGCCGTTCACTGGAATAAAACGAGTGGACCTACACGCGGCGAATTGGAATACAGGCGAAGGCTGTGATGCCTTCCGATACGCGAAACGGCCTGGGTGAAGCAGTAATGCGAGTTGCACATTAAATGATGCCCGGGTACTTAAGTAGTAGTTCGTAATTTTTCGAAGGAAGTGTCACCAATGTTAATGAGGTATGTGTTACTGGATGTATATAGTAAGGATTTATAGCGTTGTAAGATGTCATCAGGCATTAATTTTCCCTGCTTGCACATGTACTGCCTGACGGACTGAAGGGCTTTGGTTGGCTGTTCGAAAGTGTCACAAGAAGGATGCTCCGAGTTACGTTTCTGTTACATGGCGTCCGGTTCCAAGTCGGACTATTAAACGTCATATCAGCTGTGCTCTTCTATCTCAGTTTATTTTTTGAATTAATTTTTTTGCTGACGGATTCCAATCTAAATTTTGCGGTATCGGCTTCCTAGCGATTTAATATGCGAGTAGCAGAATTTTTCCCGTTGCTTTGTGTGGGTGTAAGACTTAGGCCTCTTTGTTGGAAGGACATAGGCCAGGCGTGTTCGAAAACCAAAGAGGTAAGTAGTAGGAGGGACGAAACTAAAAGTTTAGTTTCGTAGTTAGATCTTTTGCTTCTCATTGCACTTATCCCCGGTTTTAATCTGGGTTGGGAGGCCATGTGTACTGACTGGTTTTCTTGAGTCCTTCCATTCAAGTGCAGAGATGCTGCGTTATGAACAGCCAGCCAGACCTTCTGAATGACTGTTCGCAAGTAACAGGGTTGTAAAGGAACTGGCGGATGAAAGATGAAGAAAATTACAGGTCGAGAACCGTAAAAATCATCTGTAGATACTTTCCATCAGACCGAATAAGGTCGTGATTGGGCAAACATGGGAAAATAATAAAAAAAAGGTCGAATAATTATTTAGAGATTTAGTTGGTCAAGCCTAGTCAAATCATACCACTTCGGGGTCTCGGTTAGGGATGGGTACAATAACATTAACGTTAAGATTGTGAAAATGGGTTATGAAAGTATGAACCAGGCTCAGGTGGGTCATACCGGAATCGAACCTTTTCATTATAGCGGGAAATTTTGTTATCATCTAAGCCATTGTCGTCTTGTGGAATTGGCTAAAGCATTATTGATTAATGCAAGTCATTTGGTACTGGCAGAACTGTAAATTGAGGGAGTTCAAATAGGAGACTCGTGGAATGCCTGCATAATTTTAGTTGAGAATCTTACGGAGAATAACCACGTACAAATGATAAGACTATGTTACAGGGCTTCATTGTGTGGTTGGCAGATGATGAATATTAACCATAGTCGCGTCCGGTTGCGGGCTTTGGCTATCGGAGGTTATTTGCAACGGTGCGCTATCAGACAGTTTGCTTGCCGCACCAATTATGTAATAATAATATTTATTAACAGCAGTTGGGTTGTCACCCGGTGGCAGTGGTTATTTTACATGTATGCAAAGTATGAAGCTGGTTACTAATAAATTTAAGTCGGGAGGGCTACATGAGAACCAGGTCGAGAAAGTTGTCAAATTCTTATGTTTTGGGGTTATAAGAACGCGTTTTTTTATTTTAATTTTTTTAATATCTTTGTTCTTTTTCCCAAAGGGGACCCGTGCTGCCATTGTCTGGGTGTTAAGGGTGTTACACCTTCGGGTTTTGCTGTCATCGAGACAGACCCCAGGCTACCAAACCTTTCACAGTCACAGTCAGACGCGTTAATTTCGTTACAAGAGTTTTTGTGTCTCGTGAGGCACTGGCCCGACCACTGTACACTCTTAGAGCTGAGTAAAAGAAATGAACTGCAAAGAAAGATGAGATCCCCAGCAGAGTGCCTTCTCGATTGTGATTGGTCACTGGCAGGCTCCGTTGCCTTGGTAACCGGTGGGTCGTGGGAGGTTGCATGGACCACCAGTAGCGTCCGTCCGGGAAGTAAAGGGGTTCAAGTTATGCAGGGAATCCCTACATTGGAATGAGGAACGTGGAGAATCGGAATGGGAATGGAAATGGGAGGGTGGGTCGAGTAGATGTGTGCGTTAATCGATATTTTCAGCAGGTACAGGGGTTTATCGATGGGGGTTGTTCTGACTCTGGTATAGTGGCCAGAGATGTGCGTCAGATATCGCAGTGGGCTTCACTTGGCTTCGAATGAATTTCTGACTTACAACGAGCAGAGTCCTTCGGTAGTCGAGAAATTCCTCCCATTTTATGGAACCTGAAGGTTCATCACCGTGTTCACAAGAACCCACTGCTCGTTCCTAAGTGCCTTTCTGAAGCCAGCTAAATTCATTGTATGTAATTACTAATCTGGAGTTCTGCTTCAACAAGAGCAGAGACCTGAGCGTTGATTCAAAAAAATTTTTTGTGTGAAGTCTGCTGAAGAGAAAACTTACGATCTTATCTTTCACTGATGTCACTCTGCACCTGAGATACGGTACATGAAAAATAACTGCATCACGATCCACATATGAATTTTTAGAGCAAAGTATCAATGGTATTAAAACTGATGGCGTTTTTTAAAGCACTAACAAGGGGATCCACAAATTTTCTACAAAATCCAGGAGCCTCATCCAAATTCTAGGCGCTAGATGGGTAACATGAAGCAAGTCCATAGTGAAGATCCAAAATTCTGGACTGACTTGGGGACCTCTGTTGTCTGGCGATGTCTGCTCAATGAATGGGAATTTATACAGATTTTCATATGTAAAGGGTGAACATGCAATAATTATGCTGAAAAGATTAGTCACCACCGTACAGAATTTGTGCACGTATTATTACTTGCAGTTTCACATTTTAGCTGTCTTTTATGGGTTCTTGTCATTACTGTTCTGCATGCAGTATGTTCCGAGAATAATTTATTTTTCTAATAACTAGGCTTCGAGTTGGGCCACTGTGTAATCTTTCGATTCCCGTCAGGGGTAGGAGATGTTTATCTTCTCCGTATCGTCTGTACTGACTCTGGGTCACCATCCTATTCAGTCGGCATCGTGGGTTGATTCTCGGAAGTAAACGGCCGGGGAGTGAACCTGACAAGTCGCCTTCGTGTTTTAGATGTCGCGAGTTGTAATCATGGCTGAAATTCTTCTTCATTTTTCTAGGTCGGCTGATGGATTTGCCAGGAACGTTTCTTAAAATTGCCAAACCCAGCGCAGATCATTCATAATAATTGTGTCGCTGGACTGCACATTATCTATAACTAAGTCTATTGAGCCGAGTGTAGTCTGGTCAAGAACACCCTCCTCACCGCCCACGGCCTTTACTGGAACCTATAAGGTCATTACCTTTTACAGCAGCCTCCTAGTAAATCTTATCCTGTGTCAGTTGAGTCCAGTCTGCCCGCAGTATATTTAATTTATTTTCATGTTACGCGTCCCGTCTGCTCGTATTTATCCAAAATTATTGCTCGCTTGCTTCCGGCAAAAATTTTATGTGCTCTGCTCATCATCGTACATTCTGCGTGTCCCGCCCATTTTAAACTTCTAGATTTAATTACCTCAGCATTAGATGAAGAGTAGAAATTGTGAATTATTTTTCCATTTGAAATTTTCTCTATCCTTCTGTTGCTATATTTGCCTCCAACTGTTCTTGTAGTGACTTTGTTTTCTTCAGTGTGTGTTAGTCCTGAGTACACGAACGAGGTTTCAACAATTTTAAATGTAACTTATGTACGTGAGAAGGAGATGTTAAATAACGCAATAATTTTTAACTTGGGATTCAGTCAGTGGTACTGGATCTTCTATCGCCAGTTTGTGTCATCAGTACACAGACCCCCCCCCCCTCTCTCTCTATCTCTCTGGAAGTAGATTGACAGTAAATAGAGGCTTTAAAAGGCCAGTTGACACTTCTTTTTTGTTACAGAAACTGAAAGTGTTTGATTCGCTTCGTAGCAGATCTTCACAAATTGTACAGCTCAACACATGACATCACTGTCTGCTTACATGGAGCATATTGTACCCTCTCTACGAAATGGCGAAACCTATGGTGACGCGAACGTCTCCCTAAGAGTTTCAGGCTGTAATGATGACTAATTCTATGACGCAGAATGCGTTGGAGAAGCTGATAGTTGTCGAAATATTGAAGAATTTCTCGCACATTTCCACTGCCTTCTTGTAGCATTACAGTCCTTGGTGAACCTTAGCCTCTTCCAGAATTGTCCTGCACGGTTCTTTGTCCTGTGACTTACGCATCCAGTTCCTCATACGCATATTCTATAGATCTTCCCCAACTGACTCAAGCCACCTCACGTCGAGTGCCGTCTGGCTTAAGAAGAGTAAGCTTTCTACAAGGATCCAGTTTTTGCATACTTTAAGTGTTCTAGCTACCTCAGTATTCCCATTTTTATCACTTTAACTATGTCTGGTTCACAATAATCACCAACACATGCACACTTTTTCATTTGACACTATAAAACTTTAATTTGTTAAAATAGTTAAAATCTCCGACATGTTTCGGTTTACATGTAAACCATCTTCAGGGAGCTATTAGTTCATGCTAAAGTTACTTATCTCTTGTTGGTATGATGGAGTTGTAGTAGCATGTCGTTACATGTTTGCGATGGGTTCAGATGTTGTGTTAGTCCTCCTCCTGCTGTACTGTGTCTGAGCGTTTACTGTACTCCTTCGAAACGTCGGCAACCATTTACCAATCGACACGGCGTAACATCGTTGAAGACTTGAATATTCAGCAGCCCCAGTGTGAGAATTTCAAATCGGGCGTTGTACGGCACTCGTTGCCTCATAGTTTGCTTCGAAAGGTATAGTCATTTTTGTGTGACATGACCATGTGTTGGATAGATTCCTCACTAAACATTCTTTCTTAGACTTTTTAAAATGTGTACACCATATTGTAAAGATGTTCGGACAAGGGGATACATGGGGCGGGGCATGTGGAACGCAGTGGCCAAAAACTGCAGGTGGGGAGGACGAGGAAAAGAGCCTGCTTTGAAGACCTAAGCTCAGATAGACTTAAAATGGATCATAAACTGCGTGTCAAGGCGTCAGCTTTATTTGCCTGGCTTAAGATAAGGCTCAGTGGCGAGCGTTTGTGTACACGGTGATGAACATTTTGACTACAGAAACAAGTAGGAATTGCTTGACAGACTAAAAACTTCTGGCCCCTACAGAAGCCGTTGCTGCGTTGAGTTGACTACTTTCAGATGGAAAAGCGATCCCAGCAGTTAATTACGACGTGGAACGAATTGCAGCGTATTGTTGCCATTTGGTCACGCTGCAGATAACAGGACTAATTCATGAGGTAAACATTCGTACATAGTAGGCTGTTTCTGTTCTGTGTGAATAGTTTGGAAATGTGATTTATTACTGGAATGAAGGGGACTTTTCCTTCTACTACCACCAACCCCAAAACTCGCTATTTATTATTGAATAATGGCGGCGATGTCTTGAGCCAGAGGTCGTTATTATGAATGATACATTGATGGCACAACAGTGTGAGCGCAAAATTGACATACAGTTCTATTCATCCTTTTCATTACCACGCCTTGTGCTATGCAAGAAATGCAACGTTACTTTGTTAAGATGTAATAACGAGACAGACTTCCCATGGACAAGATAAACCACAAGGCGTTTGCTGTCATATATTCTTATATCTTTGCCTGTTTCTACTGTATATACGAGTAGACTGTAGAGCAGGATTCGAAGGAAGGATGCAAAGACGTAGATGGGAGGATAATATATTTTAGTAAACTTAGATTAATTTCATATGGGTTATGATAGGGACCAGTGGCTGGCTGGCTGGCTGCTGTGAGCACGGAAGTGAGCCTTTGGTTTCTCTAAAAGGCGTGGATCTTTTTGACCGAATGCTTGTGAATCTTGCTTGAGTTTTTACAGCATCACATGCCAGAAGACTGACATGGCCATTGCATACTATCTGCTGTGCTCAATCACTGTCGTCGGTGACAAGCTTTTCGAAATGAATACCGTCGAAACTGCAGTGAGTGAAGTCGGAGGTGACGCGGTTTAACGTTCAGAACATAGGTGGTGTTATATTTGAAATTTCATTCGGCGTAGAATTATTGTATACAGTAATTAAATTGTCACGATTCGGTTTTCTTTACCGGAATTATTCATCAGTCAGAAAAAATGTTATCTTTAATTCTGAATTTAGTTTGGGAACCCTGTACAGTTACCACAGACATTGGATTGGGGGGGGGGGGGGGGGC
>Ga0123354_10012945_pt1 | contig 12920 bp, 7 predicted proteins | sample TergutLab28metaG_2_FD_97872 | JGI IMG/M metagenome (GOLD analysis project Ga0123354, IMG submission 97872) | Labiotermes labralis P4 segment gut microbial communities from Petit-Saut dam, French Guiana - Lab288 P4 | ecosystem: Host-associated > Arthropoda: Insects > Digestive system > Gut ...
ATCTCATCCCTTTGCGAAGAGATCCTGTTCGGAGAGCAGGGGAAGAACAGAGGCTCTGTTATCAATGCCCGGGTCGATTCAATAGTAAAAGTTCAGGCCGAGGACATCCTTCGGCAGAAGGGGTTGTCGCCCTCTGAGGCGGTGGAGATGTTCTACCGCAGGGTCATCGAAGACAACGGCATACAGTTTGTCAAGAAACAAAAGGAATAATGTGTTGAATTCTGTTTACTTGATTTCACGCTTCGTAGGCGAGCTAACTCTGCCCTAATATCATTCTGTAAGGTCTAAATCAGAATTGAGATCAGCCCAGATAATCTCCAGTCAAAAAAAGTTTATTCCCGATGTTTATCTCAACGAGTTTGGGTCTCGGAATGTAGAACCAGTCTTCGCAAGGACGATATCTATCGGTCATGTGTAAGATCCTTTGGTTGGTTGAACCTATAAGATTCCTTTTGCTATCGGGTTCGCCTTTTTCAAAACGACCGTCAATTATCATATCCACCGACAATCTTAACGTGAGGCTGAGTTCTTCAGCCAGGTTTCCAGTGAAGAGGATAGTACCTAATCCCAGTTCTCTGATTCTTCGTGACAGTTCTGGAAGCCCCTGCTGGATGGTCGGCTCTCCGCCCAAATACGTCACTCCCTCTATTCCGAGTTCTTCTTTTGCCTGTGTGATCAATCCTAGCAACGTATCCATAGTGATGATGTGTGCAGGACGAATGTCCAGCAGTTCGATATTGCAACAACCCCCGCAACGCTTATCGCAGCCTTGGAACCAGATCGCCAACCTTTTGCCGGGTCCTTCCGCCTCTGTGCACCGATTTATGCAGGCTATGTTGAAATTATTTGGCTTCAAACTCGAACCTCAACTCTTTGTTTTCCACGCGCACGACCACTTTTGCACCGCGGTAGCCTGAAAGGTCCGGCTTATTCCTGAAGAGGAACAGAGACAATTCATCGAGCAATTTGTCATTGATGGCATTGAGTATGTCTCTGCCGCCTTTAGTAATGTCCGTATCTCCCAGAACATATTCAACAAATTTCAACTCATTCTCAAATTCTAGATCGAAACGGTACTTTTCTGAAATCGCGGATTTAATCGGATTCAGCTTAGACATGGCAATCTTGACCATGAAGTCTTTGTCGCGGATGAAGTTGAATGGTATAATGCTACTGTATCCTATCCTTCCGAGCAGTTCAGGGCGTTTTATCTCGTTATCGAAATAGTTCTTCACGATTCGTATAAATTCTGCAGCCGTCTCTTCGTTGCTTCCGCTCGCGTCTACCTCGCCTGCGCCGAGATTTGATGTGAATATTATGACGCTTTCAGAGAAATATACTGTCTCTCCCTTGCTGTCGGTGAGTCTTCCGTCCTCGAGGATCTGAAGGAATATGTCCAATATGCGTGGGTTTGGTTTCGCAGCTTTTTCAATCTCATCAAACAGTATAACGCTGAAGGGCTTTTCTTTCACTGCATTGGTAAGTTGGCCTCCTTCTTCATAACCGACGAATCCGGGCGGTGCACCGATCAACTTCTGGTCGCTGTTCTCCTGCGCATATTCGCTCATATCGAAACGTATACAGGCCTGTTCATCACCAAAGAGAAACTTTGCCAAAGCTTTACTCAATTCAGTTTTACCGACACCGGTCGGTCCCACGAAGAACAGAACTCCCTTTGGCATTGAGCGGCTTGATGTTTTGTGCAGGCCGGTAAGTCCCATGTACGCTTTGACCACTATTTTCTCAACCTTTTCAATAGCCTCATCCTGGCCTATCACACGGCCTGACAATCTTTTTTTGATTACCTTCACTTCGTTGTAATCGAGCTTCTCCCATGGGTTGTCCTTCTCGCCGTATTTGAAAAGGTAGAATAATTTCTCAAAACTTTGTCCGCTCTCCTTGCGGGAAAGTCTGGCCATTTGTATTATTTCGCGGTTTGTGAAGTCATCAAGCATGTCAATGTATTCGCTCTTCTTGTCACACCCAAGCAGAGTTTCGCCGGGTTTCAGTTTAACATCGAAACCGCTCTCAATCTTAGCCAGCATATCTTCCCTTTCGAGTCGATCGGGGCGGGACAAAGTCACAGTGCTTACTTCTGGATTGCCCTGATAAAAGGATATCGGGATCATCGAGAGCTTACCAGAGATTATTATCACAGTACTCTCATTGACATCTGTGGAGGCGTATTCAACCTTCCTATCTTTTATTGCTTTTGACAACAGAGTCAGATTCATTCTTTCATCGGCTGCAAATTCATCGCCAAGATTGCTCATATTGCTCGTAAAAAGATAGTCCGCCCAATTTAGGATAAATGCGATTTTTCTATTCCGATTGGTCAGGTTTTTGAAGACAATGTTGAAAATTTCCTTGGGTTTTTTGAACTGCCCACTTCCCGTTATATTCTCCGTTTTCGGCGTGTCGTCAACGTCATAACTTTCTCCATCCACTTCAATATCATCAGTAAGTTTTAGATGATTTACGTCCCCGTCGATACCATCCGCCCTGTCCCAATAGATGATGTCATCATAATCCATGTCCTTCAAAATCTGTATTAGATATTCCTTTATGCCGACGATCCTTTTCTTTCCATCGAGGTATACATCCCCGACATTGCCGTCCAGAATGATACAGCGTTTGATTCCAATTTCCCTTTTGAGCCTATTAAAACTAGATGACAATGCCATGTTACTCAACTCTTGTTAGTATTGATCTTTCTTTGTTGATATTTTTGTGTAGATATCTTATCTGGGTTCTTCCAGATCTCCTTTTGTTCCACTACTTTGATCCCATATATCTCATCAAGATCTTTCATGAAGGGTTGGATGTCATCTTGACATGCCTGACCCTCGTAGCCGTCGAAATGATAGATAAACTTGCCATCGAGCATCACACGGAACTCTGCAGTCTCTCCGCTTACTTTCTTTGCGACCATATAGACCTGGTTCTTGTCCCGCTGCAGTTTTATGTTTTTCCTGTCAACAATGAACCCTTTGCTCTCTATGCATTCTATGATGACTTTAAGCGTCTTTTTTCGGACGGTCTCGCTCACGATCTCCTTTGTTGCTTTTTTCTGTATCTCTGTAATCTGCGTCTCGGCATCTGCGGCACTTGATACCAGAACGGCTGAAATCGTGTCCTCATCCAGCTTCGCGTCGCGCATTTCCGACTCGATGCGTTTGAAGATCGTCTTTCGTTCTCTTTTGAAATAGAAGTCGGTGCCTTCTTTTATCTTTTCTTCTGCCTGTTGTTTCAATTCTTCAAAACTCTTGCTTACATTCTTGTTGTCTAGCCACTCCAAATAAATGAAACTCTTCAATACTTCATCATCAACTTTAGCAAGCGCAGCGGAAAATTCAGCATTATATGCGACCGTACCGCCAGCCCGCAGCCTGAGATCTCTGTTATGCTCCGCGATCTTCCTGCTTAGCAGACTGTCCAGCAGCGTTTCGTACCGCGCTATCTCGACTGTAGATAATCTGTCGACCTCTTCAGATAATGCCTGAGCCGCCGTTACTATCTCGCCTTCGTTACCTGAAAAAAATTCCATCGTAACCTTTCCTTTATTGGCTACAGCATTGGATTGTTCGATAATGTCACTTATCCTTTTGCGGAGTCTTTCTGAGTGCTCTTTTAACTGATGTTTGATGCCCTCTGTCTCTTCGTTCTGAAGGGTCTGAGATGTTTCATCTATCTTATGCAGTAGCGTGTCTATCTGACAGAGTTGTTTCGATGCGACTTCGCACATACTGCGGCACTCTATCGCTATCGCTTCATAATTAATAACGACGGTATGACTCATTTCCCCCATCCTGGGCTGTCCTTTATTGTGAATACTGCATCCGCCCATAAGCTCATTTTCTTTATGTCATAGTTAAGTTTCTCTTCTGTCGGATGCTGGATACTGTTCCTGAACTTGCGCAGTTCGTGAAGCGTGTTCCCCTCGTCTTCTGTCAGAATGTTTTTTTGCTTGGCGCGATCTATCTTTTCGATAACATCTATACCCTTTCCAAGACCGAGTATCTTACTGAGCATGTATTCCAGCCGAATGCTCATGTCACCTATAGCGACGCGATATTCTCCGGCATTGATCTTCGAACGAATGTAACTCTCGTTGATCTTCTCAGGATTGCTTGATGCATTCCTCTCGATCATTATGTATTCGAACGCAGGCAGCATTATCTCCTCATACTTGCTCAATTCTGCAAACCCTTCCTTTGCAAAAACCTCGTGCTTCTTTACACTTTTGAGCCTGTCCCTGAACGCTTTGAAGTCCGTGATAAATTTTTCGACATTGTACCCTTCCCGAAATGCGTATTTGGTCGTGCTTCTTATGCCGATGTTATCCTTGAGGTCTTTCAGGTTGCCTGCCAGTGCAGTGAAATTATCTGAAATGCTGCTCTTCTCCAATTCCGTCTCATCTGCAAGTATCTTGCTGACATAAATCTTAACGATATTCGCTACTGACAGCGCCTCGATATCCGTGAATTTGGCACTTGTAAGAATGTTGAACAGAGTTACCTCACTAAGATCGCCGAACTTTCCGGCAATCACGTGAAGCAATTCATCCTTACCTGGCTCTCTTATTGTATCAAGTGTCTTTGCCGCACTCACGTTGTAACCAATATTGTCTCTGTTCATATCTGCGATAAGCCTGTTGTAAATCTCTGATGCCTCTTTCTCCGCGATCGCCTGCCATCCTTGTATGTCTTTGAAAATGCTGTTTGCAGAGAGTAAGACCTTGGCCTGTTTCGCTCCGTCGCCGCCCAAAGTGACTGAACTGATCTTGGCAATTATGTAATCGCTTACTGAACTTGTACCTCCAATCGACCGGTTGATGGCTTTTATCAGATGTGCCTTTTCGTCTGAGTATTCCGCTTCTTTGCACTCGTCTAAAATGGCCTTGAGCACTTTCACTGATTCATTCTCACCGAACAGTTGCTCCACCAGAAGATTTATTCCCACGGGTTTCCCAAGCACGCGTTCCGTTAGATCCACATTCGCTGCCGTGATTACTTTCATTTCTCCTTTGTTCAGGGTCGTGAACGACCACAGGCCGGGGTGTGTTTCGGAGACTGCTGCCGCAATCCTTCTGTTTTCGAACACTGCAGAGTTTTTACCACTGCGAACATCGATCTTCCCACCATTGCGCGTCAGAAGAATATTTGACGGAAAAGAGACATATTTTGAATATTCTTCAGGCGGGTGGACTGTTGAAAGGCTGTTGAAGTCCCCGAATCCCGTAACGTAGACTGCCGATACATCCGACTTGAATTTCATCTTGTCGGTGAGTATGCGCTCGACCATATCTGGTGTGAAATACTTTTTATAGAATTCTTCCGCTCCATTAGTTCTAAAACCGATGTCCATTCCGTCCTCGTCAATGCACAGATCGAGATTATTCTCACTTCTTGATATCAAATATGTCTCGTCTTTGATCTCGCAATCAGTGACCCGCTCTTCTTTCTGAAGTCCCGCTTCCCGGCTGTTGTCTATCAGGAATTCTTTCAGCCCCGACGTGTCTCTGTCGACACAAGACATGAAGTCTTTAGGGTAATATTCTGCTCTCTCTATAGGCTGTGCAGAAGCCGCATTGAATGAGAACTCACCTGTAAGCGGATTGAGGAATATGTCCTTCTGTCTGCTCTTTTCATTACCAGTAGGTATCGCACCCTCACTGAACATTCTCTCACCATTTTGGGTAAAAAAGAGGTGCCCGATAGGATCTTCAATATCATAAGTAAATTGGTTGTCTGCCAGCTTTAGTATTTCTCTGTTCAACAAAACGTCTACCTCATCTGCGAATATGAATTGCAAATCGTCAGGAACACCGAATCTTTTCAAAATGGTCTTCAGCGATTCTTTCCGATCCTTTGAATCCTTTATCAGAACAAGGATTATGTACCCCACCCCAGTTGGTTTTCGAACTTCGGCGTATTTGATGTTGACGTTCAGTTTAATCAATGGGAATGAGCAAGATGTTGTAATTGTCTTCTCCATACCGCTCACCTGTCCTCTCCTAATACTTCACCCGCAGTCAGCAGCGACCCGTAAGTTGCTATAGTGTCTATTATCTCCTTATACACAGGATATGCATTGTTGTCAAGTTTACTGTCGCCGTTCATGTCAGGCAAATCGATTTTTACATCGCTCAGGAAGTCTTTGGAACCCACGATCACTAACATCCGTCTGGCACGTGACAGTGCGACATTTATGCGCTCATATTTCTTCAAAAAGTCCGCTTTTCTGTACTTTATGGCTTCAGGCCTCGGATTGCCCACCATCGAAACGAATATTATGTCTCTTTCATCTCCTTGGAAATCATCTACTGTACTGACAATGAAACGTTCGTCTTCTTTCTCGCAGATATTCTTGAATGTGCTCCTCCGGAGCTTTTTGTTTATCTGGTTTGCCTGATCTCCGTATGTGCATATTACACCCATACTCATGCGTTCGTCTTCTTCAACGCCGACCATTGATTTTTGAGCCAGACTTCCATATGCTTCATCGATTTTCTTCGCCAATTCAATGATGACGTCTGCTTCACGTTTGTTTGTTGCCGATGTTCCGTCTCCAAAGTTCTCATAGCCTTCAGGCGAATCGTTGCAATCCACAAAATAAATGTGTTTGTTGGTCTGAATGATCGGCTTACCGAGTTTGTTCTTTACAAGCAACCCATGTTCCTTTTTATCATTCTGGTTGGGTTGCCCCAGTTCCAGGCTCCCTTTGCCGCGGGCATCGCAATAAAAATGATTGAACACCCTCATAATATCTTCATGGCTACGGTATTGCTTAGTGAGCGTGACCTTAAATCTTTCCGGGACTTTTTCGAAAAGTGTCTTGAAAATACATTCCTCGTAAAGTTTTGTATATTCTTTGTTTTTACTTTCGTTGATGATGCCCTCGTCTAAGCCAATGAAGTCATCTTTCCGCATATTACGAAGATCATACATTGGCGGCAACTGTCTGTGGTCTCCTACAAGAATAACTGTCTTTCCATACAATATAGGGATAAGCAAGTCGAGGAAACTAGACTTACTGACCTCATCTACTATCACTACATCTATCCCCATTCTCTTGATGTCCAAATCTCCAAGCGCATATGTCTTGAATGATTCCATTGATTTTTCGTTGAACTTGCTACGGCTTGTGGCGGTAAGTCCAATCACATTTGCGTTATCGAAGAGTTTTTTAGTATATTCTATACGATCGGTTTCAATGCTCTTATCATCCTGAAGCCCTTTCAGGAACTTCAGTATGCGCTCGTACATCGGAATCTTATCACGGTTCTCTTTCTCACGATCCTTGTAGTTCTTTTCCAAATCATTCCAACTCCTGCGTATTATTTCAAGAGCTTCGGACATGCCATTATAGGGCCCTTCTATGTTAAAAGTTGTTAAAAACTCGGAAATCTTACGTTTGAAGATACTTTCTCTTTCCCTATACTCTTCATAGTCGGCATTAGCCTTTGCATTTACTTCCTCCTCGTCTTTATTTCGGATTTGACCTTTCAATTCATCTGTGACAGTTTTTTGTTTGTTGTACAACTTCTTTTTGTTGTCTATTTCTCTGCCAATCTCATCTCTCTTCTTTCCAATTAATTCAATCAAATCCTTTTTGATATCAATAATCATGTCCGCTAGCGATTTCAGTACATCATTATTGAGTTCTCCTTCATTAACCAGTTTCCATACGAGGAGTTCGCTCAAGTCGATGTTTGTCGTATTTGTTTTTTTTATCTTATTCCCGATGTCGATAAACTGCTTCTGAAGAACAGAATATTCTTCTCCCTTTCCAGCGATAATGTCGTCCGTATTCTCATCACGCAGAGCATCCATTTGCTTTTTGATTTTCTTTCGCTCAGAGTCCATTTTCACTATCTCAGAATTATCAGATAGAGATGCGATCTCTTCCTCAATTTTCTTTATATCGGCTTTGAGGATTAAGGATGGTGTTAGCATGTCATACCTAATAATAGGATATTTCTTCAATACGTTCTGGATCTCTGCGCTCACACTGTCGTCAGTTGTTAGTTTTAATGCCTCTATGTTTCGAAGTCTGTATGAGAGTGTTTCATATTCATCCTCCAAAATACGCAATTTTTCAGATTCTATGTCGCATTTATCAGAGAGTGTTGATCTTTCACGCTTTGTCCTCTCGAGTTGTATTTCAACACCCTCGATGCTCTTTTTTTCGCGGTTGAGTTTTTCTAAATCCAACTTCAAACTCTTGTATTCCTCATCGAACTTTTCTTTATATTCTCCGAATTTTTTGAAGCGTTTAACATCTTTGTGCAAACGGTCACTAATATTCCTGTAGAAATTATCTACAAGACGTTCTGGTGAGTACCGTCCGGCCTCTTTATTAGTTTTTGACTGTGAAGGTATAAGCCGAAGCGGGCGAATCTCCGGAATAAGAGGTAATCGGTCGAACACATTATCAATCGCTTTATGCGTCTCGCTTGATATTAGTACACGTTTGCCGAGTTTCACAAACTGTGCCGCTACTTCAGCTATTACTTCTGTTTTACCAGTGCCAGGCGGGCCTTGAAGTAAAAACAGACTTTCGCTGGCTACTGCTTTCTTAACAGCCTCCTTTTGCTTTTCATTCAAACGCACCGAGCAATAGTCTATTTCTGGCAACTCAGTATGGATATTATCAAGCTTTTCCGGTGCGAAGAGGTATGATGACAAAAACGGGTTCCTGACGTAACCGTTGAAAAAGCTATTCAATGATTTCTCTTGGCGCTCTATTTTAAACTTATCTCCTCTCAGATCAAGTTTGAATACTTTGGGCTTGTATTTGCTTATGTCAGAGTTGACAGACTCTGGGGTGTAATTCGGTTTCAATTTGAAATAGATGTAATAACGGCGGATAGTTTGATTTCCCTTCATTTCCGCTTTGAGTTTTTCGAGTTCTTCTTTGTTCAGCCGCTTCGCATCCGCTTTTTCTTTTTGAATGTTCGATGCCTGCTCCCCCTCTATTTCGCGGCGTTTATCAACTTTGATATGAGCAAGGGTGGCCTCGCGTTCGCGTCCGAGGTTTGTTTCCTTCTGCATAGCCAGATTTTTGTTCCTCTTATCATAAAGCTGAGGAAGTATTGCATCCTTGAGGTGGGTCATCTTTTCTTTGAGATCCTCGAGCGCGGAAGATAACTCATCTTCTATTTTTTTGACCAGCACTGCTACATCCTCATCTTCTGGTTTTTTATTATCTGTCTTTACAGTAGCGATCTTTTTGTTTAATTGGTTCTGTATTATTGAGGCCTGCTTCTTTTCTGATTCTTCTAATTCCTTTACCCGTTTTGCATATTCTTTGCGGATTGTTTCGTCTTTGTTATCGGCCACATCCTTTAACAGGCAGTCTGCCAGCTTTTTTTCATACGATGATAGTGCCTCCTCATCCTTCTTCTCCAATTCGGCGGTTCTTTTTTTTACATACTCCCTGATTTCTTGATCGACTACGGAGGCATATTTTCTGTCAACCTCGTCTGTTTTCTTTTCGAGGTCTTTTGAATATTTTTCTTCTATCTCTTTGTAGTCCGGTTCTATGTCCTTAAAGAACAACCTGTAACGTTCATCGACAGATACCTCGTATTTCCCATCCTCGCTTACGAGAGAGACCGCTTGTTTTGTAAAACGTCTCAGATTCAGTTCGAATATTGGAAAGTTTTTTTCTTTCGTGACGTTGGAGAAAAGCTCTTTTTTGTTCTTGTCCAAGATTACGCGCACAAGATCAAATGGCTCATTGTTTTCGAACGATTTCGTGACGATAACCTGCTCATCTCCGCGCATCTGGTCCAGGTCGTCTAAGATATGATCATCATATCTTTCCTGGTCTTTTTTATAATCAGATCGTGAAACAACAAAACACTTTACCGCCTCGCATCCGTCAAAAGGTATGTCTTTTGCTCCCAGTTGTTCCAGATAATATTTACGGAAATCAATGTACTCATTCCAGCGATTGTAGAGGTCTATTGCCTCTGGCGGATCCGGGATGGTATAACACGTTTTGCACATAGAAAGGATAGTGTCTCTATTGAATACTGAAATGTCTGGCTCTATCCACTTGTTCAGCCCATAATCCGGAAATTTTGTTCCTGTACGGAACTTGAATGCACAGGCGGCCGTGGCAGTTATCTTGTGTTCGCCTTGCTTATAGATCGAACCGTCTATGAATTCTATACCCTTTACTGTAAACTGGCCGTCGTCTTTTTTCAAATCGCCTATAAGTATGAGTTCCTTTCCGAGTGGCAGGACGAAGTTAGAAGCACCACCCCTCTTTGAACGAATAACGACATTGTTTATGAATTTCTTTTCTTCGTTTTCCGCATCTTCTCGAATGATGTCCGGCATCGAAACATAATATGATCTTTCTTCACCTACCGGAAAGCATGTTTGGATCAAATTTTCATAGCCCGCCCTCAGAGAATGACGAATAGCCAAAGAATTATATTGATCCTTCAGAGCTTTGTTGTAATAATCGTCAAACCGATCACTGCCCGAGTCTTTTCTTATGAAGTCCAAGAGGAGATATCTCGTCGGGCCCGTATTACTTGTTGTTTTTACGCGTATATCTTCCTCTCTATCCTTCCCCGCAACCTCAAACTCTCTTTCCTTCTCCGCAATAAGGCCTATGAGCACAACTATCCGGTTTGCGATCTCCGTCTTTTTATCCTTTCCAAGACTTTCTTTCTGTGACGCGTATTCTAAATCCTGAAGTTCCTTCTTCAGGTTCCTTATCAGTAAGTTCTCCCCCGTTTCACTCCCTCTGCATTCTATATAACTGGCCCTGATAAATAGTGTTGCCATATATCCTGCGCTCGTTGATTACCTCAGTCTTCGACTCGGCTCTGAACGAGTGCAATCTTTATTTTTTTCCATTTTCAGTAACTTTGGAGATAACCACTTTCAAAACAAACAGCTGCAATCGTGTGTGGTTTTTATTTCGCTTTGAAATTTTTGCGCCCTATTTTTTATTTGTTTATTTTTATTCTATCGATGTTCTTTTCGCGTTCAAGTATGAATACTGCCTTCTTGTCTTCAGTCACATCTTTGAAGAATGATGATGGTTTACTGTTATGATAGCCGTAGTTCTTGGGGTTGAATGCATTTTCTCTTTTGTATAACTCATTCATAAAGGTTGCAAGATGCATCCATCCGTCAGATTCTGCGTTACTCTCAATAATTTCCTTTGCGATATCCACCAGTCGTCTCAACGAGATCAGAATGCCGTCTTCTATGGGAGATTGCTCTATGGTAGTCTTTGCAACCTTTTTAACGGGTTTCTCCTTCTCAAGTTTGCTTACCGCAGGCGCTTCTTTCTTAATGTCTCTCAGAAGCACATCCATTAACAGGAACCTATGACAAGCTACTCTGAATGATGACGGCGTCTTCTCTTCACCGGCACCGATTACGATATAACCTTCATTTCGAAACCGTGTCGCCAATTTCGTAAAGTCGCTATCGCTGGTTGCGAGACATATACAGTCTGTGTTTCCTTTGTACAGAATGTCCATGGCGTCTATGATCATCGCCGCATCGGAAGAGTTCTTTCCAGATATACAGGAATATTGCTGCATCGGTTCAATGGCGAATTGTAAAAGTAGATCGCGCCAGCCGCTTGCTTTTGTGAAGTCCCCATAGATGCGTCTGTATGTGACATCTCCGAATTTGTTCAGTTCGTCCATTAAGGTCGTGAAATATTTCTGTGAAATATTCTCCGAATCAATTAGTAGCGCAATCGTTCTGTTTTCTATCTCCATTGAAAAATTGTAGGATTTGTGTTCTACTTATAACTAACTGGTAACAGCATAATCGTGTCAATGGTGCTGATTGTGACATAGTTTATGTCGGCATTGTTGCTTCAAGATCAAGATAAAAGGTTTCCATTGCCCGTGAATCATTTAGGCCGTAGAACGACCGATAACACTGGTCTTATCAGGATGATTATTTGTAGACGTCCTAGATATTTAACTATTATAGTTCAATAATTCCATTTTTGTTATTGCAAACAGTAACTTTGGAATATGAATTCAATTGCTTGATATCACGCCTCGTAAACGAGTCTTCTGTCACGCAACACCACTCTCGGGAGGCCTTCTTTGATGTATGGGCCTTCGGAGATTATGTCGACATTGTTTCCGAGAGCTTCCTCAAGATCCTGCGAGAGCCCGCTTAATCCTATTAGGCTGTTTATTCGCCCGAGAATGATGTATAAATCATAGTCGCTTTCCACGTCATTTTCTCCTCGTGCTCTTGAACCAAACGGGTAGATCTTGTCTACTCCGCGTTTTTTTGCGATTGGTGCAACTATTTCACACAGCTCTTCAAAGCCGAGGCAATGTTTCTTATTTTCTGAACCCACAGATAATGCATTAGCAAAATGCCCTTTAGCTGTTGTCATTTATCCGCTCATTTATCCGCTCATTTCCGAACCTATCTGCCGGTCTTGTCACTGCCTACCCTAATAATCATTGTTCCTGTAGTCTGGGACATCTAAGGTTATATGAGATTTGCGAAAACGAAAATATTTCACTTGCAAAATAGAAAATGTTACTTGTAAACCCCTTAGACAGACCTCTTCCCGAGCCTTCTGTTGAACTCAGCAGTATCATCACCAACAATGTCAACGATCCTCCAGGCGAGCCACAGAGGTATCCTCACTTTTTCTCCGTCATCTGTGAAGTTCGGGTTCATGCTTATCTTTACCGACCTCTCCGGTCCGTATTCGGTAACATATTTTGTAAGGGACTGCGACCTTAGATTTCTATCGGATTTGACCTCGACCGGCACAACGAAAGAGCCGAACATACAGACGAAGTCGACCTCCGCATCGTTGGATGATTTCCAGAAGAACGGAGCCTTTCCGGAGACAATAAGCTCATTGAGAACATAATTCTCTGCCAGGGCCCCTCTGAAATG
>Ga0123354_10012948_pt1 | contig 12918 bp, 30 predicted proteins | sample TergutLab28metaG_2_FD_97872 | JGI IMG/M metagenome (GOLD analysis project Ga0123354, IMG submission 97872) | Labiotermes labralis P4 segment gut microbial communities from Petit-Saut dam, French Guiana - Lab288 P4 | ecosystem: Host-associated > Arthropoda: Insects > Digestive system > Gut ...
CAAAATAGGTCCTGCTAAATCTAAAATGAAAAGGATACAAAGACATATGAATCTCAGGATTGCCAGATCCAACTGCAGAGTGTCGAATGAAGCACTGTGCGTAATAAATGGCATAACGCCAACTCACATAATAGTTTACTAAATGAGATTACACAATGCATAGGAACACAGTACGACAGAGACATGAAACTGGAAAATTGGATTCATCCGGTGACACACAATAAAACAATACATGTGGAAGGAGAAAGCTTACATCATATTCAAGCTTATACAGACGGTAGCAAGAGATACTTAGGAGTAGGAGTTGGTGTGGAAATTTTCCTCAATAATAACATTATAAAAACAATGTAATACAGTCTAAATGATCGAAGAAGCAACAATCAGGCGGAACAAATGACCATCCTAAAAGCACTAGAATATATACAAAAATTGATCCGGAGAAAAAATTAGTACTTGTACACAAGAATAGCAAAATTACACTTCAACAACTACGAAATAAAAAAAAATAAAAAATTCAAAGAGCAAATTAGAACTAAAATCCAAGAAATGGAACAACGTGAGTAGAGTCTAGAATTCAGATGGATAAAGGCGCATGCAGGACAACGAGGAAACGAAATGGCAGATCAACAGGCGAAAGAAGCAGCAAGAAACAAGAACATCGAATAATGTTACATAAAGCACCAACGATTGTGGTGATTGGTGAACAAAAGGAACAAAGTGTTAAATAGTAGCAAAGGGAATGGATGGAAAAAACAAAAGGTGCAATAACGAAAGCATTCTTTCCCTAAAGAGGGGAAAGGCTCAAATTTAGACTAAACAAAACACCATAATATATATTCCCATTAAAATGACATGGTAATATAAAGGTTTATTTACATTAATACAAAATAATAGATGACACAACGTGCCCTTGCAGAAAAGGTCCACAATATATGAAAAAAATATATCTCACAGCCATCCCCTAGAGATGGAAACGGAAAAAATTAAAACAGTAGTTAGAAGGACAGAAAATTGGCCAGTGAAATGTAATAAATTAAGAGTAGAGTAGCATAAAAATTTCAAAGAACACGTAGAAAATATAAACTGGAAACAAGAACAGAGGAAAGGCAGACAAAGATGTTATTAAATGAATATAGACAAGGTATATCATAATATGTAATATTTAGAAAAATATATTGTAGAATTATTCATCTGTAATTTTGCATGCTACTAAATATGTATACTTAAAAACCACCCACAAACATCACACACAAACAACAACAAAAAACACATACACACCCACCCACACACACACACAAAAATCACGCACACACACAAAAAATTCCAAAATAACACCAACAAAACATTAACACATATATAAACACAAACACACACACACACAAAACAACCAAACCACTAACATATCACACACAGAGAAACACACACACCACCCAACCACCAAACAAACCAACCCACACACAAAACACACAAACACACACAACACACACCGCACACAAGCAAACCACCTACACACCACACACACATATAACACACAAAACACATAAAACGCTCTATACACACATATTAACCACACACCACACACACATAAACCCACACCACAGACACACACTGAAACACACGAATCATAATTATACTTCCCGTTATAAATAACACACACCAAACACACACCCTTACACACACACACACACACACCACACACACAGAATCTCATATACCCGAACACACAAACACACACACATCACACAAAATCAACACAAATACAACACAGACAAAATCACACATACCATAAACACACACCCTTACACACAATCCACACACCTCACACACACACACACACAAACACGTCATACACCGCACAAACACACACACCACAGAAAAACACACGCACGCTCAACACACACGCAACCCTCACACAAATCACACACAAAACCACGCATACACACAAACTACACACCACAGAAACACACATTTCAACCACACAATATACAGCACACAAACACACACTCAGGCACACTCACCACACACACACCACACAAACACATCCACGCACACATACAACACACACCACAAACACCACCCACCCAAACACACACACACAACAAACACAAACCTCACACACACAACACACAAACAATACTCACAAATGAACACACACAAACACAACACACCCACACACCCCACACACACCAAACAAACACCACACACACCCTACACACACTCTCAAAACACAGACACAAAAAACTACACCACACACACAAACAAAACACCACAAATTTACCACATACAAAACACAGAGACACACACACACACACACCCAAAACATACAACCCACAAACCAATCACACACAACCCGCCACTCACACACATACATATAGACAACACAAACTCTCACACACACACACACACACACACACGCACACCACACACACTCAATCACACCACAAAACACCACCCACACCTACACCAAAAGCACATATAACTCCACACAAACACACAAGCACACACACACACCACACACACGCAGAAACACATCAAAACACACACACACCACACACATGAGCACATACCGGCAAAACACGCACAAACCCATCACAAACTCAATCACACACACACAAACCACAGACACTCACGCAACCGAACAAACACACACGCACACACATACAGACACACAACACATGTCCCACACTCACACACACACACACACCAATCACACACACTCCAATCACATACACAGACAACCACACGCACACAAACACACCACACAACAAACCACACACACACAACACCCCACCCATACACACATCTTAAACAGCAAACCAACACCACCCACATACACAAACCAAACATACAAGCTAACAGCACACACACACACACACACACACACGCCACACACACGCAACACACATTCAGACACAACAGACACACACAAACACATTATGAACAAATACCACCCACAAACCACACACACATATACATCACCCATACAAATCACACACACAAGAAAACACACTCATATACACACAGGAACCACACACAAACATAACCCACACACCACACACAATTAATCACACACACATATATAAACATCCACTCACACTCAAACCCACACACACAACACACCCAGTCACCACAGACAAACCACACAGCACACACACACACACACATAGGTACCACATACACCCACAAACACACACAAACCACACGCACATATGACCCAAACACACACACACACTTCACACAACACGCGCACACACCACACAAGTACAAACCCCAAAACACACACATAAACACACCACACACACACACACACACCCCAAACACACACAAACACACACACCAAACACACATATATTCACCACGCACATAGACCAGAGAACACACACATATACACACCCCATACACACAAACAAACACAAGAAACACACACCTCACATACACACTACCCAAGCCCCACACACAAAAACGCACACCAAACATCGCAAAATATTGACGCCATCTCTGGACAAGAGGCACCAAAACTACAGTGGCGAAACACGACAGATGCTTTCATCTGAAGACAGAATAAGGAAACTCTTCTCGGAAGAGCTGAAAGAAGAAGCTGGCAAGCGGTACAAAATCACCGTGAAAAGCAAAGCTTATAATCAATCAAAGGAATATATCAAAAGCCAATGGAAGTAGGACTTAAATAGAACAGGTACCAAAATCGGTATAAAAACTATTAAAACAGTGAGGGACAGAAAAATATTAATAGAAACCTGCAGCGAAGAAGAGATAAACTCTCTCAGCCAAGCGATTAGCATCAAATATCGCGAACGGCTGGAAGTAACGAAACAAAATCTGGGAAATCCAAGACTCATAATCTAAAATTTTCCAGAAGAAATTACAATAGCAAATTTCACCAAATTCTTTAAAGCTCAAAACCGGGAATTTGGAATGAATTGAGAATAAGTCACAGCTAAGTTCAGGTACAAAAATTGGGAAAGGAAACTACAATATATTATTTGAAGTAGGCCCACAGAACGAAAAACAATTCTTCAAACCAAACTGAAAATGGGGTGGGAAATTTTCGTGGTCGAAGTTTACTTAGTGCCCACTAGGTGCTTCAGATATAGCCAATTCAAATATAAGCATAGCGATTGTAAAGGAGAGGAAAAATATCCTCACTGCGCTGGCAAGCATAAACTGAATAAATGCACAGCCCCGGCAAGTGAACATAAGTGTACCAATTGTATCACTTACAATAGATACAACAAGAATGGAAGATAGACGAAAAGCATTCGGCTTTATGAAAAGATTGTCCTTGCCTTCAAGCAGTACTAACAAATTACTGGAGAAGGTGGAAGACAGAAAAATCATTCCAAAACATAACCCGGCAAAAAAACTGTATGAATTCATCCAAATACCATCCAATAGGCCTACTAAACATTGGCGGGAAAGTGCTAGTGAAAATACACATTAACAGGCTTAACCAAAACATGTACCTGAATGAACAATTCACAGACAGTCAATATGATTTTACGCCGCAAAAGAGTAGAATAGATGCCGCCATGGTGGCAAAATATTTATAGAAACGGACCTAGAAGAACGTAAAGTTATTATAATAATGACAGCTTTAGATGTGCCGGGTGCATTCAACGCAGCGTGGTTGCCAAGCGTCTTAAAGAGCTTGAAAGGTGCAGGATGTCCTAAGAACTTGTATTATATTAGTCAAGAATATTTCAGAGAACGAACTGCAGCACTGACCACTAACCACATTACCATAGAAAGAAGAGTTACAAAGGGATGCGCACAAGGATCATGCTTTTGTCTAAGCTTTTGCAACCTGCACTGCAATTCAATTTTTAAACCGTAATTTACAAGTCAGAGTAAAGTAAAAACTTTCGCTAATGACTTAATAATATTAACTAAAGGAGAGTCAATTGTAGAAGCCGAAAACTACAAGAATTTGTAACTGAGGAAAATTTGAAACTGGGCAAAAAAACGAAAAAGTAACTATCAAAGAGAACAAATCAGAAGTAATGCTTATGTCCCGCAGGTAAAGAAAAGAAAAAAGGAACTAGAAATATACCTAAATTATAAAATGTTGGAACGAGTAAATAAGATAAAATATCTCGGGATTATTTTGTATGGCAAACTATAATTCAGAGAACATATTAATTAAATGGAAGGAAAGTGTGAAAAACTAATATTCTCACTTTCTAGATCAGCTAAAGTAACTTGGGGATTGGGACATGAGGCATTTAAAAACATATACACAGGAGGAATCTTCCCCCTGATGCGACATGTAATTCCAGTGTGGAAAAATTTGCTAAATATATCCTGCTAAACAGTTAAAATAAACAGGATACAAAGACATATAAATATCAGAATTGCCAGAGCAAAACGCACAGTGTAGAATGAAGCATTGTGCGTAATAAGTGGTATAACGCCAATTCACATAAATGTAGACGAAATATGTAGATTGTATGAGATTACACAAGGCATAGGAACACAGTACGACTGAGACATGAAATTGGAAAATTGGACACATCCGACGACATACATCAAAACAATAGAAGTTGAAGAAGAAACTTTACATACTATTCAAGCTTATACAGACGGAGCAAGAGTGAATTAGGAGTAGGATTTCGTGTGCCAATTTTCCTTGATAATAACACTATAAAACAATGTAATACAAATTAAATGAGCGATGCAGTACAATCAGGCGAAACAAATGAAAATCCTAAAAGCACTATAATATATATAAAAGATGGAACCGGAGAAAGAATTAGTACTGATACACACGGATAGCAAAATCACTCATCAAATACTACAAAACAAGAAAAAATAAACAAAACTGATAGATCAAATTAGAACTAAAGTCCAGGAAATGGAAAAACGCATTGGAGGATGAAATTCAGAAGAATAAAGGCGCATGCAGGACATCGAGGAAAGGAAATGGCAGATCAACAGACGAAAGACGCAGCAAGAAACCAGAACATCGAGTAGTGTTATACATAAATACCAAAGAGTGGGGCGAAAAGTGAACAGAATATACAAAGTGCTAATTGGTGGCAAAGAGAATGGGCGGAAACAACAAAAGGTGCAATAACAAAAGCATTCTTTCCCAAAATAGAGGTTAGGCTAAAATATAGAAAAAACGTAACAACAAAATTTACAGCCATAGTAATAAGACATGATAATATAAAGGCTTATTTACATAAAAACAAAATAATAGTCGACCCAATGTGCCCTTGCAGAAAAGGACCGCAAACGGTGCAATACATTATATTTGACTACTCTCTTCAAAGAAGGAAAGGGAAAAACTGAAAGCAGTAATGAAAAGGACAGAAAATATGCAGTGAAATGTACTAAATTAGGAATAGAGTAAAATAAAAATTTCAAAGAATATGTACACAATTTAAACTGGAACGAAGAACAGAAAAAACAGTAAATAAATATTATGAAACGTGTATAAACAAGATAGATCTTAGTATGTAAAACTGAGAAAAATACATCAAGTATTACTCATCAGTAATGGAGGATGATTGTAAATAAATGTACTTAAAAAACAAAAAACTAACATAACATACACACACCAAACACAAACAGAAACAAACTCCCCACACATAATCAACACACAAAATAATCACACATACATCACACACAAATAAAAACATACATTCACCCAAATTTGAAACACACAGACAACACATGGATACACAACACAAATACCAAACACAAACAGAAACACACAACAAAAAGCAAGCAAAACAAACGCACTCAAAACAGACACACACCAAAAGCACTCCACACTCACACCACAAAAAACACACACATACACACACCCAAATCACATACACTCGCACACAAACCCAAACCACACTCACACACCAGCCACAAACCGCACAAACACTGACACACATACACGCCACAGACAAACACATACACACGCACAAACACCACACCACTCACACACACACACACGCACAACACAAACACAAAACAACACACACACACAGACAAACGCATCAAACCCACACACACAAACATACACACAAAAACACACCACAGAAAAACACAAATACCACATAAACACACAACCCAAAAATGACACAAAAGCACACACAAACCAAACACACACACAAACAGACACAAAAACAAATCACATACACAAAACACAAGCACAACACAAACAAAACTCACACACCAATAACACACTCACACCAAACACACACAATTTAACAAAACACACACCAAACACACACACACACAACAAAAACGCACACACAAATATTACGTAATCAAACAACAAATAAACTCACTCCCACAAAACCACCACAAACAGATAGACAACACAAACACACACACAACACATAAACACCACACATATACCAAACAAACTCACACACACGCGTACCCAAACACATAAAATTAAATAACACACACAAACCACACACACACACACACACCAGAGACACAAAAACAAACACCCCACACAAACAACACAGAGCACGCAAACACACACACCAACACGAAAAACACAAATATAACCACACACAAAAACACATCACACAAAAACAAAACACCCACACATTCAACAGACACACAAAATATACACAACTTAACCACAAAACTTACACAAAACATACCACAAGCACACTTAAATAAAAAACACACCACTGGAAACACACACACATTTAACATCAAAAAACCACACACAAACACACAACACAACCAGACACAATACACACACCTCACACAAAAACACACAACACACACAACAAACATACACATCTCACAAACACACTACACACAAACCACAGGCACAAACAAAAAAAACAGAGACACACTTACACAAACCACACACACACACACACTATGCACACACACAAATAATATCACACCTACGCCACAAACAAAAGACACACACACACATACCCGCACAAAAGCACATAAATCCGCGCATAAACAAACACACAAAACACACACTACACACAAACACAAAAAACACACTCACACACCCAGACACAACACACAAAAGCATCATCCACACACCACAAACACTCAACAGGCCCACACATCACACAAAACAACACACACACAACTGAAAAACACGCACGCAATCAAAACACAAACAACCCACACACAAATCAAAAACACCCCAATCACACAAACCAAACACAAACGACAAACACACAACAAACACTACACATCCACACACAAATTTTATACAAACAACCAAACACACACACACAGCACAAAAACAAATCCCACACATACACAAAACAAACACACACCACACACATATATACACAAATCCACACAAAAAACACGCCACACACACACAACCCACACTCCACACACATACATATAACACACACATACCGCACAGAAAAAACAAACCACAAAGAAACCACACAAATACACTCGCAAACACAACACATAACACACACAAAACACAAAAAACGAACACACATACGCAGACACACCACACACGAAACAGAAACACACACAACACCCATATATAAAGACGCAACACAGAAACGCCCACAAAGGAACGCACACAACACCCAGGCACAACAAAACACATAAACACAAATATCACAAACACAAACACCACAAACTCACCACCAACCGACACAAACAAATATATACACTAGCACTCTCACGCAAACACATAAAAGACACCATAGAGAAAACATACACACAACACAGAAATACACTCAAAACTGACACACAACAAATGTAAAACTCACACACACACCACACCACACACACATATATTTCTTAACAAAAAAAAAAGCACACAGAAACACACACTCAATTTTCACAAACACAACACATCACCAATCACACAAACATCAGTGACACACACACTACCTACAAACCACAAATACACGCACCACACAAACAAACACACACATGTACCCATAAAACACACACAAACACACCAGAGACAACACACACACCATACACACAACTCCCACCCAAACACAAACACAAACAAACAAACAAACACACACCACACACACAACACACACTCCATACACACATACCAAAGGCACACACGCACAAAATATCACACATACAACAAACACGCACAACACAACCAAAATAAGAACAAGAGACAACAAACCAAAAGAAACAAATATACACAACACACCACACACAACACACAAGCAAAACGCTCTCACACACAAAAGACACATACACAACACAAAAAACTAAACAAAAAAATTAACAATATACAAAGCACACACACAACAAACAAACACACAGCACACACACACACACAAAACAAGACTCACAACTTAATCATACACACACACAACTCAAAAACACAAAATACACAAACACACTACCAACACAAGACACACAGCGACAAAACCCACAAAACACACAAACACACAACATAAACAACACAACACAAACATAAAACAAACACATCCATAAAATCTCACACAACAGACACACACACCACAAACAAAAACAAACGCCATATAAACAAACCAGAGATATAAACAAATCAAAGAAACACAACAAACACACAATAATCATAAACCACACACACACAAACACACATCTCACACAGCAGTCAAACACACAAACAAACCACACACACACAAAACATAAAACACACACAAAAACGAACACACACACCACCCATATAACACAAACACGCACACCACAAATGCACAGAAAAGCACACCAAAAAATCACACACACGAACGCACAAAGCCACATCAAAAATAAAACAAACACACAAAAAACCTCAACACACCACACGCACATTCAAACACACACACCACAGAGTCACCATACACGAAAAATCATTCACACATCACACGAAAACATACACACCAAACTAAAACCTCATTCACAAATTACAGACACAAACAAAAACTCCATTCATAAAGCACACACAAACACACACCCCACAAATACACACAAACACACTCACAAACACAAAGCACACACCTACACAAACACACACCTAATCGACAAATAAACACACACCACAAACACCACAATCACACTACACACACATACACACACACCACCCACACACAAACGCATAACACATAAACCAAACAACACACCCACACCACAACCATAGAGAAACCATACACACACCACAATCACATACAAAAAAATAACACAAATACCCACTCCAGACACACAGACCGCAAACTCGCAACACACGAAGCCACACCACAGAAGCAACACAAAAAAACACACACCACCCACACACCTAACACACACAAACCACACAAACAAACACATACAAAACCTACACTACACACATACACACACACACCACCTATATACCACACACACACATACACAGAAACACACACACAAATACACACATAAAAACACACCTCACAAACGCAAAATCCACTCACACAACACACAAACACACACAACACAGACACACACCATAAACACACACCTAAACACACCACAGAAACACACACTCAAACACCAAAAAAACCACTTGCACACATACACACAAACCACACATACACAATACCCACACATATAATCTGCATCACAAAAAAAACAAAATCCACGCACACCAAATAAACAAAACTACCACACACACAAACACATTTCACACACAATGCACATGCACACCACAGACACAAACAGAAAGACACAACAAATTCACACCACAAACACAACAACCACACACCACAAAAACACACACAACACACCAAAAAGAGCACATGATATACACAAACACACACACACAAGATTATAAGACACATCACACATACACAACACAAAAACACACCACACACATACCACCCACAATCCCACACTACACAAAAATACAAATCACACACACGCCAAACACACACAACAAATATACACCACACACACCACTCACACTTCACACAAAAGACATACAATCACCTCACAAACACACACCAACCACACGTCACACAACCACACACCACCAAACGCACATCACACAAAACCACACACCTAACAAACAAATACTACACACACCGGATAAAACACACGACACTAACACACAAACCAAACACACAAACACTTCACACACACACACAACAAACCGTCAACAACTACATACCTCACCTACAAAAAAAATCACACAAAACGACAAAGATACACAAAAAAATATACCATACAATCATACAAAACAGACATACAAAATAATCACAAACCGAACACTAATACTACACAACAATCACACACACACACGAACACCCGCACACAGAACGCAAATACACCCATTATACACACAAAACACACAAACAAAACACACACCACGCAATCACACACACCAACCACAAAACACAAACAAACACCACACACAATCACCACACGTAAACACACCAAAATCAAACACAAAGAAATACACACACTCACAATATATAAACACCACACGCACACACACACACACAAACCACACACCACAAAAACACATATACCACCCACACACCAAAAACACACACACAAAACACATATCACACGCGTACATCACCAAATCTACACCCATAAACACACACACCACACACACACAACAACCAAACACCACACACACACCCACAACCACACACAAACCACACACACCAACCACATACAACACACACCTACACATAGACACCACAGACACACTTAATTACACTCACACACCACACAAATCTCCACCATACACACGTTGAAAAACACAACAAACAAACCACTCACACACGTATATAAAAATTCACACACACTCACTCACACACAAACATACACAAACACACACAACCTGTCCTCAAAACACCACACAAACACAAACACAACACACACCCACACATCACACTCACACACACACAAACACAAACACACCCACACCCACACACACCAAAAACACCAAACTCACAACAAACGCACATATACACACACTCCACAGTTACCCACAATCAACCACACACAAAACACAAACACACTACACACATACCGTAACCACACACACGCAACAACACACACACTGCAAACACACAACCAACAGAAAAACATTAACACATATACAGACACACAAACACACACAGTTCATACACACTCACACACACCAAACACTACACACACACACATCACAGGCACGCTCACAAATCCACCCAGAAGCACAACACACAAACACACCAACCACACACCACAAACACACACTACAACTTACACACACACAACACTCCCACAACACACACACAAATAAAAAACACACACATTTGGAACACAAAAACAACTCACACAAATCACACATACACCACACACAACACTTTAAATACACCCCACACACACACACTAACACAACACACACATACACAAATCACACACAACCACACACAGCACAGACAAACACAAAAGCACATCAAACACAACATCCACAAACCACACACACACAAACACACACAACAGACCAGATACACGTATCATAAAACACACCACACAAACACGCACATACATCTAATAAACACCACAAACACACTAACACACACTAGACATACACATCCACACACGCACCACACACACTTTCACAAGCCACACGCGCACACCAACCACAAACATATAACACATACACAAAAATACGCACACAAACACACACTAAACACACACTACATACGCACACAATACACGCAACACACGCACAACACCCACAAACAACACAAACACTCAAACACATCAGAAACCACACACACCACGCACACACAACACACACACCATCCACTAAAGATAAACACACACATCACGCATACACACCACACAAACTCAAAGCACCCACATACCACACGAACACACACACACCACACACCACCCACACACACACCACACACACACACGCACCCAACACACACAACACAAATAAACTTCCCACACAACACGTACACAAGCACCACCGACACATCAAACACACACACGCACACC
>Ga0123354_10012950_pt1 | contig 12917 bp, 5 predicted proteins | sample TergutLab28metaG_2_FD_97872 | JGI IMG/M metagenome (GOLD analysis project Ga0123354, IMG submission 97872) | Labiotermes labralis P4 segment gut microbial communities from Petit-Saut dam, French Guiana - Lab288 P4 | ecosystem: Host-associated > Arthropoda: Insects > Digestive system > Gut ...
ATGTATTCAAGTTTCATCCGACAAGAAAAAAAATAAGAAAAAGAAAAGAAGAGCGAAACCCTGAATAAAATTCAACAAAAAAAAAAAAAAAAAAAAAAAAAGCCCAAAAAACAAAAAAAAAAAAAAAAAAAAAAGAACATAGACGATGGTGAGAAGTCAAACACAACTATTTACTAATAAAACAAAGAACACAATGCAATCAAATAGTTGTGTCTGACTGTTCACCGCTATCTATAGCCTGCATTATAATGCAACATGAAGTTTTTATCATGCCTGAAAGGAGCACTCGGATCCAACGGTGATTCCCTCTGAAAATCACAAACAAACGCATGATTTGAAGACGCAATGTCATGTGAGACACCCGCAGCTTGTCAGACGGGCTCTGCGGTTCGATTCCCGTCTAATTCGCTGGCTATTGATTGGTTCGCCAGGGTACTGGTACGAACCGAGTGCCACTCCCGCTGTCAGGTGTCCTAAGGCGCAACTGATTGACGGCATAATCAAAGTATGAAACGCCAATTTACCACCAACTGTCGAGTCATATCACCTAGTTCTTACCTGGGCTTTACATCAGGGGTGAACAAATCCCGGGAGCCAAGTTGCCCTGGCAAATAAAAGTTCCACGGCGGCGCCTAATAATTTGGGCCCTCAGTATGGAGCTTGCTTCGTGTGACTTTGAGGCGGCTACTAGTTTTTTTTTTTAAATCTATTCACCCCTGCATTACATTTAGTTTAGTGGGTGGTCAGCAGAGATTCTAAGGAGCGTGCTGGCCTCAGCTACAGGGTATGGTACCGAATTACAAGGTGTCATTACGCAAACGGTAAGCGTTTGGTGGCGTGGAGGTAAGATCACAGCTCCACGCCGTCTGAAACTCGTCACTAGATGGAGGTGAGTGATCAACTCGACGCCCCGGCCGTTTTGGTTTCAGTATCCATAGGATAGAATGTTGGATGGGTACCAGAGGCGGTCTGAACAATGTGGAATGAAATCTCTTACCCCTGCAAGCAATTGTCCAGCTCCTAGCCTCCTAAGCATGTAGAGTTTTATTCCAAAAATAAATTTGAGAAATTAGTGTATCTAGTTGGTTTTATTATAAGAATTTATCACGATGCACGGTCACCTGAACGTCAAATGTAAGGAGTTGTAACCTATAATATGCAAAGCACCACCGGCACACACTCACAGCCACGTTCAGTCTCATTATGGTAAAGGAACAGCCTCATTGCATCAGCTCAATTGAAAAAGCCGCAGCCAAACTAGTCTGCTGTCAGTGTTGGCACCCCTGTTTATTATTCGCCAAATTTAGGGTTCAAATTCCGACCCACAGACCAGTTAAAATGACTGGGTCTGCGTGGTATTCCTCGGCCCCTCCACGTACCTACCGGGACCCAAATTCATCCCTCTTTTCTGCACTATCTACAATTCATCGTTCGCTAATCATAATATTATAGTACGAGGCTGTTATTAAGCTTATTCTATGAGCTATTAAGAATGTCATAAAATAAACCACAAATAAATAGCATTAAAGCTAAGAATTCGGTTGGTCTTCGGTTCACATACCGGGCCGAAAAGTCCATTTCAAGTCCGCATTGGTACGTGAATGTATATTATTGTACGCCACGACCGAATTCTTCCACGTGATTCCCAATTCACCATCCTGTCAGGCCTAATAGGAGCTACTAAATGCTTTGTTAAATAACACAGCAAATAAATATAATTAAGATTATATACGTTGCAACTGCACTGAATCTCCACATACGTAGCTCTAGCTATATACACAGTGAGCGAAAACTTCCGGAGCACCAGCTACAGAAGTGGGGAAGTCCAAAAATATAAAACTTCAGGTGGCATACGTGATCTCTGTCACGCATGCCACCTGAAGTCACTTCCAGCACTTACTGTAACCGAAAGTACTGTACATTCGATATGTGCACACGGACTTCTGGCTCAAACAGTGTTTTTAAAAGTTAATGTAAACCAAACTAAAGAACTGAGGTATAAGGGGTATTGATGCGTAATATTATAACCGCTCTTACCCGAGTCACCCTCACCTTCTCGTGGTATACTTCATCATGAATGAAGGAAATGCCATCCCAAAACATACCTGTCCAGAGGCTAAAAGTAACAATCCTACCACTGGAATTAACCTGCTCTGGACTCGTAACCCATTCAGGGGAATTTCTAACTACTGGAAAGTCTCACAAGAAGCCGGAAGGACATGGAGATGAAACGACCACCGAAGAGACTTCTGGACGTGCGAGACCAGAACTGGCCAACAAGTGGCCCCAATGCATGACAGCTAGATGCTGCTGCTGATGATGATAATGATCTAAGGAACGCTATCCATTTTTGTACGGGAAGGGTTTATCTCTTAGAAACAATCTACTTAGGCCTTTGGAAAATGATCTTTTGACCAGTCATAACAAACAATATAAAAACAAATATTTGGCGGATCAGACAGATCCCTGCAGCTCTACAGCTCACTCCTGACTACCACCGTGTCTGTAACAACAGAATGGTAGAATTTATATTCGTTCATAAAAGTGGAGTGAGAACAGAGGGGTAGCGCTGGACGACCGTTGCACCGCGAGCTACAGTGTATTTGAATTAGACAGGATAATTATGTATAATTAATATTAACGACCTGAGGCGTGAAATTAATCTAAACAGTATCTATTTAAAATTTTCCTAAGAAAAGACACTGTCTCTCTATTACAAAAACCAGTTGGTTAATGGTCTTACGAAAAACAATCGCTGTTGATTATGTAAATCACACGAATATTCATTATGGGTAAAGTGCAGAAATATGTATGTTAAAACATGTGGTACAAATAGTTACCTGCTTAAGACAACTGGGAGCATCTCATTAGCCAGATCGTTATCGCCCCGCATTGATTTGTCGCCATGGGGGCGTGTCTTGTCGCCATTGGTTGGGGGGCGTGTTTTACTGGAGCCAGTGGATGCTGTTCATCTGATCTGCACTGTGCCGTCGGCAGCCGCCCCGAAAGGACGAGAGGTACGTACTGTGCATCTGCTGCCAGGTAAGTTCACAATCTGTGGGTTGTACATCACCAATGGTCCGTAACTTGCTTCCGTGAATATTGTATTACGACGGCTAACAATCCCAAATTTGTCCTGTTGGCTAGGGCATGCATGGGGGGAGAAGAAAAATCAATTTATCATTTTGGTCGGAATAACGGAATGAAAGGTCACTTGGAAGACCTAAGTGTCGGTTGTAGAGTAATATCACAAAGTATCTAACAAAGAATCAGGGTGTGAAAGTGTGACGTGGATTAATCTGGCTCAGGAAGGTTCTAATGGCGGGCTCTTGTGAATGCGGTAATTGCAGAAGAGGAAGGAAACAAGCCGAGCAACTATAAGGTTCTCTACAAGGAGAAAGTCTCGAGTTCGCACATCTGATCTTCATTTAGACGAACCAGGGCTGTAAAAATAACGAATTTTGACGATCTTATGTACACGGGCTCGTACGTAATTTACAACAACTTCTGAAAGTGTCCATGGCCTAGAACTAACATTGTTAAACTCTTGAGTCACACAGCTTCGCGGCAGAGTACACTGTCCTGCAAAGGCCTAATTGTTTTGAACATCTGACTGACATTTCAGATCGGGGAACCTGTTATACCTAAGTGAGTTTCAAGACAAGTTTTCCATACGCCTACATGCACACTCCGAGGCGCATGAAATTGGTTACCGAAGAAGCACCATTAAATAAATGGAAAATGCATTCGAAATCTTGTGTTGAAAATATCGGAGGAAGTTTTTGAGATGCAGGCCAAATAATTTTAGAGAAATAAACTGCAAAGCCATGTATCGGAGTCGGCTTGCCCAGGAGATACAGCTTCAGTGATTACCGTAGTAGACGGAGGCAGCGACAGAGGATATTTTGTATTTCACCACGCTGTCAATGGCTAAGATTAGAGTAGGCCTACATGCATCGGCGGTAGATGAGTAGAATGTGAATGTGCAGTTGTGGTGGACAGTCACAGTGGAAAGCCGAGTACTAGGAGATAAACCTGTACCCTTGCCACTGCGTTCACCATAAATCCTGCAGGATCTTTCCTGGGATCGAACGTGAATACTACGATGAGCCTCGGGTTTCATACAAGCATTTCATACAGCGTGTTTATTAACTGAAGCTACCGTTGTAACTTTGAAAACCGTAGACCTATGTTTTAACACGCTGAATCACAGGATTAAATTTTTCAAGGTTGTAGCGACGGGTTTAGTAAAAACAAAATATGAAAATCTAAATCAGCTGTAATTGTATCAAAAGCACTTTCAGGAATTTCTTGACCAGCTGAGCAAGTACGCAATTTTGACAGACACTGTGTTGTATCATGCTTTCGGCTGAGTCAGTCTGTGTGTTAAAAATACAAGAGCACACATTTGGGACCACACAGCTACGAACAAGATTTCACAAAGAGTACTCCATTATGGAGTGCAAAGGCCTACAGTTCCCAAATGCGTTATTTGTAGTTTATTAATTGTAACTGTGGATTGTTCAGGAAACTTTTTGCACGGTCCAGTGGTTTATAATATTGTCCTATATAAAATGTCTATTCAAAGCCTGAAAATCAGAAGTGATCCGTAACATTTAATGAAATTCTGCCATTAATGAATTACTTAATTACATTCATTCACTCATTCATTCCATAGTATGTCTTACGACAGGCCCATGGCCACTCCCAAAGCGAGTTTTCCACACAGGGCGATCTAGTGCTTGACCTTAATTTTCCAGTACCCTCCCGTTTCCTCGAGATCATCCAGTAGCTGCTCACGTCTTCGTCTTCGTCTTAAACACCACCTCTATCCTATCTTCTATCTTTCCTTCAATAACGTGTTTTAGAAGGCAATTCCTACGCCAGATAAGACCAATCCAGTTAAACTTCTTTCATATTACTGTATGTAGGGTATTTCTATCCTCCTTGACCTTACGTAATATTTCTCCATTTCTCACACAATCGGTCCAGTTGATATTTTTCATCCTTCTCCAGCACATTTCAAAACGTTCCTGCTATTTCTGGTTTACAATTAAAAACTGTCGAAATGTTTAGGCACTGGTAGTAGGTCACGGGCAGGTGGACAGAGGAACAGATATAATCTCCACATAAGGCCTTGTAAAGAACTAGTATGACATTTTCCAGCCCAAACCAGATTCACGAATTTTACGATTACTGTCATATTGGTTTGTAGAAGAGATTTCGCGAATATTACAAAATTATTTGACACTTCATTAAGGTGCTATCTAAGAACCTCGGAACATGTAAGTAGTTAGGCGTACATAATTTTGTGGCGACAAACGTTTTACTTGTATCAGGAAACCGGTTAGATTAGGCTAACCCAAAACAAATTCCATTCTAACTAAATGTCGGCTTTAGATGACATTCGCTGCACTCAACAGCTCCCAACGTCGACTGACTAAGAAGCTGGATGGACGCCAGCGTCGTTACAGGATGGTGGGTGACTTTCTGAGACTATGGCCTATAGGCAAGTGAACCTTAGGACGAGATTCTGCTAACTACAGCGAGAAATCGTCTCCTGTACAGACAACGGGTCACGGCAAGGATGGTATCACAGAGCATTTTAACACACCAAAGCTGCTGTCTTGAGATTCGGTTTTAAGTAAAAGTCATGAAACTGTCGACATTACTTATACGACTTGGATTTCAACACATTTATACTGCAGGCTGATGTAAAGCGGCAGTACTAAAGGGGCCAATAAAATGCGCGCGAGATCAAACTGGAATAGCCACTGTCGTTATATTCTGTTAAGGTCACCAGATATGTACATGCCTAGACGTAATTGTTTTGTTTGCACAGTATTTGACCGTGCTTACACTGCCGTCAGATGGCATCATGTTTTCGTACCGACGAATTTAAGACAAGCATCAAAGTCTTTCAATTACCAACAGATGCACTTTGTATCAGCCTCACAAATCATTAAAATTTACATTAAAACTTGTAATAAAACCGCTCCTACATGTTTCGGCCTACGGCCATCATCAGGGAGCTTACACTTGAGCCTAGCTAAAGTCACATTTATAAAACAGCCATTAACAATACGTCGTTATGGAGTAAGGGGTGGTGTGGCAGCATGTTATGTCAAGTCCATGGAGGTGTGTGCAATGATTTATGAGGCTGATACAAAGTGCATCTGTTGGTAAATGAAAGACTTTGATGGTATCAAGATGCACGGTGCAACAATAAAAAAATTAAGACAAGCAATTTATTGTTGTCCTATATGTCGAAAAAAATAAAGCTGGACTGTGATGGGTTACACCGGATAGAGTTAAATTAAGGTACAATGGACCAGTTTACCTTAACTTATTTTGTTTTGGCCTGCAAAAATATGCACAAACCACATTTTAAGCAACAACAACGGAGTATGCGTTAATATGTCGTCGAGAATTTGTGTGGCTCCACTTTCAACATTGTCAGTATTTTAGACTTAAAAGTGTCAAATGTTGGGACGATTTGTGACTGAAGAATTGTAGAGAACTTGCAAGGAAGTAGTCGTTTTCTGATACAGGAAATATGTAGGCCTTTTCCTGGAAGGACTCGGGAAGACCAGTAAATCTCTCAATAAGGATAGATGGTATACAGGCCGAGATTCGGAACGGGAACCCTCTAAGTTTTATAATTACAGGAATAACTCTAATTCGGTAAACTATGCTATAAAATCTGTATAGCCCACAAGTAAGAAGCTAGCTGTACTCCGAACTACCTAACTTTCCTAGCTTTACCCTTGTCATCACCGTAGGGAACTTATTTTCCAGCTTTCCGTATTATGAGACTCTTGAGAGTAAATATGATTTTTTGCGGAACCCCTGTAAAGTAAAACTGTACTTTTGGGCCGCAAAAACAAATCCTTCTGCAACAGACTTTTATGTAAAGACATAAAATATGTAAGCATATTTATGATGAAGAAAGTTTTATTATCTATCGGTGATTTAGACTGATAAGAAACCCAGCACCGATAGTGCACAAAGATGGGAAATAGAACAAAAAAATGTAATCAAAGATTATCAAAATTATGCTTAAGAGTATCGAATAAATCTTAAAGGAAATAAGTTTGCGGATCCCCTGAAGGTTGCTTTTAGAACAGTGGGCTCTGCAGAAAAGAGTGTGAATAACACTACTACAGGAGATCAAAAACAGGGCTATTAAAACGAAAGAGGAGCTATGCTGAGATTTTACTGTGGGAAGGCCCTACCCACGTGGCCGTGTTGTGGTTAATATTTGATAGCAACACACTAATTCTGCGGCGTTGACATCTGTGGATTTACAGACGCGGGTAAAGGCGACGCACTGTGAATACTCGAGATTCGCGGAATTATTCAGTCCGGCGAGACCAATACCATGAATCTTTGATAGCGCCATCCAAACCCCCGGAATACACCGCCTGCTGATCGTTTCGTAGAATGCTTCACGTATCTTGCAGTTCGGGTGTTCATAGCCTTTGTCACGAATGTTAACAGCTCTACTTTGGAGATCCATGTCTATGAACTTACAACTGTAGGCTTAAAAAGTTAATTCCGTACATAAGATGTAACATTACGGCTACCATACGTCCGCTTTTCCCGTAGTATGTCTTCCTTCTGGACCCAAAAATGTCCGTCCGGGCGGGTTTTTAGAATCTGTATAAATGTCGGGGTTTTTGAATATTATTTCTTAAAGCGTTTGCACATTTTACCGGTACTGGAAATGCAAAAAAATAGTATTTCCATTACACTTTAAAGAAATACATAATTATAATATTGTATTAACATTACAAGAGTCAAAATTCTGAGTTCAGCGTGTGACTTTCCGAAAGTTACGGAAAATTTCGGCGCGGAAATTCTTAAAACTTGAACACCATGAAACACATGTCGAATGGATGTCTCCCTCTGTGTACCATATCTATTAAATTTAAGGAACTATTAGTGGATAAACATTGAGAAATACTTCTATTTAATAACATTGTGACTATTTCTATACCGCTCTTTTTAACCTATTGGTTTGCAGATATGTCCTCTTTTTGTGGTCGGTAAGTGGGACGTTCTCTCTTCTTGTGATACATGTGTGATAACCCTATGTAATATACAGCAACTAATAATGTTTGTAGGCTTAAATTACTGAGGTCTGAGATTCTCACGGCGTCCAATGTGAAGACTGTGACGTCATATTCCGCAAGAGCCCAGTCTTAGTTAAGTTGCTGTCTCTTAGCAACCATCTTCAGAATAATAAACTTATATGCCTAATTCTTCGTCTGAAAGTCACAATATCTGTGCCGTAACACCAAAACAGATGAGGTCCACACTGCGAGAAGGAACACACTTCATTTTGAATTTTTGAAAGGACACTGAATAAAATGTTAAATTTTAAGCACACGTTAGTCAAGGGTACACTAATTAGTTGTTAATTGCCTGAAATATTTTCCAAGCCAGAACTTTTCCAACATGATAAAGCAAAATGTACCGTAACTATATGGATCTGAGAGTCAAGAAATACCTTAGTTAACATTAGCGAACACTGTAGAGTAACCAGAAGCAACACAGAGCAGAAGTAAATGTTGTTAAACTCCTATATGTGGACTTACTTATTTCGTCAGTGTCTTGCTGTCAATGTGCTGACTATATCTACTTGTAAAACAGGCTTATATTTCGAGTACAGTAAAGAACACTGTGCGGGTTACTTATGCCTTACTTTACTTCCGGAATATAAGCAGCTTTACATACTCTGTAGGCCTATACAGCGAAAGTGGTGTCAAACTCAAGGGTCTCAGCAAGTCGGGTCGGCCCATATGTAACGTGTACTGCATGGCTGCGAAGTCTGGAAAATTTACCGCCTAAGCTACATAAACTTATACCTGTGCTTGGTCAGAAAGAGGGTTACAGTAACGTATTTTCCGCAAACTGCGACGAGATAACTGTGAGGAAGGTGGTGGTGGTTATAACCATGTCAATAGTCATAACATAGCAGATATGGAACTCGCGACCCCAGCGTTTTTCTCACCCGTATCGCACGGCAAATGAAATCGGCAGCTGGAGTAAGTACTTGAGAGAGAGAGAGGGGGGGAGAGATTTCTTCGTTTTGAATTTCGCGGTGTTTATGCGGCATACGTAACGCCAAAATAAATCAAGAACACACACGTAATGTTTTTATAATAAAAACAGAAATACCAATACTTCGCCCGCGTTTTGAGTGCTTTCTTACCAACATCGGAGTTGGTCTATATAATTAGTGGTACTAGCTAAAATAAAAAAAAAATACTCACACCAAGAAATTAATTTTTCTTAATGTAGGCCTACGCAGGCGCTCTAATGACAAGTTTCCGGCCTGCAAGTAAGGATCCGAACCCCAAGCAAAATGCCTGCCTACCGCAACACGCCGTGTATCGTTTTAACAGCTGTGGCTACATACAAGGGTTTTTGGCAAAATGCGGAATACATTTCATAACAGTATCTTTGTGTATTCTCAATTAGGTCCGTAAGAGGAAAAAACCCCGACATATACGTCACATTTTTCTAAGTTGCCGTGCCAAATGTCAGGCTGTTAGTCGGCGGCCTTTCCCCAAGGAGGCCTGGCATCGAACCCACATCAGTCCACGTGAGACTAGCAGTGGACAAGAGGGCAAAGGTACAGGGTTTTCTCGGAGTACTTCTATTTTCTCCTGTCAGTATCAGTCCACCAATGCTCCATACGCATCTTCATCTGAATGTTGTTCTTCACAGAAGGACAAACGGGCGAAGACTGTAAACTTTCCAATAAGCAACGCTCTTTCGGTAGGCAGGGAGCACTGGATAGGAAAGAACTCTCTTGTTTTTATTTTTCAAGTGCGTAACGTAAAATTATCCGAGATGTGGATTAATTTTTTGGCCTTTATGGTGTACAAAACTGGCGTGTTAGCGCGCTAGTCTTGATGCGCGAATCTGCCGAAGAACTGTATCTGAAGCAGTGTAACAGGACGTGCCGGAACTCGTTCAATACAAATGCCCATCTCATCTGAGCGGGGCGACGCACCACTTTGATGTATGAGACAGAACGACTCTCACGGGAATCCCCGCCCGCTCAGAGGGATTACCCGCAGCTGTGCCACGACTTTCCTCAGATCCTCCATGCTTAGACGCTTCGATTCACATACATCGTCACCCCAACAGCATGTCGTGGTTATTAATACAAATATGACCACAATAATCCAAACAGCCCCATTCTGTGCGTCCAAAACACACGCACAGAATCAATTGTTTGTCCCGTACGTTGCACACATTACCATATGACAATCTGTTCACTCAATTGTCTTATCTGTCTAATGTGGTACAGGAAGAAGCAGCTTCCTTACAAAAAAGGGTGAAGTACATGACACAAAATGTCTAGTACGTGTTGCAGCTATGTGTGAAGGGAAAGAACACCTCCTGGTCTTCCTGTACCTGCTTTTATTTCGTGTAGCTTCTTAACAGAGCCGTTCTTGAGGTTCTATTAGCAGCTGAACTATCAAAGCTATGCCCCGCCTTTTATGGAAACCAAACTTTCATTACTATCTTCAAAAGACGCCGCCACTGGACCCTATTCTGTCCCATATTAAGCCCTTAAGACCCGGTGCTTGCTTTACATTCCATCAGACGTAACATTAAGAATTTCTTCAATCTGTACACAGAATAAACTTTAGCGATTTTTACGGATCTCAGTATAAGCGGCGATTTTTTCCGTGTACACAATTAGCTGACCGGTTTTTATCATCGATACGGAACGTGTTTACAGTATCGCGCGAACTAGCACTTTATATAAATACGGGTTGAATTTCCGACGTTAAAGGGTTAATCCAGTATACAGATTTACAATGAGCCGGCATAGCTCAGTCAGTATAGTGACTAGACTGGAGGTTGCGAGACCGAGAATCTCAGGCCGATAATCGGCAGAGGCAAGCGAGTTTTCTCTTTCCAAAATGCCCAGATCGGCTCTGGGGGCCCACCCAGTCTCCTATTCAATGGATAACTGGAGCTATTTCCCCGGGAGTAAAGACGCCTGGTCATGAAGACGACCAATCATCTCCACCTACTACTGCCGAGGTGGAAGTTTTTACAGGGGTGCTGATAAGTCCTTAGCCCGACCAGGAAGGAAACAAGCTAATGTTTCTGTCAGAATGCTGTGAATTTCCTCCGGCGCCTTGCCTTGCGGGGGGTGGGGAACTTGATGACAGCTCGCGTCTCGATGTTGTTGAAATCGCGCGCGTCCCTGACACGCTTCCGAGCTTGTTTCCCTCCTGGTAGGGCTAAGGACTTATCAGCACCCTGGTACCATCTACCGTGTCCTCCCTTCAATCGTTTCACTCAGTAATGAGATAAGATGCAGCATATTTCCCAGGAGAGAAGACTTGCAACGGCTTGTAGCGTTTGGTTAATACAATAATAAATCTGTTTCTGTTTGGTAGCCTGGAGCCTAGAAGGGATGAACTGTGAGCTGCTGACTCCTACATCCAGCTCTGAGGATTATAACCGAGAAAATCAACACAACAATACAAACAACTGCGCAGCGCTGCACCACAGGCGGAGGTAAGCACTGGCATTAACTCACCACCACAATTAGCTGCCCATTGCCACAAAAAATTCTCCTCTTAGATTTGTAGTCTTTAGATCCACTCCCATCATTTTTGGAAGATTGGATTGGTTATATGAAGATTAAATTCTCGTAAAAGTAGCTATAAATCCTATTTGATAAAACATATACGGTAGTATTTTTCTGGGATATGTACTCTTTCTTTTCCGAACAAATACCAGTACATTTCAACGAAGACATTTGCGACTGGCCGTTTTGAATCATATAAAGGCAAGATTACAGTAGCATAAAAATGACTACTTAATTGCTGGTTTGTCATCACCATCCGACTGTCCGCATTGACAAAAGTAATTAAGTTTAGAGATGGTAAACACGATCTATTCTATATCCTAATAAGAGAAATTGTGCTAGCAGGAAGAACTACTTAGCCTATAGGTAATGGTTTAGCTGAAACAAGAGAGTCTTTTAGCGTGACTAAGGGCATGTATTTTCTCCTCGCGTTCTCATACTCGCGAAAAGCATCCATTGGCTTCGTCGTGTCTGTCTTAATTTCGTTGGACTATCTGTCCATGTATCAGTTCGGCTCACAATGGACGGAAATTTGTGAAATTTGACATTGGAGACAATAAAAAATAGGTCGAGAATATAAAAATCTGGCTAAAATCTGACAAAAATATCAGGCACCCCACATGAAGACCTAAGTAGGGTTGATGGTTGCTTACGATATAAAATCGTCATAAAAGTATTGTTGACAGAGAAATTTAGTGCAACAATGCAAAAGAAACGCACTGTTGCATTTACATTGTTCAGAGACATGTGTAGGTCAACAATATTACCATAAGTCTTTGTTGCCAAAAATGTGATCTAGTAACATGAACACTCTACAGTGGAGGAAGCACTGAATAGTAATGAGCACGTGACATAACGTCCTATTATACGTAGATTGCCTATCTTGTTCTGCATTTAATGACAGTGTTAGGACCTCTAGACTGTGCGATAAATAGTGAAGGATAAACTGGAAAGAACAGAGAAGGAAGCGGTAGTGGATTAATTTGAGGTGGGTTTATATATCCGGCACTTGCCTGGAAGGACTAAGGAAAACCGCAAAACCTAAATCACTAAGTCGCTGTCTTGGCCGCGACTCGAACCGAGTACAAGTTACAAGCTTTATCGCTCTTTCGCCAATCTGCCTGGCACCAGAAGCGTTACTATGTTGTAGCCAAGTAATCTAAACTACACTAAACTCCGTGGCCTTAGTCCACACGCGAACTATACCGACAGAGCGGCCGCCGCCGGTCGGCGAAGTTAGTGCCAACTTTTGCGGATAGAGGGGTGTCACGTGGTCAGCGCAACGGGTCCC
>Ga0123354_10012951_pt1 | contig 12917 bp, 7 predicted proteins | sample TergutLab28metaG_2_FD_97872 | JGI IMG/M metagenome (GOLD analysis project Ga0123354, IMG submission 97872) | Labiotermes labralis P4 segment gut microbial communities from Petit-Saut dam, French Guiana - Lab288 P4 | ecosystem: Host-associated > Arthropoda: Insects > Digestive system > Gut ...
AGCAGCCCTATGTGTTGAAGAATGTTTCAAGGCATTTCACACCAAGTTAAATTTTTAAGGTAAGATTTGATAGGATATTCGAAAAGCTTAGACATTCCTAAATATTTTGTTTCAAGTTTCATCGAAATCCAACCACTATTAACAAGACTACGTTATTTTGAATAGACTCCTGCACAATTTAGCTCAAAATTTAAATGTCCCATAGAAAAACCTTCCCACATCTCAGTATGAACTGGGGTTTAAATGCCCCCACTGAAGGGTTAATTAAACTTTAAAAGCTAGTAATAATCTATCACACTACTACCAATTTATTAACAACAGTAAATTCCGCTCTCATATTAAATCTAAATTTTCCATCGAGAATTCTGAATAGGTACATTTCACATAAATCTACAAGGGGGTGCTGATAATTTCTTAGTCCGACCTACTTCCTGATGTTGTAGGATGGAATCGATAGTGTCATTGGAAAGAGGGGTCTGTTCATGTGCCGAATTGCAAGTCTTGTCTTGTTACAGAGACTGAAAGGAAGAATGTCAGGTGATGCGCGCAATTTCAACAACATGGAGATGTGAGCTGTCGTCAAGATTTTTGTTCCTGCAAGGCAAGGCACCGAAGGAAATTCACGCCATTCTGACAGAAATGTTAGGGGAACATGCACCATTGTATGTCACCATCAAAAACTGGATGGCTCAGTTTAAACGTGGTGATTCTTCCACCTGTGATGCGCCTCGTCCTGGACGACCCAAAACAGTGACCATCCCGGAGATTATTGATCAAATTCACGAGCTAATCTTGGAAGACCACCAGATTTCAGGTAAATCAATAGCTCAGCAACTGGGCATCTCATGTGAGCAGCTTGGGTCCATCATTCATGAAGATTTGGACATGCGGAAGCTCTCCGTGAAGTGCGTCCCGAAATGTCCGAATGCAGATCAAAATGTCAACGGTGTCAGTTGTCTGAGCAACTTTTGGAATTTTTTCAGCACGATCCAAATGATTTCCTGTCATGATTGGTGACCACTGACGAAACCTGGTTATATCACTATGACCTGCAGACAAAGCAACAACCAATGGAGTGGCAGATAGCATCTCATCCTGCCCCAAAAAATTCTGAGTGCAAACATCCGCTGGAACAGTTCTCGCCTCGACTTTTTGGGATCAACATGGCATCCTCCTCATTGATTATCTTCCAAAGGGCCAAACTATCAATGCGGATTATTACTCATCTCTGCTGGGACAATCGAACAACATTTCGAAGGAAAAACGCAATGGGAATGTCACAATGGGGGGCTTGTTTTTGCATGACTATGCCCCGGCTCACCGGGCACTTGCAACCCAGAAGACACTGGCCTACCTGGGCTTCCAATGTCTTGATCACCCACCCTATTCTCTGGATCTGGCCGTGTCGGACTACCACCTGTTCCCTGGACTGAGAAAACAATAGAAAAGTCGCCATTTTTCGTACGATGTGGAGGTCATTGCTGCCGCGGAGACCTGGTTGGATGGACAACCTTCTTAATTTTTTTTGAGTGGTTTGCAAAAGTTCGAGCAATGGGCTAAGAAGTGTACTGAGCTTCGTGGGGAGTATTTTGAATAAATCCCAAGTTTGGTCGCTGTAGCTTGTTTCCTTCCTGGTCAGGCTAGGGACTTTACATATTTATCTCCTCGTTCAAACCCCTTAAAAAATTCACACTGAACAACTCTGAATTCACTGGTGGGCAATATAAAACCCTGCACACACCTTAATAACTGTGGCTGTCTTACTGTTTACTCCAATCCCTATTATTCCTCCATCACTGTCCCAATATTCACATAATATTGATCAATAATTTTTTTTAGCACATACTTACTAACCCTCCTGGATATCTCCCATATCTTATCTTATCTAATTGTGCTAAAGCTTGTTTTTCTAATCCAGTCCAACATTCTGCAATAATGAACATTTCATTTTCTTCCAACAGATACAAAAAAAAAATAACTTCTCTTAAATTTACTCTTTAAGCACTGTATACTTATAAACCTACCCTTAATATTCCTGCTGCCCTTTACAGACAATAGGTCTTTTCGCTTCCGTCCTGCACCCTGTTTTAGGTGCATTCGCAAAATTGTGAAAAGTGACTATTAGCTTTGTTAAGTTTGTCTGTCTGCCTGCATGGAACAACTTGGCTTCCACTCAATGGATTTTCATGACATTTGATATTTTAGTAATTTTAAAAAAATCTGTCAAAAATTCATGTGTCATTAAAATCTGAAATAAATAAGAGGTACTTTACATGAAGACCAATATAAGTTTATGATATCTCATTCAATTCTTCTTATAATGAGACATGTTGCTGACAAAAGTTGCAGAGAAAATTAAAACACACATTTAATGTGCAATAAGTTTTTTTTCCAAAAATCTTGCAATTTAGGAGATAATGTGGGGGGAGGGGAAATTGGGGGGGGGGGGGGGAAATGGAAGAGCCAGACAGGCCACAGATGATATAATATGGCACCTATGCATTGCATGCTGGATAACTAGGGCTATAGGTGCACCCTCATAATATGTAATACTTATTGCTTTTCCATGGCAACAATGGTTATGGAAACATTCCTCATTGTTACGTATATATACACATTGCCTGTCTTGTCCCTCACTAATGTATCTTCTTTCCTAGTTGGCAGTCATCTTTTCATACTTTAGTGTCTTTTCTATGATATGTTCTGATTTGGAGACACAGTAATTTTGATGCTATCATCTGAGTGTTGAGACAGACTCTGATTGTCAGTAACCTTAGTTGCTTCATCTACGCCAACTGTTTGCATTGACTGCAAACTCTCCTGTCTTCCTCATTCATAACTCTGCAAGAATGTTTCTTCTGTTTCCTTCCAGCATGTGTCTTCTAGGTGCACTCGCTTCCTGTCCAAGGACCTCTGTGCTTTGTTTCTGTGGCCACTGTTGACATGTAACTTAATTCTATGTCGGAAGGCTATCCATCTTTTGGTTCCTGTTCTGTTGCTGGTGATTTTTTTGTATAAATTCCAAATCACACAATCATCTGCTTATCACCAATTTATTATATAAATCACAATGTACTTGGTCACCAATTGATCTGCCTTGTATTCTTTTAAATATTTACCATACTGAAAATATTCAGAGTTTAGGCCTCAACAAGCTTCGTATCATACGATTGCCACTAATTCTTTAAGTTACATTTGACTTTAACTATGAACATACTGCACCACTCACGGGAAACTATTTCTCCCTGTAATGTCTGGTAGACACTCCCCAGTACCAAATTACAAACAAAATTGCTGAGTAGCTCAAATGACTGTTAGACAACAAAGTTCTAAGGATGGTCTCCACGTCTCAAAATGCACTTGGTGCAGAGGTGCAAAAGGTATGTACTTAATGTTACTCACATTGGTACATTAATAATCAATTCACACAATAACACCAATGAATGCACTAATATTAAAATTATTGTTAAAAATAATTTAACATTAGCATATTTGTTGGTTTTATTGTATCTTACATACATTTTTCACGCAAATGTTTGGGGCACCAAACATTGCGGTTTGCCATGAAATATGGAGAACACATTTAGAAGCATACCTGCAGCATCTGAAAAGACCGGAAGAGAGATGAGTCTAGGTCTAGCAAGATGTAGTCATCAGGGTCATCCTTCACAGATGCAAGGCCAAGGTAGCGTAGTGAGCAGGCCTGATGGCGAGCCAATAAATCCAAGAAAGCTCCCACATAAACTGTCAACTCCTCAGAGCAGCCCAGGCTCAGGGCCTCCAACTGTCGGCAGCGTTCTATTAGCATTCTTACTGGCTTCAGCATGTGTCTATCAACATAACAGAACACAACAGACACCTGTTATATAAGTTTGTGTAATGTTTTCAGTTATGCACCCACCAAACAATGCCTGTTATTACATTTAAGAGACAAACACCTTTACATTTTATAACCAAAATAACTAATAAAATTACTTAAAAGATTTCAAAGTGAAGAATCCCATCTGTTAGAAAGTATCTGTTTAAGTGCAATAATGTTGTCCAAAAAGTAAAATATTTGAACTTACACTTCTGCTCTGTATATATTTTTATACAAATGTACACATATCCAGCAACCATCAAATTATAGCATAAGTAAAAATATGACTTTACCAACATTCAGAATTACTATATCAATGACATGTAAGATTTTATCCACCACTCTTTACTGATGTTCAACTCCCTAAACAGACTAATTAATCATCAGCATAGATTCAACATAACAACTCAAGTAGGTCTACTGGTCATATTCTGCATTTGTCAGATACCTGCGAAAAGGTGGTACACAATGTGGCAGTGCTTCAGCTATTTATAGACTTCATGAAAGCTTATCAGGCAATCAGGAAGAAAGTTATGCACAGTAATTTCACTCAGTAAGGTGCATCCAAGTGGTTAAAGTGCTGTGCTACAAATCGGAATGTCGCTGGTTCGATCCCAGCTGGTGTCAATGGATTTTTTATTGACATAAAATCCTTCCGATTGCACTACGGCCCTGGGGTCAACTCAGCCTCTAACACAAATGAGTACCAGGAGCATATCCTGGGGGTAAAGGCGGCCGGTGCGTAAGGCTGACAACCTTATCACCATCCTGTGCTGTTGTCACGAAATATGGGAACCTTAACTTCCTGGAACCCTTTGGGCCTGTTCAGGCCTGTAATGGGACTGCTTTACCTTTACCTTTCTAAGGTGCATCCAAGAAACATGTCATGTTAAATAAAATGTCTTTAAATGACATGTACATATAGGAAAGCCAGGGAAGAGAAACATTTGTCTGATAAATTTCCTATTCAGGATGTTCTGAAATGAGAAGATGCTTTACTATCATTACTTTTCAACTTTGCTTTAGTATGTGTATGTATGCCATTAAGAAGGTCCAAGCCAACCAAGATGTACTGAAGTTGAATGGGACACATTAGCTGCTAGTCAGTGCTTATGATGTTTATTTAAGATAAAAGGTAAAGCAGTCCCATTACAGGCCTGGAGTGGCCCAGAGGGTTCCAGGAAGTTAAGGTTCCCAGATTTCATGACAATGGCACAGGATGGTGGTAAGGTTGTCAGCCTTACGCACCGGCCACCTTTACCCCCAGGAAATGCTACTGGTCCTCATTTCTGTTAGATGCTGAGTTGACCCCAGGGCCATGGTGTGATCGGATGGATTTAATGTCAATGAAAAATTCCAGTGACACCAGCTGGGATCGAACCAGCAACCTTCCGATTTGTAGCACAGCACCTTAACCATTGTGCCACCGCGGTCCCCCATGATATTCATTTACTGGGGGAAAAAACATATAAATTATTAAAAAAAAAAGTTTAATAGTTCCCAGAAAAGATGAAAATTTTGCAGTAAACACGAGAAAATAAAGTATATGGTCAAGTCTTGTGAATACAACATGGGACAAAATTATAACAAAAGGATGAATAAAAAATCCTTTGAAGAAGTGCCACAGTTCAAAAACTTGGGGAAAAAATACCAAGCAAGGAATACTGCATTTGCGCAGAATTTAAGTGCAGATTAAATTCACTGAATGTCTGCTGACACTCAGTTCACAATTTTTGTCCTCCTCTCTGCTATCAAAAATATATATTAAAATAAAGAGAATTACATCTCTGCCCATTGTTTTTCACGGGTGCTTAATTTCATCCCTCAAGTTATGAGAAGAACGATGGACAAGGATGTTCGCGAACAAAGTGTGGAGGAAGACATTTGGGCCTATACAGGAGGGAGAAAACACTATGTTGGATGAAACTGCATAATGATGAGCTTCACGATTTGTACTACTTTGATAATCTTACAAGGGTTACTTGATCAGGGAGAATACGATGGATGGGGCATGTGGCATGCATGGGAAATGAGAAACGCATGTAGGGTTTTGGCTGTAAGTCTCAAGGAAAGACCACTTGAAAGACTAGGCAAGGGTAGCAGGATATGCACTGGATTCATCTGACTCACAACAGGAAAAAAAGCAAGTTCCTGTAAACACTGTAACAGCTTCAAAAAAAGGGACTCTGCTTCATGCAGTTAATTAGCCAGCCAAATATTTAATATAACAATCTCAAACTTAGTGATTAATTAGTTACTAAAATAATACTATACCTGCATGTAACAATTAATCTGAAAAATTTTCAACACTAAAATATATGTCCCTACATATGGAGCAGAATCTTCCTTGAGGTGTTAACAGTTCCGCAGTTACGTAACAAATAAAACACTTTTCAACAAATCTGAAGGTTCTTTACCATGTTCACAATAACACTTACAAGTAACACACAGGACTACAGAGAAAATTAGTTTTTAGCAATGTCTAATAATAATTTACATTCCAAAGCTCTACATAAAGAAATACTTTTGCCTGTATGATCGTCAAAATTAGTTTTTACATTGAGAAAAAACATAAATGTAGGTACAGACGGACCCCCATATCCGTGGGTAATATTTCCCAATACCTACCATAGTGATGTGAAACCATGGATAATAATGAACACTATATATAAAACGTGATATTCGTGTAACATACATAAATGGGGTAAAGCTTAATTGATAAATTATGCTTAGTAAGATATTACCAACATTAAATAAAATAATAATAAATTGTACTGTACACTATATTGTACATTTAGTGTACTTTCTCTCTCTCTCTCTCTCTCTCTCACATATGAAAGTAAGGGATTCTGACATTTTAGCCTAATCCTCAAGAGACGACAGAGCAATGAAACTTTTTCTTTGTTCTTCATCACTTCATGAATGGAAGATTCATTCTTGCCATACAACGTGGCAATCTCCGCAAACAATTTTTTTTTATTTCAATCATATCCAGAATTTTCACTTTCTCACTAATTAAAAGGACATCATGGCTTCTCTTAGGCTTAGAAGCACTACCAGCATCACTACTCTTACGCTTTGGGGCCATTAGTATGGTAAATAGAGGCTTTCTGAACACAAACACTGCAATAATGCGGCAACTAATTCAAACAGCAAGAATGCTACAAACAGAATGGTGGCAAATTTCCAGGGAAGCAGAGGTATGGGGGACAAAGAAAGACGAGTCAAGTACTGGGAGCATTTGGACTGCTGGATTTCACCATGTTATGGTCCGTACTTGCTTGGCACGCATTTTAAACTTGTGAACCATTTATTTCTTTTATCTTCCAATTTTTTGGGGGGCCGCAGTAAACTGCGGATATTGGGGTCCACCTGTATAAAATTAGAGTTTTAAAGACTGATAACAGTTTCTGTAACAGTTTTCTTTAGTTCACACTTCAATTTTCACCTCATTTTACTCAAAAGAGGGGCCAGTTGCATACTTCTGTCAACATCATTAAAACCAAACACTGCTCTGTGTGTTCTTCTTCATCCCTGATTCTGGTCCACCCTCAAGCTCTCCACAACCCAATCCTGCTACCCCCATATAAATTATTTATGACTATCCCTAACTTATTTCCACCTGCTGTGAAGCAGGCAGCACATGCCTCTAAAACACATATATAAATGTAACAGAGTATATAATGTCATAATCCAGAAAACTCAAATCTATAAATTATTTCAAATATTTGAAGAGAAAGTTGTTTGGAAAATATACATTGCCAAAAGTAGGCAGTCAGTAAGTAAAATGGGACAAAATGTTTAAAAAAACTTTGTTATTTATACCTATTGGGTGATGAAATCCAGGTTACGATTTGACAGACATGTTAAGATGAATGGGTGATAATAAGAAATGTAAACGGAATTTTGGAAGGATAACAGATAGGAACAAAATATATTCTGCAACAACTCTGGTCATTTATGACTTCATGTGGTGCTAAAATGGCCAAAATACCTGGTTCCCACACAGTAAACTGATCTTTTCAATAAGAAGACACATAAAATATATTACAGTGCAACTTCCCTAACATAGGTTTATGGCACACGTAACATTACTGCACTGTAGTCAGCACAATTTCAAAAAGAAAGTCTTCTGTTTGTCATGTTTCTGTGTGTCATTTACTACAAGGACACTATGAAATCTGCTATATCTTCAGGAAAATATTTGTCTTCTCAACAGAACAGTCACTTAGGAACTAAATATTCATACAAATCTATGCAGGTATATAAAACATGTAAAATTCAAACAAATATCCTGCAAGAGAAAAGGTATAAGCCACTTACTTTGTAATACATATTTGTTACATGATTACTATTAATGTCAAGAACTGATGTTACAAAAAAGCAAAAAGGAAAATCTACTGTTTGCATTTTGTTGCATGAATGATACCCATTGCAACTTTCCACCATTGCTGTTACAGTCCCTAAAAACTGACATTCTTTTATTATTGTATTTTGTTACAGTAGAGCCATACAACACCACAATACAATCAATCGGGCAACATGTTTCAGCTTATTCCCAGCCATCATCAAGCCTTATATCTTCTAGAACTATAAAAAAAAAAAAAAAACCTGACTGCTGCAGGCACAAGATTTCATCCTTTTACAAATATCATTATACAATATTAATACAAATACAGTAGATATTAAAATGTAAAATAAATAGAAACATATAAGTGTACAATATGTAAATTTATGTCAATTTTATGTAGGCAGTGACAAATTTTTTCTGGTGGTACACATGCAGGTTGTGATCTTTTGAGGTACTTAATGTTTATTATTATACCAACTAATGCATAAGTAGCATAAAATCAATATTAAAATTGCTCCAACATTTCAATATTAATTTTATACCACTTAACATGTGCATTAGTTGGTATAATAATAAACATTAATTAATCAAAATGCACGGTACAAATATAAAAATAACTTTTGAGGTATGTCACTAGTTTTTAGCTGCGAAGTACTTATAACTTTTTTAAACTGATGAATATTAAGGCTTCCATTATTAATGCATTCTGGGTGACGAATAGTGCTTGAAGAGATAATGCCGCCGACGGCTTTGAATAAGATGAAACTTGTTGCCTGATTGATTGTGTTGTGATGTTGTGTGACTGTACTATCAATGGGGATGTATCACCTTAACACACACTCTGTTTTTCCTTTTTTGACAAATGTCATACCACTGTGTTTTATGGATATCAACTGACTTCCAACACTGCACAACACAACAACATATTTACTGTAATACAATATTTTTTTCACAAATTCTACATGTTTCAACATATGAGGGCCATCATCAGGCTTAACATAAATACAAAAATATAACAATAAAATAGAGTTTATTACAAATATTCTCCTACCTGTAAGATATCACCCTTTACATTAGTAGTTCAACAAACAGTAACCGTATTAAAATTTTTGCCTTTTATAACATTAATTTATTATTGGATCTGTTACTATTAAACATATATTTATTTTGATTTCTGTTAGAACACGTATTTAAATATTTCAATTACAGTTTTGAATAAATATAGATATCTAAGAAGCAAAATAAAATACCTGCCCATTATATTTTTCAGAGTAAGAAAGAAAAATGCTAATAAAGAAAGAACATAAATTATAACCAATAGTGAAATAATGTTATAAATGATACAGTAAAAAAAACACAGAAAAATAGAAAAAATACAAATGACAATTAAATTAAACAATGGACAAAATTTAATAAAAAATACATCACTACAGGTTTCAAAGATACTATCTAAAAATAGGCTTTAAGACCACCAACTCTATTACAATGATTATGAAATGTAACAGCACTATGAAGTTAGACAAGTATAAAGAACGTGGTATATACCAACTGACATGCCCAGAATACAATAAAGAAAAGTCAAAATTGTAGGGCATTTTCTTTATGATTTACAAAACATGCATAGGCCTTCAAAAACTGCATGATAATTCTATGTTTGCTCATCATCTTCTGCTTAACCACAATTCAGCTTATACGTAAAAGTATGGATGTTTTGTATCCTACAAAGAAAGATGGCAATATGAACACTATGTTAAAATATTATATCTGGAAACCTTGAGAAAACCAAATACATGACAAATGCATCATTAATTTCAACTTACTATTTGATCTGTAGCTCAAAATGAACTACAGAGATGATAGACCATGTCCATATGATATAACAGAGAGTTGCTCTATACATTTGATCAGGTCTATACTAACACATGCTCAAGTAACAAGTGACAAGACAGGCAATGTACATGTAAACATAGCATTTAGGCACGTTTACATAACCATCCTTGCTATGGAAAAGAAATAAGTATTACATATTCTGAGTGTGTGACTGTAGTCTTAGTTATCGAGCATGCAATGCGCATGCACAATATTATAACGTCGTTTGTGGCCTGACTGACTCTACCGCATTTTTCCACACTATCTCATAAATGGCATGATTTTTTTAAAAAAGATTCTGAACATAAAATGTATGTTTTAATTTTCTATACAACTTTTGTCTGAAACATTTCTAATTCTAAGGAGAAATGAGGGAGGTATGATCATAAACGCGTATCACTCTTATTGTAAAATGCCTCTTATACTTGTCAGTTTTTAATGAAACTCGAATTTTCTCAACAGGCTTTTGAAATACAATCAATATCAAATTTCATGAGCATCTGTCCAGTGGGAGCAGAGTTGTTCTTTGCGGGCAGACAGACACACACGCAGATGGATGGACAGACATGAAGAAGCTAATCATCACTTCTCACAATTTTGGGAATGCACTTAGTCCAGAAAGATGTAAGCAAACTACAGCCAAAATTTTTAATCAAAATACTATGAATAATGCACGAATGGATAAGAGCTATAATCTCAAAATTTTGATATCTTACTAGTGTTTAGTGTACACCTCTAATTATACCAACCAAATGCCCAATTTATAATAAGTACATACATTAGATAGGTTTATCCCACATGTTTCGGCACTCATTTATCATCTGCAGAGAGAACAAAATGCCAGTTTCTTATAAACCAAATGCCATGTGGAACTGATGTCTATTGGATTTTTTTTTTGGTACCAGCTTCATTGTAAAGAACCCACAGACAACAGCTTCACATAGCATTTGGTTTTTAACAAACTGTGATGGTACGTGAGTACTGAAATATGCAGGGGAAACTTATCTAATATATATTCTAATTAGAAACTGTGCATTTGGCTGGCATAATTAACAAGTGTACACTAACACAGGGATGCAGGGAATGGAGAGCTTTAAAAAAATTACTAACAGTTAGTTTACAGAACATTTTGTCACTTGAGAATACGAATGAGCCACAATACAGTTGGGCCATTATAACACTATAGTAAAGTCAACAGATCCCTATAGGCACAAAATGATCCATGATGACCAAAAAGCCAGAATGGAAAAGTAAGGAATAATGTAATGTAAAAATTAATGGAACCACAATACAGTTGGGTTACTATATTATTGTGAAGTAAACAAACCCTTATATGACACTAAATGATGCCAGATACCAGATAACCAGAATGGAAAACCAGCGAATCATATGATTAAATTAATGGAATAATCCAACGGTAGATATAGCAACTTAGAACAATCTCACTGAATTTTAACTTTTTACACCTCTTACATGTTTACATTCGATATTTCATATTCAAAACCTTAATCGAAATTTACAAATAAATAGTTATAACATTAAGCAATATAAGTTACTGTTTAATAACTCCAATAACCAGAAACCAATAATACGAACAGCTGAAAATTGATAGAATTAGTAATAATAATAATCACTGCAACAGTCAAACAACTCAAATGAAATTTCTTTTGACGTAGCACATTTGCAGGCCGACGTAATGTACGGTCAACTTACTTTTTGAAGAACTGCTTTTGTTCATCAATTCTTCCAGGACATTCGAAACGACAATGACTGGGTACTAAAACGAGACGTCGTAGGTGATCATTGTCAGAAATCTTCTGTAACACTCTTGCAGCTTCTTCTACACACAATGGGTCCATTGAATCAAAGCTAAGGATGGCATTGCGTAACTTCTTTGCAAAACAAGCCGTCATATACCGTGTCCGTGACAAACTATTCTCATCTTTCGTTTTCGCCTTGAAATGTACAGTTTGCCAAAAACTGGGATGATATAAAGCAAATCTCCAATGCTTGCATGTTGACGATGCTCGAATTTTGTCTTCTTTGGGTAAATAAGAGAACACCTCAACCAATATAACAGTGGGCAATCTACTCCAACAACTTCCATCGCTCGCCATCATCCACCTCTGCTCACGGATAATGGATCGGGGTAGGACACACATTTTTATGATCCCCAGTGTCACTGATTACAACTGCTGATCTGAGCACAGCTGTCAATATTATGACGTCATTCTCAATTAACCTCTCATCCGTGCCACGAGTCATAAATATGTCGTGTGTATGTCGGACCAGAGATCAATGCCTGCATCACTGACGGTAGGCTGTAGCAAAATTAATCTGTGATCACAGGGAAGTAATCGGTGACCACATTGAACAACGGTCGAAGATAAACTGTGGACACAGCTCTCCCGCGAATTAATTCGGTGACACGAGTGAAATGATGGTGCTTTTGTTTAAACTGTATTTGAGGATGCTGTGTGGTGCGTTTGTAAAATAATAGGAACATGTGTAGCAAGAATCAATTTTGCGGGTGCGAAGGAAGTAACGTATATAACGGTAACGTGTTTGATGAAGCATGTGACTTCTGAAAAACATTTTGTTTAAATAAGATTTTCGGGCAAGGCCGCGTGTGCCTAGTGAGATTTGTCTGTTACGTGTGTAAGTTATTTCAAGTTCGAATTTGTGTGTTTTTTTTATAGTAGTAACAACAACAGTTCAGAGGAAGCGGGCAAAAATGCAGTGGGTACAGAATCCATGCCAAAGTAATGTAGATAATTTGAACAGTGTAAGACGAGAAGTTAGCAGACATTTCAGGAATAAAAAGAAGGAATATTTGAG
>Ga0123354_10012952_pt1 | contig 12915 bp, 8 predicted proteins | sample TergutLab28metaG_2_FD_97872 | JGI IMG/M metagenome (GOLD analysis project Ga0123354, IMG submission 97872) | Labiotermes labralis P4 segment gut microbial communities from Petit-Saut dam, French Guiana - Lab288 P4 | ecosystem: Host-associated > Arthropoda: Insects > Digestive system > Gut ...
AAATGTTTCTGGTAAGGTTTTTTGAATATTATTGGTGATACAAGAGGTTTTGTTGAAATTTTTTGAGAAAAGTGGTAGGGTGTGTGGGTGGGTGGGGGGGGGGGAGGAGACGAGGGAAGGGTTTTCTCCATACTATACAAGGGGTTTCCTCTCAAGCGAAATATTGTAACACAAAAGCTAACGTTCGGAACTCGTAGCATTTGATAAACAATTCTAGAAATAAAACAAAAACACAACTGAAGGAAGTCTAAATTTTCGCAATGTTTTGAAAAACAGAGCTCGCAATATGGCTCAGTGGCGGGATTTCATACACACATTAGTAAAACGCCTGATTTTTCTAAGACTTGAAAATTTTTACCAGATTATCTATTATGAAATTTTAAACGACCTGCTTCAATGTGGTAATTTCAAGGGAAGAATAAAATGACTGTTTTAATGCGGGCATAGACACGTCTATCACATGTCAAAAAACAATCATATTTCTCTCCTTTTTAAATATTAAAACAGAGAAACCGAGTCATGTTTTGTCATTTAAATAACACAATATTTGAACGCTTAAAAGTTTAGAGAAAACTCAAGTAGAGATAATTAATTTAATTTAATTATTTCTTGCTTTAGGAACAGGCTGCAACAAACTACAAAGGCTTCAGTACGTATGCGAAATATTTTGCGAATATTTAAAACAAGTAGCACATTAACAGTGTTGAAAGTATTGGTAATACCATATAATGGTATTACCAATACTTTCAAAGGGTGTTGTGCCAAATAAAAAAAAAACAACAACAAAATACACACACGTGTAGCTTAGATATTTATATTATAATATCCCACTGACCATTCCGACATGTTTCGGCCCGGATGGGAACATCATCAGCGAATCAAAAAAAAAAGCAATACCAAATGAAACAAAATTAGCCACTTTTTAAAAGCTGACGTGGTGCCAAAGAGTCAAATAGTTGAAACGTAGATATTTACGCGATATAACAGCAGTATAAATGTCCTGGATCTTTATGTACAGTACCCTGGAAGCAGCCTACGTACTCAATGAAAGATAGCAAAATACTATGCTAACTTTCGTTGAGAACGTAGACCGCGTTCTGCTTTTGTGTCTCCATGAGGTTCAAATAATTTCTCAACTTCTTCTTCTGAAATATCGATAAAAATGTTTGGAACTCTGTCTGTGTTCTGTGATACCGAGGGTTGTGACCCGCACATGTACCTTGTGTGTTAGTACCTTGCGGCGGTCATATCAACACCAGTTAATTACAAGTTATGGTGGGGCTGGGACGTTTGAACTCGGAATCTTGGATATCAGGATGGTATTACACGCAAAACAAGGGCTTGGTTTGGTATCTGAGCTGTTATGCGGGAGGAATATGTACCGGTGAATTATGGGCATTAGAGTCAGTATTTATACATCCAACACGAAATCACAGTCGACAGTTTTGTAACCCTATTATACAGGTCGTTAAAATTTGAAAGGGTGTGTTCTAAGTAACACATTCGAAAAGATGCGTAACAGAAACGGATTATCTACGACATGTAAGTGTAAAAATATAGGTGTCATAAAACATACGCGTTATCCACTTAAATAAATATGGATGGGATAATGCAAATAGACGTTAAAATTTTAATGTGTAGTTATAAGAACAGAAGAGGTCTAGTTTAAGGTTATGTTGATATAATGAATCCTTGCCTTATCTTAAAAGCTTTTCGAATGTAAAATCAAGATAACTTAAAACATGCAGCAGCTGTCAAGTATCCAGAATTACCGTAGGTTAGGTTAGGTTAGGTTAGGTTACCTACTGCTGCTACACTGTTTGAAGATAAGCACGATTTATTAACGGAGGAAAGAGGAAAAACATTCGAAATAATTGACAACAAAGTGTTCAGTAAAATATTTTGACATAGAGAAGGTGAAATAATGTGGAATTAGAATGGAAAATATGAAACTAGGCTGTAAATTTCTCCAGTTCTTGTCAGGATAGAACATTACTAAAGGTCTCATAATACCAGAAATTATGTGTCGGAGTTGAAGGTAGGATAATAAGAAATGGATCGCAAAGGATAAGGAGGAGGGATGGACTGGAAATAATTATTTCAGCAGAGTGTACAACGGCGGACTCTTGCTACGACTGTAGCGAACGTTCAGTTGCACAAACTGTAGGGAATTTCTTGACAGTTGAATTATGATCGGCCTCTTAAGAAGGACTCTGCTCCACGGAGTTGGTTGCTTTAAGGGCGACTAAATGCAGGTTATAGTGAGCGAAGATGGGGAAGAATTATGAAAGTAGGGACGCCACAAAACCTTTAAATGTAGGAGAGGATAATATGGCAGGGAAATTTCTGTGAAGAGTTTAAGACGCCTGGTTTCGAAAGAAAATAATCTGATAAACACACGCGATCTGACCTAGCGATCTGTTTGTTACAGAATGTTTTGTAGTGGATATACAAAATGCCTAAAAGCCATCAAACACAGACCCAAACTGACAGCTTTTGAAGCATAAAAGTTTTCCATATGTAAGTTATATATATAACCTGTTACCACACGTCACATTGTTTTTTCTCAAAGTTTCATCTGTTACCTTCATCGAAAAAAATCATCATCAAGGTTAATAAATTGTAATATGAACGTAATAGTCATCTCAAAGCACAGTACCACCGAATTAATCTCTTGCCATGATACGGCTAAACGGGCTGAAATATACCTTCCTCTGGATTCTTCTTCTCTCCGGTCTGAACTGATAGCCCAGATTCGGGACATAAGATTTTCAAGACTTTCTCTGAACATTTTGTAGCCCTTTCATTTGATAGGTTTCTGTTATTGTACTGATGTCTCTTATTTCCAGTTCTTCTGCCACATCTATATTACGTTTACGTCCCGTCTTTCTGCTTCCCGTGACAACTCTCAGAAAACTCATTTGCCGTCTCTGTTCTTTTAACCTTTCTTTATGTAACATTCAACACTTGGTTCCGTACACAAGCACAGTTATAGCTGTAATTTTCATAATAAATTTTGTTTTACAGCTAACCACAATTGCTGAAATGTGCCTGGTATTCTATGACTTGTACACCACCACCGGTTCCTTATACCCAAACGCCAGTTATGTATAAAGTAAAAAGGTGAAGTTCACCCTATATCTTGGTATGAAGGCACAGAGGGGGTGTAGAAATACAGCTCTAACCTTCCTTTAACGTCTGCGCTAGATGAGGTGGATGGCTAACCCCAAGCCTCGGCAGCTTTATCTCATGGAATGAACCAGTACTTGTTTTATAGGAGACTGGGTGGGTCCAGAGCCGCTCTGGACATGCGCAGAAAATCTCGTCTCCAGCGGGATTCGATCCCCGGACCGTCCAACCCGTAGAGAGTCGCTATGCCGACTGCGTTATCCGGGCCCACCGACAGTTCTGTACACGGCTCAGTATCTTTTACGGTAAGTACAAATGATATTTTATGCATTTCTTAGTTTAATTAATTGTATTTCACTCTATATTAGCTGAAATGAAAGAAAGTTTGTAATGTAGGCTGATGGGACACAATTTTGAGCCATACATACTGCGTATCTTACGATAGACGTAGATGCTCTGAGATAGGAAACAAGTCTTACACATTCATTCAGTAGCGTCTTGAGGTCAGAGGTAGAGTGTTAGTGCAAAGGCTCTTCAAATGACTGTAGGTTGCCATAGGCGCCTTGTGGGACCGTACTCAGAGATTAAGTTCTCTCACCACTCTCCAGGAAAGAGCGAAGAGTTGTCAGGGGATTTCGGTCGACAAAGGTGAAGCAAAGACAGTGAGTTCTTCATGACGTGTGAGCTGCAGACTTCACAGACGAAACAAAACTGGCGTCAGCACTTTGAACCTTAAAAGATAATCCGAGACACTGTCCTGGTTCCATACAAACTCATTTCAAGTCTGAAAGGGACAAGTGACTCCGCACTGATATTCGATTTGTCTGTATTTACCAACTATCTGTACGTTCCATACTGTAAACAACATATAAAATTCGGTGCCTGAAAACTTGTATGATCCTATATTTTCATACATTTCCCGTCTGTGTGAAATTACGTTCTGGTTAATTGCTTTTACAGTTTAAGATGCTAGTCATAAATTAATTCGAAACTTAACGGATTATAAAACCACGAGATTTATATCCACAAATGCAGGATTTAACTATAGACCTGCTGCATGTTTCCACTTTCGTGGGTGCAAGAGACAAGGAGGCTGTAACTAATGCAGCTCAATAGGAAACAAAACTATAAACCCACGTTTTCAAGATAATGCATCTTATTGCGAGTTGCCATAAGGGTGGGAGTTACTAATTGTGGTCATGCTTGTTGATATGGTCATGTATGTTGATGGACGGAGGGCCGGGGGGTTAATTGGTAAGAAGGAACACTTCAGAAAGTTGAAAATGTTGTCCCGTTGCGTAAGCACGGCTATATGAGGACTGGGGCAACCTGAACGAGTACTTCCCTGGACAATAGATCTCTTCACTTAACTGAATAGGTCGCTCATTTTAACGTAGTGTCGCGATCTGAACATTCTTCCAACACCACTATAGCAGCTCATGGGACAACGATGTGAGACTCAAGGACATGATTATGATAGAAGATGGCTAGTTACGGAAAATACATACAAAAAAAAAAAAAGAAAGAAAGAAAGAAAAATGAGTCTAACTGTGCTGTTAATTTTTACGCGGGCATCTCACCCTATCAACACTTGGATTCAAGGACATAACTCTTAGCTAAAATAAACATAGGTTAAGAATTGAAATCTCGTACACTTGATGTCAGTGGAATAGACACAACTTACTTTCGTAAAACCAATGTCACAAGCAGTCAGTGGCTCCATTAGTGCTTTTAGTGATGAAAATGCCAACCTGCCAGACGGAAATGAAAGTGTACTTTATGTTCCAAGTGTCAACGTGACATCGCTAGGAATAGCTCATCCAGTGATAACACACTCGAGCTCTTCCTGTTTCGAACAGAAGGCCGTTACCCTAATAAGATCAATTAGGCTTGTTTATTTATTCAATTTTTAATTTTTTTTTATCACGACAAGAAGCAGTGCGATGTGAATACCATTCTTCATGCCTCTTGAGGAAGATAATACTAGAAGAAATGCATTGACCTTTCTTAGCCCAGTTGTTACAGTATGGCATCTGTTTTAATGGGGAAGAATTCTCTCCTTTGTCCGTGCAGTATATTAATAGGTCTATATTTCGCACAGGTATTACACAGTTGACATTGCGGGAGGAAGGGAAGCTGAGTGTGTTTGAGAACATGGTGTTGAGGAGAATATTTGGACCTAGGAGGGACGAGGTAACGGGGCAATGGAGGAGACTGCATAACGAGGAGCTAAATGATTTGTACTCCTCACCCAATATTGTGCGGGTGATAAAATCGAGAATGAGAAGGGCTGGGCATGTGGCGAGTGTGGGTGAGGAGAGGGGGGTGTATAGGGTCTTGGTGGGGAAACCGGAGGTAAAGAGACCACTGGGGAGACCTGGGCGTATATGGGTGGATAATATTAGGATGGATTTCCAGGAGATGGGATTTGGGTATATGGACTGGATTGGGCTGGCCCAGGATAGAGACAGGTGGCAGACGCTTGTGAGTGCGGTAATGAACATTCGGGTTCCGTGAAATGCGCGGAATTTCTTGACTAGCTGCAAACCAGTTAGCTTCTCAAGAAGGACTCTGCACCATGGAGTAAGTAACTAAGTTAGCATTACACAGTTGGTATTTGTCACAGATCTAGTATGTTGACTTCGATTTTGACTTGATTTTTCAGTTGGTGGATTTTTGCAAACTGTAAAATAACGTAGCTACGAACATTAAAATATAAAATTCCAAAAAATCTTGTAGGGACATCCTGTATACTTCTGTAGGGACACCCTGTATACTTCTGAGATCCTCTGAACAATAAACGGCCTTCAGGTATCTTCGAAGTTGCAGAATTATTTGAGCTGTTAAGTGACTATCAGCTTCTAGAGAGAAATCCTGCTCCATGCGACTATTTAGTAACTTAGAAGCCACAGGATCGACCACATAAATGGGACACTCACATTGGAAAATTAAGAGAAACTATCACGAGTTATGTTCTATCGGAATAACATTATGCACGTGCAAAGTAGAAACACCGCCGGCATCTCTCAGACGAAGTTCGTTCTATCCGCTTCAAGAAGCACCGTGTATATGTAATATGAAATGGTAGATGACATTCTACGCAGTAAACCTCTCTGCGCCCTAAAGCAAATGGGAGGAAGGGCGTAGCACCCACTTTGAATGCATTACGCCTAGCTAGGGGACGTTCTAATTGAAACTCCCATCCTAGCATCAACCGCTAGAACCTGATTCTTCACTCTCACCTCTCATTATTCATATTGAAGGATTCCCCAACCAAAAGCGACAGCCGCTTAAGTCGGATCACAGCCACAACTGACATCCTTTTAATGACGTTGTTACAACTATAGAGTTCAGTTAGGGTTGATGACTTTATTAATAATGTAAATAATGAAAAATGTTTGTAACACTACAGTACATGACAGGTTACAATGTAGAAACAAAGACTATTATAAATATCAGATTCTTATGATGGTTAAGGATTCGTGTTTTAGCTCTAAATTTAGTGATTGAAGCTGGAAACAAGAGGTGCCTCCGAAATATTGGTAACTACATACTAATTTCCGAGGCGTTAAGGTACAAGAGCCTGCAGTAAGAAAATTATGAAATATCTACTACTGCACAATGTGGGAATTGAACTAAGGTCTCTTTAAGAAGACTACATTGTGTTGGTGTTTTAAGCATCGCTATGCACATTGTACTGGTGAAGTAACTCAACAGGGTCCGTGTCTTACATTACTATAACCATACTATCGAGTGCCCCAAACATTCATGATACACACATGCTACTCTTTAGTTAAATATTAAAACACAAGGATACAATCGTAATAGGGGCATGTTTATAATTTCTATTTTGGCAGGCGAATATATTCCGGATTTAAGAAATTAATGATTTCCACATTCACGACGCATTTTTACTGTGAGCACCTACAGGAGTAGGAGAAGGGCCAGGCGTGTAGCGTGCTTGTGACATAATAAATGCGTACAAAATTTCCGTGGGGCAATGTGAGCAAAAAACACACAATTTACGAAATGTAGAGTCAGTTAAGAGGAGAATGTATAGATGAATGTGATGAGAATAAAGTGTGAGATAGTGGATTGGATTAATATTGCTCGTGATAAAGTACCTTAAGAGCGAGGGATAAGAGTATTGAAGAGTTCGTTAGCTTCTCAAGTAGCTGTAGACGCTGTTGACACAGTTATGTGCAGTGGACAAAGGACAGGAAGGACAGCTAAAGAGGAAATATAGAAAATACAAGGTATGAATGCACAGCCAACTGTGTATGTCATAGGAAGTTACCTGTTCCATGACACACCTTTTGTTTAGGTATGGACCAACACTAATTGGAGACATTCTCCATGAAGGAGAATTAGACTGGTGGAGATAACAGTCGTTCGTTTACGCATTTCCTTCCTTATACGGTGCCCGAAAGTTTAATACCATCAACATTACTGACTTCTGGAATGATACGTCCTGCAGTCCGACAGAAATGTACTGACGTTTCAGAGAAACCTCATGACTCTATCATCAGTGCAGATGTACAAGTTACGTCACTGCCGGACCACAAGATGACCTCACCTCTTCTTATCCGGAGCCAGTTTTATTCAGTGTAGGCTACATCCTATTTATTAAGCATACTCTGCGACACTGAAACGCAGTACCATTCAGCCGGCAAACAGAAGAAATGATAAGTTACATGTGAACCATAAAGACTTTCTGTTTCGAAAATTCTCTTGCGAAACTTTACTACTTAGCAATGGATTAGATTTCGAATGATCAGTCAAAAAGTATTAATAACAGTAAGAAACAAGGCCTTAGAGAATTAAGGAAAGTAAATTTTCTGAAGGGATATTAGGGAAATTATAAGAATAAAGCAAACTCGTTCTAACAGTTAAAAGTCGTGACTCTACACTGTAATTTGTATTACTTTTGAACATAAAGGGACAGGTGAAATCTAACTGCGTGGTACCTTTCGTGGCTTTTAAACTTTTCGAGTTACTAGAAGTCAATAATTTGTTTCAAGTTTTATTCTGTTTTATTCCGATTCAGCTGGAAAAGATATAATCATTCTCTCTTCTATAAAACACAACAAATTTTGAATAATACAGCTGGAATCTTTCTATACTTAAATCGAAGCGCCCACATCCCTGTTGTTTTTGTAATTCTATTTACACAACGTCCAAGATTTCAGCTATGAGAAACAGTAAGTGTTTCTGACGAGGTGTGAAGTGTGAAACAATCAACTGCAGCTCTCAAGCGGTAACATTAACGGTACTTGAAGATTACGGGAATTGACACAAAAAAAAATATCTAAACGGAGCAGGAATATATGTTGGGTCCGTGGCCTGCAGTGATGTATTCAAACATTCTGAAAATTGTTAATTATCTGCAGATTTAGTTAACAAAACGATTGAATGATCTCGACTCTTCCTGTTGCACTTAGTTAAAAGTTCGGCCGCAAGTCTCTGGGTTATCGCTTGTTTGCTATTCGGAAGGCTGCATGTCCAATCTCTGGCAGGATCCTTGCTATATACTACCTGCTGGTTTTTGTCCATACGAATAGTGTGACATGTTTATAAAGCAGGTTATCCCACTTCCATTACGATAAATTTTCCAGTTTTTTTTGTAAAATAATCCCGTCGTGGTACATAATATTAAATCTGATATACGGGTTGCATTCAAGCACAACAAATTTTATTAGTTTTGTCAACAAGTGCTACATATTTCGGTAGTACTGAACATCCCCAGGCATTAAATAGATGATTTTAAAACTCAAAAATAAAATGCATACATATTTTGAATTCTTGAGATCTCACAAACTGTACAAGTCATAACATTAATGTTGACAATTTTCAAATTCATCACAGTAATAACTTTTTAATTCCACACTATGTAACTCATATTAATGAACAAACGTCACTCACTACATTAGTAATACTGTGATCTTCCAACAGAACATCTGTCCCATCATAACACAGATAAAAGCATTAAATTCCCGAATACAGTTGACCAACGTCCATTTTCATGTTTAGTGGCGAATCCTGATCCGAAGGCCAGGTCTAGCAGAACGGTAAAGTTCCGCACTGTGTACTGTACCGCTATACCTAACCGCCTACAATCAGGGTAAAGTAAAGGTAAAGGTAAAGCTCACCCTAGAACAAGCCTCGAAGACCCAGAGGGGGGGCAGAGGTATAGCTCGACTCTTTTTTTAATCTCGGCGTTAGATGTAGTGTGTGGTCAAAGCCACGACCTAGTACCCATTGTACAGGAGGCTGGGTGGGCCCCAGGGCCGGTCTGGACAGCTGCGTAAAATCTCGTCCCCACCGTGATTCGAACCCCGGAACGTCCAGCCAGCGAGTCACTATGCCGACTAGGCTATCCCGGCCCACCGACAATCAAGGTTCGTCAGTGTTTCTGTTCTTCCCCCATTTACATGTCTGTCTCCAGAGACAGCTTTCAAAATTTCGGCCTTGAATGTTGTTTGAATTTCTTCCCTCTCATTTAGTTTCTGCATGACTCCACATCGTCCTGAAACTGGCGGCTCTGATAATGACTAATGAAGTACACAAATTGCAAAGCCCCTGCAACGTAACTAAAAAATACTGTCGTTTCACTTAGTTCGCTTTTACTTTACTCGTCTAAATTCAATATTCTCACCCTATATAATGCAAGCTAATACCCTTTCCTTGCACAGTGCGCGACCCCTTTGAATGGTAAATGCCAGGTGAAAGTTCATCCATTGATGTTATCGACTTGCACAGTACGACTCACTGAACACGAACCGACGGTGTGTCTTGCGAGAGAAGAACGTAAGGTCGACATCTGAGCGTAGGTTTAATGCCGACTGGGGCAATGTGTGTGTAGAGCAGGGCTTCATAATTTATTCTCTTTAACAAATATTATAAAACAAAAGAATGAAGAAAGCACACAAAACTGTAGTCGATGACATCTGGGAATAACCCCCTTGTCAGTTGTATGGAATGTGACAATAATTGTACACGTAAATCGATGTAAGTACCAGCACATGACGGCGTGGATAAAGCTGATGTAGCTCAGCATAAGAACTACTGGCAGGTTCTCGTGAACACGATGAGAAACTTTCAGCTCAGTACAAGAAGAGGAATCCCTTGATCAGCTAAGTTGCTGTAATTTTCATGGGAAAAGGGCTACTTCAAGGATCTAATAACTTCGGTAACCCAAAAAATATCAGGTTTAAACTTAACGTTTACCATCATGAAGTGTTTGAAGTGTAGAAATAAAGGAAAGGATCACAACAGTGGAACATAACAGTATTTTATGGAGTTCTTAGAATCTATCTCCAACGCTTAAGTGTTGGGGATCCCACAATGCAGTAACTTTTTTATGGTTGGATCTACATCTTGAAGGCCTGAAGATGACTCGATGTGAGTCGAAACATGTAGCTCATATTGTTATTAATATATTTTAAGAACTCCATAAAATACTGTTATGTTTGACTTTTGTGATCCTTTCCTATATTTCTAAATCTACGGTTCCTCGCTCGGTGAAAAGAGGGGTCAGCCAAAACCAAAACATATCAATTTCCATATTCAACCAAACGCTGCTGTCCGTGTTGCAGGCTTCAAGCCTGCAACACGGACACTCCTCAAACCCAGCCGCGCCAAATCTCCAGCACACAACGAACCGAGACCACAACGACCAATGTGGTAATTCAACAGCACAGTCGCAAGCTCCTAATGATGGATATATTAATGTCCGAAACATGTTGAGTACATAAGAAGTGAAATAAAATAGCAAGTGACATCAAGTTGGTCTTTTATTCTTCAACGTAATTTCATTATTTCAGTATTTGTTTTATGGAAATTTTGGGTAAAGAATGAGTTCTATTGCTGGCAGGACTCTATACAGGGAATACATTTTATTCATACAAAGATATTACGAATTGCAGGATCATAACAGGCACTGGTCTAGACACTTGGCATGCGGGTGAGCAAATGTGTACGGGGATTTGCGTAGTGAGCCACTACGCTAAGAAAATCGATGTTAACAGCAGTTGTATTCAACTCAACGTAGACTTTCATTGATTTATGTCCTGGAGACAGAAAACGTATCGCAACTTGCATCTGCGATATTGCTACACTGTAGTAAGATGGTGAGAAAAAGGGTGGCTCAGAACACAAAAAGTGTAGCTGGACACGTCTGCATGGACGGAAGGGCATTCCATGCCTACCTGTTCACCTGTTTCAGTGGATGTACCCTCTAAACGCTGAATATACGGCATTAATGAATAATTAATTGGCAACAAGATCGTTATACTAAAGGCTGCCTGAGGGAGAATTCAGGGCGGGTGGGGATAGAGAGAGACAAAAGACAGACATTTAAACTTGAGGTAGAAGTGTGCTGCTTCAACCTTGTGAATACGAACTGCAATTCAGTACTAAACCACACGAACTGAAAACAACAGAATATATTTGGTTATTTGGTAACATCTAATTTTATACACTGAATGTTTAAAGTTGATTAATTATGAAATACTACTGATTATGTACGTTTAAAGCCAAGACGTTTGTAAACTGTTTTAAGTTTTCCTGATGCTGTCCCACCTACTAGGATTATGCATAGTCGATGAAGAAAACTACACAGTGCCAATGAAACGGAGAGAAACCACAGACAATGAGTTCCAAATGCAGCCATTCCAACACGGGACGGGGTTTAAACCATGTACTCTCGAATAAAACTCTAATTAACTGCTCCTTGAAAAGGGGATCGAACAACCACTAAAAAATGTGGCGAAGTGGGCCTCTATTTCTGCTGCTGCTTGCTTCCCTCGCCTTGTGGAGCGTAATGCTATCAATTCAGATCGGAACAAACTCTACAAAGCAGAGATTTTTAGAAGCCGACGTTCTCCTACCGAAGATATGAGGTTTTCACAGCGGTAGGCTTGTCGTTGGATAAATGGTTCCTTACGTTTCGAAGACACTATCGTCTTTCGAAACGACGGAAGTTATTGATCCAGCGACACAGCGCAACATCCAAGGAAAAAATAAATATCGAGAGAACCAGTAACTTCACGAAGGAGGTTCTGAACATCCTATCGTTACTGCTTCAGGACTTGAATCTTTTGAATCCGGTCCAGCATTTCATTCTTACACATTATTATCACCACCACAGTCCAGAACACAGAGCACACAAATATGTTCATGGAACACAGTTTTACTTGCAAGGCTGATGGTCACTGAGAAATGGACTGAAGAGGAGAACTTTAATATTTCTGAGCCGTTATCTTTAAGGAATGCTGCGGCTGATTCTGCAAGGACTCAAATATCGGCGACATTTTGTGGTGCCAATAAAATGACAGACAGCTTTTTTCACTTGAGGAGGATAAATTTAAGTGAAGTTACTCGAATCTGTGATTATCCATGTACAGTACCAAACAAAATCAGAAAATATACAGTAACGAGATCTAAACGGCGACATAAAAAATGAAGCAAAATTCTCTCCTGTTATAAAGAGCTCCGATACATTATGATACAATGTCGTTTGTCATGATGGCACAGTGGTTAAGGTGTTGTGCTACAAGTCGGAAGGTCGCTGGTTCGATTCCAGCTAGTGCCATTGAATTTTTCATTGACATAAAATGTTTCCGATCGCACTATGGCCCTAGGGCCGACTCAGCCTCTAACAGAAATGAGTACCAGGAGTATTTCCTGGGGGTAAAGGCGGCCGGTGCGTAAGGCTGACAACCTACCACCATCCTGTACCGTTGTCACGAAATCTGGGAACCTTAACTTCCTGGAACCCTCTGGGCC
>Ga0123354_10012953_pt1 | contig 12914 bp, 7 predicted proteins | sample TergutLab28metaG_2_FD_97872 | JGI IMG/M metagenome (GOLD analysis project Ga0123354, IMG submission 97872) | Labiotermes labralis P4 segment gut microbial communities from Petit-Saut dam, French Guiana - Lab288 P4 | ecosystem: Host-associated > Arthropoda: Insects > Digestive system > Gut ...
AGATAAAAGCGGCCGGTGCATAGGTTAATAATCTTGCCACTTAAATGTCCCGATTGTCTAGAGATTCTAGGAGCCTCTTGAACCCTGCGGGCCTGTGCAGGCCTGCATAGGCATACATTTACCTTTATATTTGTGTATTGTGATGGTATGTAAGTAAAAGATACATTTATATTTGTATATTGTGATTTGTATCATTCAGTACCATTGCATTGTTTACTGCACTGCACTGTCTCTCCTTCTGCTGTGTAAGTGTTGTGCTGTACCATTTTGTCCACCCGTAACTTTAAAGTTGAAAGCGGCACACTCTGAGCAATCACTGCATGAATACAGCGCATTTATTTACGGCAGGTTCGACCCGTCTTGGAGGTACGTGATTTGACACGTGTCCCACGGCCTCTTAACGACAGATGGCAAGGCGTTTTTGTGGAGGCTGCAGTTGGCGGTGTTCGACAGGTGTTCGGGAGGGTCTCGATTTGGACAGGTGTTGTTCTGATATGTAGCATATGTTAGGACAGTTGTTGCACCGACGTATGCCAGGCATTTTGGATATTCTGAAATATCGCTGGGTGTAACTTAAGTAAAGAAACGTGAAACGTGGGGATTGTGGAGGGGAGCAGGGTAATAGACGCCAGTACCGACCGATGAGTTGACAGAAACTGTCTACCATTTACACACACTGTGAACTATGCGTAGAATGGCATCTGTAACAGGAAAAAGACGCAATGAACACACACACACACACACTGCGTCACGTGACTACAGTTCAGTTTGTTTGCTTAGTAATGAAATGTCTACCTGTGATAACGCATGCGAGCAAAACGTGGGTAATAAACGAATCGGTGAAACGGAAATTGTTAATAACTGAAAGAAATATTAAGAAGAATATTCGGACCGACAAAGAATAGAGGTGGTACATGGAGAGTCAAAACAAGTGATGAATTAAATAACCCAATTATCAATAAGAATATAATTAACTACATTAAGACTCGATGATTAAGCTGGTTTGGCTATGTACACCGAATGGCAAATGACAGATTGGTCAAAAAATTGTACGAGCGGAAACTTATACCTACGAGATTGGCAGGAAGACCAAAAATTACATGGGAAAACGATATAAAACAAGATTTAAGAATTACTAGATATGAAAATGAATAATTGTACAAAATGCATCCAGGATAGGTTTAAATGGAAGGAAGTAGTTCAGAAGGCCCAAACTTTCAAACCATAAAGTTGTAACGCATGAAGAAGAAGAAGAAGAAGATTATGATGATGAAGAAGATGATGATGACGACGACGAAGTAGAGGAAGAAATGTCTGTTGAAATGACATATTTATTTGTCCTGACCGACAGAGCTTCTTGCAGTTTCCAGTGTGAGCCTGGATATATCCAGCCAGCAAGACGTGCTTTTTAGGCGCATTCGCGAAGTTGCAAAAAGCAATCTTTAGCTTCGTCACAGCTGTCCGTCTGTCCGTCCGCGTGGAACAGAGTGGCTCCCGCTGGCCGGATTTTCGCAAAACTTTATATTTGTCGACAAAACTTAAGCTCGGTTAAAATCGATCAAAAAATAACAGACTTTACATACCTTTATGGTACCCATTGATGGTAGTAATCATGGTTGCCATCGATAGTAATCGATAACAATCAATAGTAATAGATATAATTCTTCATGTAAGTCGTATAGAAATTTGAGATTATGTACTGTACCACCGACAGTTTAACAAGACCAACGTAGGCATGTAAATAATAAGTTGTGAAAAGAAATACAACACACTCTAATAATAGTAACACCACTTTGAAATGAGTGCACGATCTTGAACAATAACAAAAGTTCGACTACTTGCTTACTTACTTACTTACTTACTTGCTTGCTTGCTTGCTTGCTTACTTACTACTTACTTACTCCCTGGAACAGAGTCCTTCTTGAGAAGCTAACCGGTTTTCAGCTAGTCAAGATCAATCTGGTTGTGAGTTCTTCCACCAGGAGAGGTCCAGGTGTACTTATTAATGTTTCGGTGCGGGAACATCGTGCTGTTAACGAGTAGACTTTTTGACGTGGCAAAGTTTGCTATTCTAACAGCATTATCGTTACTGTCCTGATGTAGACTTTCATTCCCAATTGTCGATGTGAAAATATTCTCTTTCGCCACTTTTGCATTATAATCTCCTAACAGAATTTTCATATGGTACTTAAGAAAATGATTAAAACCCTGCTTTAATTCCTCATAAAAACTGTCTCTTGAATCATCACTTTTAGAGTTCGACCACAGTGAATTAAATGGTAGAACCATCTGTAAAAGGCCCATGATGAATGAGCACGTCGGAAAGCGCCTCGTGTTACGTTCTACGTACATTTCGTATTTTGTGTTTCAGGGCGGGGAACGTATCGTCTGGGAGTACCACCACGTGACCCTGACCCGAGTTCCCGGGTACGGATTCGGGATTGCAGTCAGTGGAGGGAGAGACAACCCGCACTTTACCAACGGCGATCCTGCCATTGCCATCTCGGACGTCCTGAAGGCCGGACCAGCAGAGGGCAAGCTCCAGTAGGTACCTCATATTTTCTGCATTATGAATGTATCGTCTTCTGAAGCTGCTTGCTTTCTAAAGACAGGTTTATAGTATCACAGCACAATGATCACTGACATTTAGAAGATGAAGTCTTAATATGAAATTTACCCTATTCTCGCGAGCTCGGACAGCTCAGACAGTATAGTGACTAAGCTACGTGCTAGACGATCCGGGGTCCGAAGTCTGGTAGAGGCAAAGAGATGTGTCTCTTTTCTGAAACGTCCAGACCGGCTCTGGAGCCTACCCAGCGTCCCATCAAATGAGTACCGGAGTTCTTCCCCCAAGCGGTAAAGCGGCCTGGATGTGTGTTAACCACACACCTCCATCTAGTGCCGAGGTTTATGAGTGGAGCTGTACCTTTGCTCCCCCATACGCCTTCATGACATGGACAGGGAGAATTGTACTTTTACCATTTACGGTAAATTCCATAACGAGATAGCTGCATTTAGTCTGTAACAGAACGTAGTAAACGGTGCTATTGCCTGAACAGTTTCTTTGGCAAAGGCGGTCGCCGCACTTCCAACTAAAGCAGACCTTGCAGTGTTGCCACCTTCTGCTTCTATTCGTGACTCTTCGATCTCTGACTGCAAGCACGCAGAATGACAATAACTTTCCACGCATGTCTGAAAGAAATTGTCGTGTCCAGTAAGTCTGACGACTTGACGGATTCTCATTAAACTTGGAAGGGGCGTCGTGAATTTGGAATGTTAATGTTATGCTATCGTGGGACGGGATAGCTCAGTCGGTATTGGGGCTGGCTACGGGCCGGACGGTCCGGGTATCGAATTCCGGAGGGGGGAGAAATTTTCCGCACCCGTTCAAACCGGCCCTGGGGCCCTCCCAGTCTCCTATAGAATGGGTACCGGATCTTTCCCGGTGGTTAAGCGGCCATGGCATGGCGTTGACCACCCACCCCATCCAGCGCGGAGGTTAGAGAAAGAATAGAGCTATACCTCTACACCCCTCTGGGCCTTCGTGGCCTGCTGTAGGGTGAACTTTACCTCTATTGTTCTGCTGTCAGTAATACCAATATTGCAGCAGTGTTAATTTCTGAGTTGAATCGCCAGTAGCGCCACTTAATATAGTTCCGAAAAGGCGTGTTGTAAGAGACCTTCGAAACAAATGACATCCGTTGTGGCATTTTACATAAAAACAACATCAACAACAGGAGGAGGAGGAGGGGGGAGAGGAGGTAATGCGACCAAACTGGATATACAGTTTGTGGCTTAGGGACGGTAACTGACGAACCTTTGGTGCCAGCCATATGACATTTTTTCAGCCAGTTTCTGAAGGCCACTTGACAAAACGTAACAAGAAAGGCAGTGTATGTATAACGTAACACTGAGGCGCGTTCGTGCAACCATTGTTTCAGTGGAAAAACAATAAGTTTTAGGCAACGTGAGTGTGTTTGTAGACTTAGGTATCCAGCATGCAACGCGCGTGCGCCATATTGTCATCTGTTGCCTGCCTCGCTGTACAATATTTTTCCACATTATCTCATAAACAGCACGATTTTCGAAAAAAAAAGTTGTTGAACATAAAACGTTGTGTTTTGATTTCCTCTACGCCTTTTGTCTGAAACATTTCTCATTCTAAGAAGAATTGAGCGTATATTGGTCTTCATGTAAAAGTATCCGCTATGCTTCTCCGATTTTAATGAAACTTTAAATTTCTCGACAGTTTTTCGAAAAATGCTCAAATATATAAAATTTCATTAAAAAAAATCCGTGCAATGGTAGCCGAGTTATTTCATGAGAGCAGGTTGACGGACGGACGGATAAACATTATGAAACTAATAGTCACTTTTCGGAATTTTGCGAGTGCACCTAAAAAGGAAAGATCTCTTTATGTATTTGTCTATGCCGACAACTTAGTAAGATTTCAGAATTTGAGGTCTGTTTGAAGTAAATTGTTTCGTACTTAGTGAGAAGTTGTGTGCTGAACCTTACTTGCTAATTGCATATCTTAGCTTCATGTTGTATTATGTGGTTTACTGCTAAATGATTCAGTCAGATACGACGGTTACGTGCTTGTTATTTCGTATCACACACGCGCTGCCGTTTTCGGCTTAATTTGCTATCCTTGGGCGAATATTCTGTTACGTAGACCGTAATTGCTGTGCATGATCTGTTTTTTTAAATTAATCAGCGATGTTGATAAAACACATTCAAAGCAAAAAATTAGTAGCATGTCACCAGGATTGCGTCTTAGTGCACAGTCACTGGTTGTGTTCGGTGAGGTAGAAGAACATGGGTCGAGACTAGTAAGCCAATGTGTGGCCACGTCTCACCATACTACAATGAACACAAATCATTGATGTGTTACGTCCTATGTATTCCGTGACCCCTCAACTTTACATCATGTTAAACGCAGATGGAAAAATTAGTAAAGGTCAGACGTGACTGCCACTTTAATAAAGAAAGGAATTTTGTCCCATCTTGCCCCGCCACGCATGGGACAAGTTGGGGTGCTGTGAAGAATATTATGGAACATTGAGTATTAACAGTTTCGAATTATTGTTTTTGTAAAGTAACGCAATTCATTGAAAACAAGAACAAAGAAAACTCTGCAGGAGGGCTACAAAACGCAAAACGCGCATTGAGGACAGATGTGGACGGTCTCAGCGACAGCGACTGGACACCCGCCCATGAATTGTGTGCCCGCCTGTGACATTTGAAATAAGTAGTTCAGATCTTCGATGGAGACAGAATACCAGTCCTCACAGTAAGGACACTGGGACTCCTCATTGTGCATCATTATCATCTTGAGCCTCCTCTCTGTCATCTTTGAAATATCTGGAAAATATCTTTTTCCACGTTTGGTTGCTGCTGTCTTCGGGAGAGGAAGACGTTTCATGCTTTGTTGGTTTTCCTCCGTTCTTCTTCGGCGACTAATTAATTTTTGTAAGGCCTTATCTCTTTAACGTGACGTTCTGCTCTTATTTTGGTCAAATTTTGGTATTGGAGTCATATCTGGGTTTTGGATTAGGAAAGTTTGTTGGGTCGAAATTTTATCGTTTGATAAAAAAAGGACCCCTCAGTGTACGAGGGCAGTCCATAAAGAAACCGAACTTTTTTTTTTACTTACAACTTAATCAAATTTGTCACCTTCAAAGTACTCCCCTCCACTCTTGATACACCGCTCCCAAGGTTTTTTCCATTTCTGGAACGCGTCCTGGAACGTGTTTTGCGGGACGGCGCGAAGGTCCCTTATCGAATTTTCTTCTACCCCCTCTACCGTCTGAAATCGGCGACCTTCTAGTGAGGATTTCCACTTCGGGAACAAGAAAAAGTCCGCAGGGGCCAAATCTGGAGAGTATGGCGGCTGGGGGACAACAGTCGGCTCACGCTTCGTAAAAAATTCATGGATAAGGAGCGACGCGTCAGCAGACGCGGCACAAATTTTGCGGTAACACGACGCATCTTCCGTTTTTCGGTCAAAATCAGGTGGCTCGAACTTTTACAGATTCCTACTTCTTCGGCAACTTCACGGACAGTTAGGAGACGATTTTGGCGAATCACAGCAAGCACTTTCTCAACGTGATCGTCGTCCATTGACGTGGAAGGCTGTCCGGATTTAGGGTCGTCTTCGATGGACGTTCTACCCGATTTGAAACGCTGGTACCACTCGTGACATTGCGTACGGCTCAAACAATCCTCTCCATAAGCCTGTTGCAATATCTGAAAAGTCTCCGTAGAAGTTTTTCCCTGTTTGAAACGGAATGCAATGCAAATGCGTTGCTCCTCAAGATCCTTCATTTATCAACTTGCAAAAAATCGCCGAGAGTACTACACACACGCGCGCGCGCACGCACGCACACGTCACAGTCACTCATTCAAGCGCGTATAACTCGATGACTAATTGACATGGCATGATGCTACTAGTGTCAGAATGAAGCTTAACGTCCCCGCTACCCAAAAGCGTGCTGCGCGCGCTCACTGGCTTGCTATTTCACAAGTTCGGTTTCTTTGTGGACTGCCTACGTATTTCGAAAATACTGTCATGGTAATCTCCGAACATTGTGCCCTGTGAAATATCCAAGTGAACAGAAAATATGTAAGGGGCTTGATGGTAGATATTCCCTTGTGTTTATGCACTAATTGTGTGATTATTGAGTCACCTTCAATCAAAACGTGATGTTTATTCTGTACCAATAAACTATTGCACATGTTTCAGTCCTGTCGCATCATTAGGCTACGCATAAAAACTGCAAAAGGGAAAGTAAATTGTAAATACACTTCGTATGAGGACCCGCATTTTTTCAATTTTGTTAAAATTTTATCCCAAAATTTTTTTTATTCTTCTAGCGTAGTTTATTGAAATTATGTTTCTTAATATTGATTGTACTAAATCTTTTAAAATATATCCATTTGGGTGTTTTAATAATCGGGGTAAGAGTCCCCAATAGTCTCTGGATAGTACGGTTGATGAGTACCAGGGCCGTTCAGAACGCTGTGAAAAAAACTCGTATACTTTTCTGTAATCGAATCCCCGTTCCTCGACCGTGAAGCTTTAACCAAGTCACAATAGTGACTGAGCTCTCCCGTCTCCTTTCCAAGCATTTCGCGACCAAATTAGGCCCGATGTTGGAAACTGTTAGTTGGCAAGCATTAGATCAGCGAGAGATATCTAATGTCATTGTGTTACTGTGAAGAGCTGAGTGGATTTGACTGCTCGCTGTATTTAAGTTTAGGGCGTCGGGTAGGAAATTCCCGTGTGGGCGGTAAGGTTTCATGTCCTCAGACTGTACCACACATGGGAGGAGATAATAATTGGTTTTTGCCCTCACATTTGGGAAACCACAGACTGCTGATAGCCTAGTTGTAGTAATGTAATTTGTTGGAATTTAAAAGAAACTGGAGTAAAATTGTCAGTATGGCTCAAATATCTATTTTGAATGCAGACACTCCACGACGCACGCAATACTTACGTTCCGGAAGGTCTGGCCCACGTCGAATTTTGAACAAGTCGGAGTTGAGTACACGTAGCCCTTGTTTTACGCCCTAGTTGTGTTCCCGAAAAGTGGGCGTAAACCAAAAAAGGCGTAAAGCAAGAACCGTATTCCCACAAGGAATGATGGAATAGGCAGGAGGACTAAGGGGCAGTCGTACAAATGACATTCTGTTCACGTGTGCTATACGTACATGTGTATTATATTAGAATCGTGTTACTGATTTTAATGTAGAAATAAACAATTAGTAACTTTTTTTTTTTTTACCGTGCGGCAACAGCCCCTAGTGGGGCAAGGCCTCCTCATTGTCGAGGATTCACAATCACACTCAAACACACCACATTTGGTGGGACTCCTCTGGCTGAGTGATCAGCTCGGCACACACACACACACACACACACACAATACTCACAAGAGACAGACATCCATGCCCGCGGCGGGATTCGAACCCACAATCCCAGGAAGCGAGTGGCCGCAGACCTACGCCGTAGACTGCGCGGCCTATGGGACCAGCTGTATTAATTTTAGCCTGTATTAATTGAAAAGTAAATGTAAACTACTTGTAAAGACTTGTCACGGATGCTATACATTACATATCGGTGCTGTCACGGATAACTAGATTCGCTCTCACAACTGTTATAGCTCCTTGCTGCGGTTAGATTAAGGTGTCTGACTTTCCAATTTAATGTAGGTAAGTGTGATGATGAGTAGGCTAGATGTTGTGCTGTTTGTCGTCTCTGATTTTATGTTCCAGCCTAGTTCGTAGGTAATGGGGTTGTCACAAATGCTAGATTTTCCGTACAGTCGCTCGCGAATTTTCTTCACTGATCATCAAATTCAGACAGTCACTTTAATATCCACGGGTCATAGGTACAACAACAACAACTACTACTACTACTATTACTACTACTGCTGCTATTACTGTTCTACTACTACTACTACTACTACTACTATTACTATTACTACTAATTGTTGCTGCGACTGTTCATCGTCGTGTCGGTTGTTTTTCTCGACTGGGTGCGTTATCGTGGCTTTCATAAGTAGAACAAAAAGAAGACTTAAATAAATGCCAATAAGCCAAATTGTCTGAACTAAACAGCGGACGCACCATGACTGACGTAGTTTGCAGTTAGCGCGCAGTCTTCAAGTTTTGTTCTGCGCTTTGAGATTCGTGATCTTCCTTGTCGTCAGCTTGCACAGACAGCAGAAAAGTGTTAAACCGAAAAAGACGGAGCGCAAATTAAGGACTAGTGTAAATTGGAAAGGGCCGTTAAAGCAAAAAGGCGCAAATCAAGGACTACGTGTATATGCACTGTCACATATATTTATATGTTAAAATCTAAACTCTGAAAACACTGTAAACTGATACGCCGTAGGATGACCGCTGCCCCGCCTGTGTTGTCGCCCAGCAGTATTATTCTGCTACCTTCATCTCACTGCGTTATATTCCCGCAAGGAAAAATTCAGCGCGCATTTTCGAAAATGTTCTTATTTTTTATTTTTTACTCTTTTAAAAATTCAATGATTTTGAAATTGCCAGACTTGAAAGTAAAAGGCTGGGAGTGCCCTTACTGCCTTCGTTTATTTACGATTTTCAGAAGTGTATATCAGCAGTTCTTACACTACAAGTTGGAGGCGGTAATTTGGTTTGATGAGAAATGAAACACGAAACTTATCTAAGTAACGGTTAAAAGTTCATTGTCTGCCACCAAGAAATGACAACGTGGGTTCCAGTGCACACTTGTTTATGTTTGTATAAATAATGCTGTTTATACTGTGAATCGAATTGAACGCATTGCTCCGGGATATTTAACTTTACCGAATATGACGCAGCCCTGCTGTATTAACAACTGGTTGTGCTTTAATGTGTTCTGGCCCAGTTGAGCGTTTCGTCCTCCATTGCAGCTGATTTTTATGTCTACTATATTTAAAACATTTGGATGGATGCGATTGGTTACCATATGTATGTATTCTAGGGTCGAAATAAGCTTATTTGCCTGCTCTTCGAGCAAGTTTGTGTGTGTGTGTGTATATATATATATACACACACACACACACACATACATAATAGCGACCATTAACATCCTCATGGCTGTCTGTCCGTCCCTATGGAACAACTCGGCTTCCACTGTACGGATTTTTATTGAGTTCGATATTTGAGAATTTTTCGAAAATCTGTCGAGAAAATTCAAGTTTCATTACAATCTGCCAAGAATGAAGGACACTTCGCATGAAGACGTATGTGCAGTACATTTATGATAACACCTCGCTGAGTTTTTCTTAGAATGGTAAATGTTTCAGGCAGAAGCTGTGGAGAAAATCAAAACACATGGTGTTCAGTAAATTTTCTTCGAAAATTTTGCCGTTTATGAGACGATGCGAAGAAAATATGTTATAGCCAGACATGCCACAGATGACAGTGTGGCCCGGAAAATGTAAGAATTGCATGAGGGACGACCAAGGCAGGAATGCAGGCACTCTGAATATCTAATATTCACTGCTCTTTCACAGCAATAGTGGTTACGCGAATGCGCCTACTTGGTATGTTATGCGAACACAGCCTGTCGTGTCTGTGCCTACGTACAGTACATCCCCTGACCTGAAGGGCTGCCCTTGCTACTTCGGTATGTTTATAGGTGTCACCTTCCTCCAAAGTATATTTCCCGTGTGGAAGGAACTTAAGCTACAGATGTTTGGGTACCAAAGTTTATGGAAGTTTTTGGGTCCGGGGGAAGCAGTGTTGCGGATATGACGTAAAAAGGATCGTACGATGTAGACAGGTCGTCTGATGTTAGCAGACGTACGTAAAAATCTTGAGTATGTGGCTGTCGATGGGTGAGACAAATTCATGTAAATTTTTGCTAGTAAACTTTCGGAAATTCGGGATTAGTAAGATCGGAGAATGGAGGATAATATTAAGTTGGATTGTGAGATTTGGTTGATGGAACTTTTCTAGTTCGAATTTTCGTAACTGTGTTATTCCTGTCTTTATTAACTTTACCAAACTGTATGTAAGCCAGTATGGTAACACGTAATGTGCTGACATCTAGTTTACTCGTATATGCTATCGTCAGTACACCGAAGACTATTTGTTAGACGCACACATTTGTCTGTAGGACTCCTCTAGACTAGTGATCAGCACGTCGCAGCTGCCGCTGCCTAAACAATGCACAACGAACGCAAGAGACGAAAAACCATGCCATCAGCGAGATTCGAACCCGCTATACCAGCAGTCAGGCGGCTTCAGGACCTACGCCTTAGACAGTGGGACCGGTCATTCTTTTATCCATTTAGGCTGTATATTCGGTATGCGATTTTATACAGGCAGGCTTTTTTTTTGCCATAGCGTGTGTGTTTCTTACATTGAAAATGCGCTAATGAGTGTGTCGAACAGATAAACATTCGGCTGTGTAATGATAGTACATATATTGGATGCTGAAACGTGTCACCATATGGACTTTAATGCTTCAAAGCCCAGTGGCTACTTCTTGAGCCACCAGACGTAAAATTAAAAATTCTACTTTTTGCCTACATAATGCATTTATGTGTTTTGTATGAATTTCAGACGAAACAGCGATTATCTTTCTTTACAGTATTAAGTGGTTGGTTTTTATATTAAGTGGTTGGTTTTTATAATAGAGACGGATTGTTTTTGTTGCGCGTTAGCTGCTTACGTCTTCTTTCCAGCCTTCTCATCCCTTCTATCTTCCCTTTAATAAAGTACTTTAGAAAGCAGTTCCTACCCAAGGTGTGACCAGTGCAGTTAGCCTGCCTTATATTCATTCTACATAGTGTGGTCCTTTCCTCCTGGGTTCTTTGTAACACTTTTCCACCATCGGTCCGAATGATTTCCATCCTTCTCCTGTACCACATATCAAAACTTCCAAGGTATTTCTGATCTACTTTCCAAAGTGTCCGAGTTAGTGCATCATACAAAGCTGTGCTCAAAATGTAGTATTTCACATGTTTTTTCCTTAAGTTTAAGTCCAGTTTGATAATGGAAAGGAATTTATTCTTGTTGAACGCTGCCCCAGCCATGGAAATTCTGCATTTAATTTCAGGTGTACATCTTTTATCATTTGTTATCGGGCTTAATTAGTAGTAGTCTGCTTTTGGAAGTGTAAATAGGCGGAAAAGAACAAAATGTGACTATCAGAAGACAATCAGGTGGCCCAATTTGTAGGTACTTGGAGATGAATTGCTTGTGAGGGCCGATGACAATGATGAATTGGAAATGACATGGAAGGAAGCTGTTGTGAGACTTTTGACGTTCTTTTCGATAATTTGCTTTGGGTAAGATCGCAAGTTCTGTATTTCCGGCTCTAGAACGATACCCGATTTCTCCGTGCTTCCAAACAGCGCGTTACGTCTAATGTTAATGTAAATTGAAGGGCGCGCCGTGCAAGTCTGCACCACAGTTTTGAGGTTTGCCTTCTGCAAGAGGATACAGCGTGTCCGTGACCCCCGCTTTGTATGAAGGTCGCTTTGTGATGATGAGTTCCGAGTCACTGGGCTGGGAAACTCGCTTTGATACTCGTACAGTCAGCGTGAAGCGAAAAGAGGGGGCGCAGTTGCGTTGTGGAGAAACTTGTGTGCTCTCAGGTAATCGCACTTCTCAACTTTAAATACAGGTTGTATGTAAAATACTTGGACAAACATCAAGAATGAGTTTACACATTCAAAATATTCACATAAACACGTATCCTGAAGTGAGTGGTTTTAGTTTAACCGAACTCTTAAATTCAACAATAAATACCTGATGTATGTAATATTCTACTTACATCTACTTAGTACATTCACAATAAACATTCGCAGTTTAATAACTGTTGAGGCCTTATGCTTTATCAAGTCACAGTTACGGAACAGATGCTCAAAATATCTATCATCTGAATCAATGCACACGTGGACTCGTCAGAACATGGACTGTCGCACCCTTTCAAAAGTCTCTAGGTGGTCGCGCATGGTTTGACAGACATCAGATATGCGTGGTGAAATGCCCCTTTATTTTCAATTGCAGTTGGTTACAGGTGGGGGTTTTAAGTATCCCCAGAGATAAAATGTGAGAGGATTGAGGTCCGGTGACCGTGGGGTCTGTAACACGAAAGGTATCTTTTTGCGGAAGTATAGGGATATGAACTTCATTCCTTGTTTTGTTGTAGGGGACTCAGTCCTGAAATTTATATATATATATATATATATATATATATATATACGGGGTGTTTCACGACTTTAGGGCATAACTGCAGGAGGTGATTTCCTAGGCCTTTGTGATAAAAAAGTTCATATAAACATGTGTCCGATTTTGGACGGTTACGGAGTTATGACCGTTTTTTAATTCCCGTACACGCCCTCGTGTGAACCGCGTCTATCAGGTGGCGGGTCGCTATTTTTAGC
>Ga0123354_10012954_pt1 | contig 12913 bp, 16 predicted proteins | sample TergutLab28metaG_2_FD_97872 | JGI IMG/M metagenome (GOLD analysis project Ga0123354, IMG submission 97872) | Labiotermes labralis P4 segment gut microbial communities from Petit-Saut dam, French Guiana - Lab288 P4 | ecosystem: Host-associated > Arthropoda: Insects > Digestive system > Gut ...
AGTCAAGAAATTCCCCGCATTTCACGGAACCCGAAGGTTCATTACCGTACTCACAAGCGTCCGCCACCTGTCTCTATCCTGGGCCAGCCCAATCCAGTCCATATACCCACATCCCACCTCCTGAAGATCCATCCCAACATTATCCACCCATCTACACCTAGGTCTCCCCAGTGGTCTCCTTCCCTCCGGTTTCCCCAGCAAGACCCTATACACCCCCCTCGCCTCACCCATACGCGCCACATGCCCAACCCATCACATTCTTCTGGATTTTATCACCCGCACAATATTGGGTGAGGAGTACAAATCATTTAGCTCTTCGTTATGCAATCTCCTCCATACCCCCGTTATCTCGTCCCTCCTAGGTCCAAATATTCTCCTCAACACCATGTTCTGAAACACCCTCAGCTTCCTTTCCTCCCGCAATGTCAGCGACCAAGTTCCATAACCATACAAAACAACAGGCAAAATTATAGTTCTATAAATCTTTATCTTTAAGTTTTTGGATAGCAAACACTTCTTGTCAAAATTACAATTTTTGTTCCCTACAGAATAAAAAAGTTTCACAGTCACAGCAAATATATAAAACATATCAACTACGTCTTTGCATTGCGAAACAGCAATTGTAGATAATAATTCAACTGTCACTAGTATCGGATTCGGGGTTTCTGGATTGTTACGCTGAGGAGGAGGGTTATTGATTACCGACATTTCTAGGGAACATTACGCCTTCATCTTGAATGGTTGAGAAGTCCTAGAAGGACGTGAAAAACGGGAGACACGTGTTCCATGACTCCTGAACGCTGATGACGCGTATATTCCTTCCAGAAAAACCGAATCTTCGAAACCAAAACTGCGAGAAAACTCAAATCTCGCATTTGGTTGGAACATTTTTTCTTCGTCTAAGATCGAAAAGTTTTCAACGCAATCCGTGAAAATTCCAAACCTAAAGCGGCAGGCACATTTCCAAATTACAACTGAAAGTGATAACCACCACACTAGTTCCACATTTTTCATGTTTTATTCGCTGTCATCTTAATATGCTAAGCTTAAAACTTTCTGCCAAATAAATCATAACACAAATGCAGAAAAATGTGTTCGAGCATCCCTTCCTATAACGTTTTGAGGCACAACTGCGAATCCCTGAGGCAAGGTATTCATGTTTCTGCACGCATACGTGGACAAAATTACGTCACTGACCTTGAATTGGTCAAAGAAACCGAGCGGAGTGCATGGGACTCGGCCGGATTGTGTACGCGTTGCTGTGTGTGTGCCAGGAGAAGAAATGTCTTCTAAGGATTGGCACTCAGACGGGTGCGGTCATGACTCACGGACTGCAGACGGCTTCAAAGGAAATGTTTGTCGAAGGCATACAAAGGTGCTGGAACAATTTGTGGTCCCCAGAAAAGTACTGAGCGAACCATGAGTTACCAAATTAAAAAGCAGAAGAAGAAGACAAAAATAGAATAACGAAAAATAATAACAAACAGGTGACCATCCTTCATAACGAACCAGTTGGTGTAACGGTACCATCTAGACTTGTATCCGGAAGGTGTCTAGTTCGAATTTCGGTCGGGTCATCGGTTATTATGACTAAGAATTTTCGCGTTTTTCGTCAGTCACTCATGCATATACTGACATACTAACTCGATTAGGCAGTGGCTAGTAACTTCCCAATTATTTCTCCTTCTTGGTTCATCAATAATCCTACCACTCTCGCTTCATAGTCTGACTAATTGATACGGTCATAGCACAAACAAACAAACAAACAAACAAACAAACAAAGTGTATGTTTTCCGTCTCCAAACTTTTGGAACATGCAGCTTCAGGAAGTCTGCACACTACGTGCAATTGCCAGTAGAACTGCCGAAGGTATCGATACTAGATCGAACACACAGAAACTAGCTTTTGTTATTGTCAGATATAAGAAACAAATAGCACGTAATAATATATATTGTATAAATAATTGTGTTGTGGTGGTACATTCTGTTCACACAGACACACCCACGTGTTTTAGAATGTGCAATTTTATTCTATCTAAACTAACTCTATGGAGCAGAGTCCTTCTTGAGAACCTAGGAGATTTTTAGCTAGTCAAGAAATTCCCCGCATTTATGGATCTCGAAGGTTCATTACCGCTTTCGCAAGAGCTCGCCAAATCTCTCTATTCCGAACCAGATCAATCCAGTCCATGTCCCTATCTCACTCCTTGAAGTTCTATTTTAATATAATGCTCCCATCTACGCCTTGGTCTTCCAAGTGATCTCTTTCTCTCCCGCTTCCCTACCAAAACCCTGTACATATCTGTCCTCTCCCCCCATAAATGCTCATTTCATTCTTCTTTATTTGACCACCCGAATACTATTCGGTGAGCGGTACAGATCATTAAGCTCCTCATTATGTAGTTTTCTTCACTCCCCCTATTACCTCGTCTCTCTTAGGTCCAAATATTCTCCTTTTCTCAAACCCTTTCAGTCTGTGTTCCTCCCTCAATGTGAGAGACCAAGATCCATGCCCATACAAACAACAGGCAAAATTATAGTTCTTTTCTCAATCTTTATATTTTTGGATAGCCAACTGGAAGTGAGAAGATTCTGCACCGAAAGACAGCAAAGATTTCCTTATTTTAACCTGCTCGTAACTTCTTCCGGGATATAATTTTTATACGTTAAGGTTGTTCCCAAATATTTGAACTGTCCCACCCTTTCAAAGGGACTATTAACAATCTTTATATTGTGACTTCATCCTGCATTCTGATCTCACGACGTAACCATGTACTTATTTTTCTCAGAACTTACTTTTAGACAAATCTCCTTACTAGAACTAATAAAGGTTTTGTGTTTTTCTTTATAGTATATACGCTTCCGCCCACTATAGTAACATCTTCGACTTAAAACAGAAGCTAATGTGTACCATTAAATTTCAAGCCATCCTGGTTAACCTGGACCCTCCTAATGGCATTAGTAAATTTGAAAAGCAATGGCGATAAAGCAACTCCTTACTTAAAATCATTCGTAACAGGAAAGACTTCAGACAAATATTTGTCTACTCGGAATCTCTTACAGGATTCATATAGACCATTCTTATTAGCCTCACCAATTTCACTGGGACATCAAATTCAATGAGAATATTATACAAGTCCTCCCTCCTAACTGAATCATAAGCTTCCTTGAAGTCTACTAACAGATGATGCACTGCTTCATTGTTTACTCTTTTTTTCTCAAGTATTTGACGAATGCAGAACATGTGATACGTAGATGACATGTGTCGAAATTCACACTGATGATCCACAATAATTTACTCTTCATGTGGAGTTAATACTGAATACAAAATGCTGGTTAAAACTTTTCATGTTGTTGGCAAAAAGGATATGCCTCTATAATTACTACAGTCTGTTTTATCACCCTTCTTATAAATACGTAAAATTATCGATTCCTTCCACTCATCAGACAGTTCCTCCTTATTCCAAATAGAGTTAATAAACATATGGATCTCAGAACGAATTGTCCTACCTCGTGATTTAATCAGTTCTGCTGAACTTTGATCAATATCTGGTGATCTGTGTCTTTTTAGCTCTACAATAGCCATCTCAACCTAAAAGGCACTGGTCTCGAGCACTAATGGCTCTGCTCTCTGTATTTCAGTCTGCCTAACATCACTAAACACATGTACATTCAATAGCTGAAAGAAATATTTCCTACACCTGGCCAAAATACTGTAGGAGTCTAAACAAATCACCCTTCTTATCGTTTACCACATTTGTTCTAGGGTGGCAACCCTTCTTAAAATCAATGAGGCCCCTATACAAGTCTCTGATATTCTTGGTCATACTGTTAATTTTAAGAACATTACTTTTAGTTTTCACATATTCCTTCCTTTGTTCATGAAACACCTATTTGCTTCACGTTTTACATTGTTTATATAATCTACTTTGCGTGGTTTGGATAATGTAACCACTGCATTTTAGCCTGCTTCCTTTGTTCTAAAAACCCTAACAATTCTTCATTAAACCATGGTTTATGTTGCTTCAGTTCATACAGATCCAGACTCTAGCTGATATTTTTATATTCTCTGCAATGTCTTCCAAAACTCTTTATATGTCTTCGCTATCATTTAAATTCTCCAAGCTGCAAACCTCTCTGAGATTTAAATATGATACTCTTTCCTAATCTCCATCTCACTTAGCTTCTTAATATGTAATCTTTCCACATCAAACTTCTGTGTTGCTTGTTTACTTACATTTATTTCTTACTGCTCTGTTTATCATTATTTTACGTTCACTCATTTTTCTTCATACTTCTTTGTTTAATCTAAAACCAATAATATTTAAAAAATATTTCCAAAGTAATATTACAAAATTAAGTTAATAACCCACTGCTACTCCCTCCACAATTAAACTCCCACATTTATCAGCTCAACAAAAATCATTTTCGTATTTCACGACCAGAAACTAAATATATAAATGATGTTCAGCAAAAGTAAGCTAGATGAATTCAAGTTTCTAGATTTAATGTCACAACTTGTATGACATGTTGTGATACACCTGAAGATGAAGGCATCACGTTACCCTGAAACTTCAGTAAATGTCTGTTAAACTACTCGGCGTCACTTCCCACAAGACAATAACCTTCACAGTCACAGAAACTCGCATCTCGAGAAGATAACGATGTTTTTCCTTTCAAGTGGTGGGAAAAATAATTCGCAAATTTGTGTGAAATGTAAAGTTCTTATGGAGGTAACTTACTGTGCTCGACTGGGTATTGACGCTCTGCCGTCTGGTCGACGGTTACCAATATTTCGGAAAAATTCAAAGTTAGGTCTTCAGCCATTTCTACTCTACAGATTTAGGCAGAATATTTCTTCCTCTTTTAACCCTTTAAACGCTGAACTACATCTCATCTGCCATTTGCTGGCATTATTAGGAGCTCACCATATACTCCACGTTAGCAGGTTAAGGGTTAATAGCTACCAACCAGAGTGAAAGGCAAAGTAACGTAGAGGGTTGAGGTTCAACGCGCAGACACGACTTCACTCTCAGAGCAAGCCATGAGATTTGTTGTGGACAAAAAGGTACTGCGACAGGATTTTTCTCCAAGTGTTACAGTGTTAGAGGGTTTACGTTTCAAAATGTCATTCCAGAAATACCCCATATTACTTCCTCTACCATCAGAAGAATGAGCGATGGGCCACTTAAAAAACGCGGTTCCAACCAACCAACGGAAGGTATATATATATATATATATATATAATTTACTCTTATACATTATATACAGGGTGTTTCATAATGTTCTCCGTAATTACACACATTTATAACAAGAAAACCAAAGGACCTACCTTAATGGAATTGTTCACAGCCTCAGGAAAACTGAAATTTTTTTTTGACAACTAGAGATGTTCGATGTGTGCACCACGGATGACACGGCACACGTCGATACGATATTCAAGTTCTTGCCACACACGCGGCAACATGGGTGCTTTCTGTTTGCACAGACACCCAGTTTCCGTAAATTGTTTATACCACACAGGAATGGTCTTGTCTGTAGGTGAGTCCTTTGCGTAATTTACACGAAATGCACGTTGCACAGTAACCACAGACTTACTCGTGTGATATTCCAAAACACAAAACGACTTCTCCCCCGGAGCGGCCATTTTCTCACTACATACACTCGCATCGCCTAGCGGCAGAAATGTGAACTGCGACGAAAAATAACTTACTGGGGAAAAATTTTTGGAGTTGTTCCTTCTACCTGTACAGGTTTCGTAAACACGTGTCCTGCTTTTTTCCTATAATAAATTTTTGTAATCCCGGAGTACATTATGAAACGCCCTATATAAAGAAGTCCAAGAATGTTACAAAATACTAAGAACAATAAGTGCAAGACAGACAATTTACTTATAAACGTAACATTGAGGCACGTTCGTACAACCATGGTAGCAGTGAAAAGGCAACAAGTGTTACATATTCTGAGTCTGTGTTTAGCCTTAGTTGTCCAGCATGCAATACACATGCACCATGTTGTCATCTGTGACCTGTACGACTCCACAATATTTATCCACATTATCTCATGAACAGCATGATGCAAAAAAAAAAAGTTACTGAGCATGACATATGCGTTTTGATTTTCTCTGCAACTTTTGCAAGAAATTCTCATTATGTGAAGAATTGAGCGAGATATGACATAAATGTATATTGGCCTTCTTCTAAAACACCTCTTATTATAGTCTGATTTTAATGAAACTTGCATTTTATCGACATATTTTCGAAAAATATCCAAATATCAAATTTCATGAAAATCCGTACAGCGGATGAGTTTTTTGTGTGAACTGACGGACAGAGAGACAGATATGACGAACGTAATAGTCGCTTTTGGCAATTTTGCGAATTCACCTAGAAATATAAGGTTGACAAACAGGTAAACTGTGGTACAGAAAGAGGGCTTACAAACAGCCACCCGGCCACATCCCTAACTGTGTCTCCCTATAATAAACACGGCTGGACCCCTATCTCAGCTACTTACTCGTCTCAGCGCAAGGCGTAACCTATATTATTCTCACTGATTTTATCTATTCTTGTCCTAGCTTAAGTAATTACACATATATATTATATATTACTTTATATTATACCCCCTAGCATAAGAAATAGTCCCTTTGGGGAATAAAGAAAAACGATATCCAACCAGATACACCCGGGACCATGGTACCGTGTAATATAATGATATCTCGAACCCGTCACATTACGCCCCAAAACCACTACACGCATGCTAGTATAGCCTAAGCTCTAAGTCTAACCACAACCTGATGACGGCCCACATATAGGGCCGAAACATGTCGTTGTTGTAAACTCCTATAATATAATAACAAATATAGTTGTGTTCGACTGTAAGTGTTAACATACCTAACTGCTTACTGTTGTACAAAACACATCGGGGATGACGCACATTAGAATTGTATCTCCCTATATTTCTGCAAAACTTTCATGTTACACACTTGACCACTACTAATTCGTTGCTGATTTTCCATTATGCACATCTTTGATTTAATTACTGGAGAAGATTTATGAAGTGATGAAGAGCAAGAAGTTTAAAGCGCGTGTGAATATTAGACTCCCCATTCTCTTTGGACTGATAAAACCTTTCACGTTTGGACTGGAAGTTCTGTGTGATCCACACATCCACTTCTTACACCCAAACAGCACTCCGTTTGTAGGACAAAATGTGAAGTCGCCAAAGATTGTGTCAGTAGGTGAAGCACAAATCTCGCCAGAGTACTTTCCATTACCCCAAAACATAGGAAGTAGCGTATCGCTTTGTAAAGTTGTCTGGAAATTTGACCGTTACTTTTGTCGGCAATGAATGAAATAAGAAAGTAGTTACCGTTCTTAAGGAGAAGTTGATTTTTAAATAAGAGTACACGCTCCACATTCTCAGTCTTGCTTCTTGACCCCGTTATATACTACGTTTAAAATGTGAAAATCGTAAATACCACGTGGATGGCTACACCTGTTTCAAAACTGACAGTATTTAAGAGGTATATTTGACTAGAAAGCCACAATTTTGGAAACTAAAACCGGATTGTAATACAAAATAACAACAAAACGTAAACAAACTGTTTCGAAACTGGACTTTGTAACAAAAGGCATTGGCTAAGGCTCAGAAACCAGAAACTGTTATTTAAATCTTCGTTTCTTACCTCACAGAAAGCAGAGGATGTCCACTCCTAAGAAACAACGGTTATATTTGACGTTGTACATCTACCGCGCAACAACCCAGTACACTCAAATTTCCCTACCGAAGAATCTAATTGCGCATTGTTTATGTTTGTTGTACAATGTGCTCCTACATGTTTCAGCCATACATTTTTGGTAATCTTCATACTGTTACACGCTTGATCGACGCGTACTTCTGCATAGAGCGTGTTCATTCAAATTGCGCACACGAAGTACTTAAGTATTTTATTTCCCGATCAATTTTAAACAGAATAATCACCTCAGATGTTTGAATACGGATCGCTACTTTTAATTTTTTTTAGTTCCTGCAACATTTTGAGACCATCTTATGTTTATTGGACCGTGCATCATTGTGATAACCGAAGAATAAAAAATCAACTAGATGCTATTTATTACTTCCTGGCTGCAACCCGGACACTACTCCAGCCTAACTGCACCTCATCTCCAACATAGAGCACACCAAGAACGAAACGTCCAATGTGGTAATCAACATTATAGTCACGAGCTCCTGATGATGGGCATAGTAATGCCCGAAACATGTTGAGCCTATAAGAAGTACAATAAAATAATAAGTGGCATCTAGTTGGTTTTATATTCTTCAGTTATTTTGAGACCAGTTTTTATCAAGACAGGTAATGTACTGTACGTGCAACCTAAGTTTGAGGTGCTTTCTTGAAATTATTGTTGCAGTGGAAAAGCAATAAGTATTGCACCACCTGACTGTGTAATTTGTAGTCTTAGGTGTCCTGCATGCAATGTGCTTGCGCCATGTTTTCATTTGGGGCCAGCCCGGGTATACAATATTTTTCCACAGAGGAACAATTTTCTAAAAAAATATCGAAGATTAAATGTGTATTGATTTTCTCTACAACTTCTGTCTGAAATATTTCTCAGTCTAAGAAGAAATGAGCGACATAGATCAAATAGTACCCGCCATTCCTGTCTGACTTTAATGAATCTTTAATTTTCTCAACAGATTTTTTAAAAATACTCAAATATCAAATTTCATGAAAATCCGTCAATTGGGAGCCGAGTTGCTCCATGCGGACAGTCGTATTGACGGACAGACATGAGGTAGCCTATAGTCGCTTTTTGCAATTTTGCTAATGAGCCTAAAAACGGGTTTTAGTATTATATCAACTTAATTATATTTGCAATTTATATAGTGAGAGTCATTATTTTATTATTATGATTATAGTACATATATGTATATATTCTTTCAATCATCTGTGACAAGTTACCCTACACGTTGCACGTTGATCACACTTGTTAACTCCCTGAAGATGGTCAAAAAATATGGCCGAAATATGAAGGAATATTACGTAATAAATATAGACATTGTGCAACTGCTTGGTAGTGAAATTTGTGTGCAAATCGTTGAATGTTGCCATAGCAGGGCACTCTTCGCAACATAACCTTACACAACACGACATGCTGCCACAACACCCTATTAGTACAACGAAGTTAATCAGTGACTATTTTTAATATGACTTTAACAAGGAAAATATAGCTCCCTGATGATGGTCTTAGGACCGAAACATGTCGGAGCAGTTTTAGTGTTTTGATGTGTAACTTTTATATAAGTGCATTAGTTGGTGTATTAATTGAGGAAATCAGAATACAATGTGTGGAAAACAATATGACTTGTGAATTAATTATTTAATGTTAAACTGGATAGTATGTTCAAGGCTATAGATCTTGGCGATGGTGTGTGACTATCACAATCTACTTTTCTTTGTCCACAGCCGCGTTCAGAAACGTCACATTTCTAGAAATATTTGACAATGGGCAATGTTTAAAAAAAAAGCATTGTGTCAGAGAAGGTTATATAGATAGACAGCAGACCAGATTACTCTTCTTGGAAAGATTAATCTGAAATCTTTGTTAAGAAGAAAACTTTTGATAAGGCTTCATTGTTTTAGGTGTTTACGTAACATTGAAAAAAAAGTGACTATTTGATTTGTCATATCTGTCCATCCGTCTGTCCGCATGGAACAACTGGGCTCCCACTGAACGGATTTTCACAAACTTAGGTTTTTTTAAACTTTACGTTTATAATCCCTAAGTGTTTTAAGTCTATAAATATGTTGATCCTTTCCTTTATTTATATGGATTTTCGTAAGATTTGACGTTTGAATATTTTTTTTTAATCTGTCGAGAAAATTCAAGATTTATTCAAGTCAGAGAGGAATGACTGGTACTTTACATGAAGACCAATATACGTTTCTAATCACATCTCGCTCAGTTCAGTGGCGTACCGAGGGGGGTTGGGATGTTCAAACCCCTCCCCCCCCCGAAATTCCGAAGGCCCTCCAAAATCGTCCCAAACTCACCCCGATTGTGAAAACTGTTAAAAATAGCTGAATTTAGGACGCCAACACCCCAAGATGTTCGGAAAAAAGGCAGTAAAATTCTAAAACTACCTATGTTCGCAGTTGTTTTACCTTAGCCATGACAAATAATTTGGTTGTCATCGTAAATAGTCTTAAAGTACCAAAAATTGAATATTTTACTATATGAAATAAAATTTCTTGTACCAAATTACAGCTGCCTCCAGAACCCCTGATTAGGGAGCTACCGACCCCAGATCCCCGTTCTCTCTGTCCTCTGTCCTCAACTGAATTTGTTGAACCCCCCCCGAACAAAATTCCTGGGTACGCCACTGGCTCAGTTCTTCTTAGAATTAAAAATATTTCAGGCAAAAGTTGTAGAGAAAATGGAAATACATTTCATGTTCAATAATGTTTTTGTCGAAAATCTTTACGTTTATAAGACAATTGTAGAGCGGGCCAGGCCACAGATGACAATATGGCACATCTGCATTGCATGCTAGGCACCTACGTCTACAAAAACACGTTCAGAATATGTAATATTTATTGCTTTTCCACTGCAACAAAGTCACGTAGGCATACCTCCTTAACCCTTTGGCCCTGGAGCTGGACATTTACAGTTTAGCACACCATTTATGTAAAATGTGAATATTTGATGAACCAAGAAGTGTAACATTAGGAAATACACGAAATGTTGTGGAGGAATGAAAGAAGATGGTGAGAGAAAGTCTAAAAAAATAATTAAATATGTTTGTTGACTAAATATATAAAAAGAGTATTCTGGGGAGTAACGGTACATTTGTCCTATATATAGGAAGCATGGTGCCTAAAGGTTAAAGTACCACGGACTCAAAAATACCAAAAATCTTCTCGTTAGTAGCAGACCTTCATCACGTAAGCCAGCTGCAGCAAAAAATGCTGTTGCTTGAGGAAATTAGTGAAACAATTTAAAGGTAAAGTTTATCCCATCACATTCCTAAGCAGGGAGAGAGGAAACGAGGACTATAGCTCCCACCCATTTGCAAAAGAAGGAGGTGGGTTGTCAGCAATACTCTCAGTCTACTTTACCCACGGTAAAGACCGGTATTTTTTGTACAAGAGCTTGGGTGGGACAGAGGCCGGTCCGGACGACATGGAAATTCTCGTCCACACAGGGGTTAGATCCCTGGACCGTCCAGTCTGTAGTAGGTCGGTATACCGGTCGTCATGTACATGTAGTAAATCTTTCCTTTATGTGTCAAATTACCGTCAAACGCTCTAAAGCTGATTTGTATTTTCAGCCATCAGTAGTATCACCAGCAACACCATCCCTGTTAGAGCCTAATACAATTTCAAAGCCTTCTCTGAAGATGAACTGACTACTAACACTTTACTTTCTTGATCCCAGTGTAAGCTGGGCCGTCACGTATGGCAGTAGTGAGATAGGCCAATTTATTCAGAAATGGTGTTGTGCTAGAAGATTTAACAACTGCCAGCAAGGAGACTGGACTATAAGCAAATGCTGATGAGATAAATTACTTGGTCATTTCTCGAGATCAGTTAGGGTACGACATTTTGTCAGTTAAGATTATGATTACAATTAAACAAATGTTTGCTGCAATTGAAATTAGATTCGAATGACTTGGTGTAACATATTGTTAGAAAGGCGAGATTTGAGGTTCACACGGCTGTGACTACAAAGGGTCCCGCCTTCTTTCGGGGTGTGACGCCGTGTATTTTGATAATAAGTGTAAATATTTCGGAGAACAGTTTTTAGCCGTCTCTCAAACCACACGACTTTACAACCCAGAAGGGTCTAATCACCATTAAACCTCTTTAATTTTTTCAGAAATTATAGCTGCTTTCAAAATATTTTACCTTCCCTACTACATAAGACAAGTTTAAACTTCAGGCACTTCGTTCCAAAAAACTGACTATGCATTTTATGCGTGTTAACTTCTGTGGCAACCTAATATGGGCGAATGGCGATTTATTGCGCAGTCTATTTTCTTGAGATATTTGGAAAAATAAAGCGGTTTGTTTTCAGAGAATAACTGAGATTTTCCTGAGAATAAATTGTGATTTTGAATTGGACAGTCCCTTAACATGGGTCATGCTTCCCAGTCTCGCAGCTTTTTGCCAACATATTCGCAAACACAATTTGATCTGAGCTACAAAACGCGCTGCAATTTCTTACACTTACTGGCGCTGATATCCTGGAAGAAGAAACGGGGATAATTCTGAAGCTGAAAAGTAACAGAATAAAGACAAGGGCAAACAAATTTTGTAATACACTTGTGTTTCATACATCGGACGGGGAAGAGGATGGAAAGAGAGGAGACGGTAGAGTGAAGGAATGTATTTACAGAAACACTGCGCGTAGTGTTGGAAGGTCACGTTAGCCTAAATTGGAATACGTTGTTGTGAAATGGCGATGGCATGAGCAATACCTGTACTTACCGGATTTGACTCAGTTGCATGCCGACAAATCCCCCACACATCTGCAGAAATCGTGTCATTGCAATTATAAGAGTATGTAGAATATGTGTGTGGCTCGTGGTGACAGGCGTTACGGTGTAATTGAATCAAGTACTCTGAGCATAATTGAAATTCCATGGTGTGTATCAAGGTAAAGCAGTCCCGTTACAGGCCTGAAGTGATCAAAAGGGTTCCAGGAAGTTAAGTTTCCCAGATTTCACGACAACGGCACAGGATGGTGATAATGTTGTCAGCCTTATGCACCGGCTGTCTTTACCCCCAGTAAATGCTCCTGGTACTCATTTCTGTTAGAGGCTGAGTCGACCCCAGGGCCATAGTGCGATCGGAAGGATTTTATGTCAATGAAAAATTCCAATGACACCAGCTGGGATCGAACCAGCGA
>Ga0123354_10012957_pt1 | contig 12912 bp, 8 predicted proteins | sample TergutLab28metaG_2_FD_97872 | JGI IMG/M metagenome (GOLD analysis project Ga0123354, IMG submission 97872) | Labiotermes labralis P4 segment gut microbial communities from Petit-Saut dam, French Guiana - Lab288 P4 | ecosystem: Host-associated > Arthropoda: Insects > Digestive system > Gut ...
GGGGTGGTGGTGGGGTGGTGGTGGGGTGGTGGTGGTAGTAGTAATAGTACTAGTACGTAATAGTAGTATTAGTAGTAATAGTAGTATTGTTGGTAATTATTATTATTATTATTATTAATGGCAGGCTTATCAGGCGTAGGTCACTTAAAAGCACAGCACAAACACATAAAAACACATAAATACTCTTACACTACACAGGTAAACACAATTACACAAACGAAACAAGCACAACAAAATAACAAACAAGACAAGTGTCGACATAAACTCATCACCCAGCTAAAATATTTCCAGGTCTAATAAAAATTTAACACAAGAATTTGTGTCTACAGTTTGCGACATGTCAGCGCAAATGATACAAAACGTGTTTTCAAAGAGTCACCGCATTTCTAGATACATCCTAACCTCTGCAGGCTAAGTCTGCAGCTTTCACGCACCTAGCCGAAGGACGGATTTTATGTACAACAGAACACACGGGCGAGTCTCTGACACTGTGAAGTGGAACACAAAGTCCAGTGTTCTTTTAAAAGGGACAATTTTTAAACCAATGATAACATTAATGAGAAAATTATCACTCGGAAGGTACACAGCTTTAGGTGGTTAAACGTGCCATCATACATAAAACGGTTTTAATAATAATAATAATAACCTAACAATAAACCGGACAACATAATCCGTGATGATGAACAAGGAACATGCATGTTAATAGATGTAACAATTCCTGGAGACAGAAATGTGATCAAGAAACAAACCGAGAAGATTTCAAAATATAAAGACCTCATAATAAAATTTCATCTCCTGTGGAATGTGAAAGCAAAAATGATGCCAGAAATAATAGGGCGACTGGAACCATTTCAAAATCACGCAGACAATACCTCTGAGCAACGTGCCAGGAGAGCACGAAATTTAGAAACTGCGAAAAAAAAAGAGTCATTTGGGAACGGCCCACAAACTGCGGAAAGGACTAATGTAAAAGTACAAAACATATTTCACGGCCCAAATAACATTACATTTAGCACGAATTGTAAATACAGAACAACTGCAATACTATATACCCTAGAAACATGATTTGTTTCAGGTATACAATTGTGTATACCCAGCATAACGGTGATAAATTGGATAATAATATAAATAACGCTCGTGTGGTTGTAGAACCGTGTTTTCTATGTGACTGTACTTCAATAAGCCACATCTCAGGCAGAACAGAGCGACGGAAAAGCACGTAGTTAACATCTGACGGAACGTCCCATCACCACCCCCTTTCTGAGGCTTTTATCTTCGGGAATAATAGAAGCACCTTGCCTTCACTTTCATTTATTCTCCCGTATCGATTATCGATATATTTTGTTAACGTTAAAATCACCAGGTGTCGCGTTTGTGTTCAGTTCTTAACTTAAAGTTATTCACGTCACGTTCAGAAATAAAGAGAGAAAGGGGAAGCATAAGGCACCCCCTCCTTCTGGATAATGGAAAGTCAAAAGACTGCATTATAACTGGAAATAACTGCCAAGAAAGGACAGAAAAACAGATGGAAATTTAAATATAAAGCATGCAGATGTTTTTAAATGTCTCGTACTTTCTAAATGGCGTATCGCTTTCGATGTTACAACCCTATTCAAAGAGCAACGAAGTATATTGACATAACTAGTCCGTTCTCGTTGTGTATTGCAGGATTCATGAAATTATTCCAGCGTTTAATCAAGAGATTCATAACGTATGGGTCACACAGATTTGCTACAACGTCCCCCCCCCCCCTCTGGCGCTGCGGCCCAACGCGGGCCATGGCCTCCTCATTATTCTTGACGTTTCTTGATCACACACAACGACGCATCACAGTCGGTAGACTCCTCAGGACTGGTGATCAGCTCGTCGCAGAGACCTCTACCTGACAACACACAACACTCAACAACACACAAACATCCATGTCCCCCGGTGGGATTGAAACCCACGATCTCAAAAGGCCAGCGGCCGCAGACCTACGCCTTAGGCCGCGCGGCCACTGGGACCGGTTTACTACAAGGTTACTTAGTGATACTAAATAAGTCACCGTTCATTGACTGGCTTCAAAGTAACAGACAGTAAGTAAAAAAAGAATATGGATAACATTTCATAGAAAGGAGCTTCATAATACGTTATCTTGTTTAAATGTTACAAGATCAATCAAATAAAGAAAGATGAGATGAAAAAGTGTGTAGCTCTCACAGATAAGGTGAGAAACGTATAAAACTAAAAGACCGGAAGGTATAAGTACGGATAATATTACACAGAATATAGGTAAGGTGTAAGAATCTACATTTCAAACATCTGACTCATGGCAACATCCTTAAGCATCTTAAAAATCATCTGTTCAAAGGCAGTCATATAAAATTTACACAAAAGTAACAAAATTAAGTAACTAATAACAGGAGAGTAACCTTCTTGGGAAATAATCCGTTCTTTAAACAGTCAGAAATTATCCCGCATACACCTCAATCATCGTGTCGGTCAGTGTATGCTGCCTCAAGCCAGTCGAATTCAGTTAACGTACGTTCAAAACCTGTGAGGGAGGGGGTGAGGTACGTCAAAACACAACTGTCTTATATCCTATTTATTATGCTGGCGACGACATATTTCGGCCATTGACAGCCATCTTCAGGTCACAAAAATTTATATATAGGAAAACTATACACATTAAGATGGCCCACAGTGGCCGAAACATGTCGTCAACATAATAAATAGGATACAAGACAGTTGTGTTTTGACGTACCCCACCCCCTCCCTAATTGCTTATAACACAACGGGGATGTTGCACCTAAAAGTTCAAAACCTGTTTCTCCATTTCAGTATGACACTTATAACAGCTTGCAGAACTTCTAGTTGATCTCTTCCTTTCGATTTTACCAGTCACAATCTGTACACACGTCTCTACGTACTGTGCATACTCTATGCTCCTGTCAACTCATCATACCTGTTTTTATTACAGTAACAAGGCAGACAATGTACATACGTAAAACGTAACATCCATGTGCGTTCGCGTAACAACCGTTGCACTGGAAAACAAATACGTATTGAATATTACGAATTTTGACGTTTTGCTGACCGTGCATCTCAGTATATTTATCTCAGTATTTAACCAACTTGATGCACAAAATTTGTTTCACAATAAGTTTTATTTCATGCCTCTACAAGTTTCAAGCACATGTGCTCATCATCAGGAGGTCAAAATTGCATTACACAGCCTCTGGTATCATCACACCTATGATGTGTGATTATACCAGAGGCTGTGTAATGCAATTTTGACCTCCTGATGATGAACACATGTGCTCGAAACATGTAGAGGCATGAAATAAACTTATTGTAAAACAAAAATGTTTTGTATCAAGTTGGTTAATTACTGAGATAAATATAATACTGAGATGCACGGTCAGCAAAACGTCAAAGTTTCCTCCAGCATGCCTCGGATCACAAGGGATCCATCGTCAGGGAGCTCTATACAGTGCTTGGTTAAAATTACAGTGTTGATGAACACATGTGCTCGAAACATGTAGAGGCATGAAATAAAACTTATTGTGAAACAAATTTTGTGCATCAATTTGGTTAAATACTGAGATGAATATTATGAGTTTGTGTGTCTGTTATTGCCCTACTTATCCGGCAAGTAAATCGCATTCTTTCAGTGCCGTGATTTGTTTTTATCTGTGGCCTGTCAGGTTCAACTATATTTTTCCAAATCATCACATAAAAAGCACGAGTTTCGTAAAGAGTTCCTCTTCCTCTTCTTCTTATTCTACTACTACCACTGCTGCTGCTAATGCTACTGTTACTAGTACTATTACTACTACTACTACTACTACTATTACAACTACTACTAATACTACTACTACTGCTAATACTACTATTTCTACTACTGTTTCTTCTTCTTCTCTTTCTTCTTCTTCTTCTTCTTCTTCTTAGATGGCACTACAGCCCAATGCGTACCTGTGCCTACTTAGTGGACTTCTCTCAGTCAGCTCTGTTTCTTGACCTCTCTATCCATTCGGAAACAGCTTCTGCACACAAAATGTGTGTCTTGATTTTCTCTACAATTTTCTCTGAAACATTTCTCATTCCAAGAAGAATTCAGCAAGACATTATTACAAGTGTACATGGGCCCCATCCTAAAGCACCCGTTGTTCTTGTCAGATTTTAGTGAGACTTGAATTTAGTCGAAAGATTTTCGAAAAAATCCCCAAACATCAAACTTCATGTAAATCCGTCCAGTGGAAGCCGAAGTGTTCGCTGGGGACAGACAGACATGACGAAATCAGCAGTCGATTTTCGCAGTTTTGCGATCGATCGCGCCTGAAAGACAAACTGCCGTTAACAGTGACCGCGCTGTCTAAGGAGTGTGCTTGTCTTCTGCGGCTCGGAAACTGCGAGCGGAGGCAAACACAGATGTACGTATGCCTGCGTCTTGTTGCGTGCTTGTATTGTGCCTGCGATTGGGCAGGATCTACGACGGACCAATGTCCTGCTTACATCAAACGTCTATAGCCTAAAGAAATACTTACTTACGTACTCCATGGTGCAGAGTCCTTCTTGAGAAGCTAACTGGTTTGCAGCTAGTCAAGAAATTCCCCGCATTTTATGGAACCCGAAGGTTCGTTACCGCAATCACAAGCGTCCGTCACCCGTCCCTATCCTGGGCCAGCCTAATCCAGTCCATATACCCACACCCCACCTCCTGGAGTTCCATCCTAATATTATCCACCCATCTACGCCTAGGTCTCCCCATTGGTCTCTTTCCCTCCGGTTTCTCCACCAAGACCATATACCCCCCCCCCTCTCCTCACCCATACCCGCCACATGTTCAGCCCATCTCATTCTTCTAGATTTTATCGCCCGTACAATATTGGGTGAGGAGTACAGATCAAAAAACCCGAAATTCGGAGACGATGGGCCGCTTTGGCGGTAGCGGCGGCGACGGTGGCGGTGGTGGTGTTGGTGGTGGTGGTGGTGGAGGTGGTGGTGGTGGTGGTGGTGTTGGTGGTGGTGGTGGAGGAGGAGGAGATGAATAAGAGAAAAATTATGACAGTCCTTGCTATGTAACTGTCCCCAACTTCGTATTACATCCTCTACCTTGCATACATGTGCTGTGTATGAACTATCTAGACAGGGACGCTAATTATATAACTTGAGAGTGCTCTCAAATATATGGGCACTTCAGCGACAAAACTCTATATTCATGGTAGCTCCACCATGATTCGTTTCAGTCATGCTTAGAAGCCTCGTACCGCTGAATCAGCTGTCCTAACTTCATTTGTACGACGCGATGACGTTTTCTGAATGCGTTTGAAGAGGATCACGACAAAAAAATCATGAATTCTCTGTAAAAATCACAAGATCAAGAAAAGGGGAATACGAGTACATATGGGGGAAGTGAGTGTGTTTGTATGTGAGTGCTGATTCTGCAGCTTCGGAGCCAGTCTTCATCATGCTGTGTACAAAGGCTAGAACCCAGAAAGGGGTGCCGAGCCTGCGTGAAAAAAATACTCAAATAACGGGGGCAGCAGATTCCAGTGTTGTCCACAGCAGATACTGGAAGCAGCTGTATGAAAAAACCTATTCTATTTCGAGACTTTCACAAACAAATATACCATAATTGTTTATGACTTAAAACTAAATAACAAAACAGTTTGTTATGAAAAATCCTGTAAAAAATGGAAATAATATTCATGGAAAAACCTAGTAAGATTTAAAATTGTGCCATGTAACATGCACTCGTTTTATATCACGTAAATTGTCGGACGTCCTTCTCAAAATTCAATTCTTCATTGTGTGATTTTCCTGTCTAAAAATAGGGACTGTTGGCTCATAATTTTACACAATATGAGCAAAATATAAACACATGCAAATGTCAAGGATTTAATAAGAAAGAACATTCAGAAAAGAATAAATATAAAACATAGAACACGTTGGCTCCAACATTTCTTCTGTATGAAGTTCGAGGTTTGCACCATAGCACGATTCAGAATAAACATCTTATAGAAGAAGATAGCAGTGTCCCGAAAAACACTGGCAAACACCTGCCAAAACGCAAGATGTCACAACGCGTAATAACGCACTCCATCCCGAATATTAATAAACCTTGCGCAAATTAGAAGATGAGATGAACAAAACAAAAATGTATAAGAAAATTCTGAAAACGTGCGAAGGTGTTGTCAGTGGAAAGGAGATAGAAATTATTGACAATGGGAAGTAATTTAAGAAGTACAGGAATTGACAACAAATCAAAGGAACAGAAGTTGTTAAAAAAAAAAACTGAGGCGAAATGCTTAACCTTACCTCCAGCATTCTTCAGAAGGACGAGCGAGTAATGCGTGCAACCGTAAGATATTATGTGTTAAAGTTTACCAACAAGTTGTGAGAGTTATACCTGCCAGAATTTTGCACACATATCTGCTAAGAAATTTCAAATTTCGAGGATATCGACAGCGATGTAAGCAACCAACAAGATGCAACAAATTCTGTTTATTGGTCTTTTTAAATCAGCTCTACATGTGCCGTGCGACAAACTCGCCCATCCTCAGGAGCACTTTTTGACTGTATATACAGCTTTTGGTACAATGCACCGATAGGCAGGCAGCAATATCGGTGCATTGTACTAAAAGCTGTATATACAGTCAAAAAGTGCTCCTGAGGATGGGCGAGTTTGTCGCTCGGCACATGTAGAGCTGATTTAAAAAGATCAATAAACGGAATTTGTTGCATCTTGTTGGTTTCTTACATCGTTGTTCTAATGATGCACGGTCTCACAAACATTAAGTTCGAGGATATCTTTAATTCCTTCTAGCCTCGACATACAAGATATATATAAAAATGTAAAAGGGAAAGGTAAACGTAAAGGTAAAGGTAAAGGTAGCGGCTTCGGTGGTCTAGAGGTAGCGTGCTGGCCTTTGGTACCCAAGTTCGCGGATTTTTAGGGCGAAAAAATCCTCAGCACGCCTTCCTTCGAAGGGGAAGTAAAGCCGTCGGTCCCATGTCGTACGTTTACGGCATGTAAAAGATCCCCAAATTTATGTGGAAGTCGGAATTTAGGCAAAATTACTACCGGACATCTTTGTCGCCCACAGTTCCACCTTTCGCTGCTAAGGATCTCTCGCGTCGCTGCGGACGCAGAGGTACGTGGCGGCGAAAGTGGGAATGTCTAAAGGCGGGGGAAAGCAATGGCAAACTACCCCCAAGAACTTGCCTAGGATGCAGTGTGCCAAGAACCACATCGATTCCATAACCGGGCTCTGTTTCCTGCCGGACCGGCCTCTAGGGCTGAATACTAATGAAGGATGAAGGAAAGGTAAAGATAAAGCAGTCCCGTTACAGTCGTGGAGTGGTCCAGAGGGTTCCAGGAAGTTAAGGTTCCCAGATTTATTGACAACGGCACGGGATGGTGGTAAGGTTGTCAGCCTTACTCACCGGCCGCCTTTATCCCCAGGAAATACTCCTGGTACTCGTTTCTCTTAGAAGCTGAGTCGACCCCCAGGGCCATAGTGCGATCGGAATGATTTTATGTCAATAAAAAATAAGACATATGTAGTTCACGATAATTATTCGTATTATTACATAATTAACGGGTGCTCTGAGGCTCCCACTGCGCTATTCATAAATATTACAGTCTTCGGTGATAAGACGCTGTGGTGAAGTTTGGACGGACTCTGTTTTTTTTTCACACAGACAGTATATACAAGGTGTACAAAGATGAATTACAAAATTGTTCCTGTAACCAATTTCAATAAATATGTACTTTATGGAACAAGTGTAAGTGAATAATGTGTATATAAATATAGGTGTAAAAAACGGCAGTGAAAAATGAACAGAAAAACACTGCGGATTCTGGTAAGCTAATTAAGCAGTATATGGTTCCTATGTTTATACGTTATGTGCAAGGTAATCAGATCGGCTAGAGTATAACACTGTGGTAGTTGGGGGAGTGGTTACGGACTCTGTTGCCTGCGTATTGGTGGCAGTCGGAAATGGGACAGTTTCTGGGAGAAGGAACCGGTTAAGCGGCAATCATAGCGATCCAAAAGCAGGAGATGTGTGAGGTGGGCGCAGTGCAGTAGGCTACGTCCTCGTTTACCATGAAAACAGATGGAGCATGTCTCTAAGAAACTGTGGTAAAAATTGTCCAAATTAAACTCTATGTAATTACAGTCCAATATTCGATTTAGAGCGTTTCTGTGATCCACTCGCCCTGCAGAACGATGATCTATCGCATTGAACTAGATCACAGCGTTGTCTGCAACTGAGAACATAAGATTTCATTCGGGATTATTTCGTCACACAGGTAAAACCATGTATTACTCATTCCTTATTCAATGCATCCTCTGGGACTAATAAATTTACTGCGTATGAAATAGCCGGTAATTCATGCCAAAGAGTCTGATATGTAAAGTAAGGCAGTATCGCCATATTTTCTTTGGTTACCTACCTGATTTATACACCTGAAAAGGATCATGTTTGCTTGTAGTTTCCAACACGCCGTATGTTGATTTATTGATTCAAGTTCTCACGTCACCTTGTCGCAAAATTTCGTAACAGCATGGTACACATTATACAAGCGACAAGCGAACGACATTAAATATTTTATGAAAACGTGTAACGGATCAGTCAGTACGAATGGTAGAAGAGGATTACACTAATGAATACTTCAGCAACACATAAAACATGCTGGGTTAGATAAACAATTCGAAACATTCTGAATGTGTATCAGGGATACTCCGAAGGCAATGACATTCATGCATGATGAAAGATATTATACCACAAAATATGAATAGGCAAATATATAACTATGGTATAAAGCGTCAGCTGTCTTGGTACATAGAGGCTTACTGAATTCGCTGTAAATCTACTGGAGACAAACCAAGCCCTACAAACATCGCAGAAGCTTAGATAATGCTTTCGATGCTATAGGCCCACCTCCTAACCTCCACATTTCTCTGAAGTAAATCCTAACGCTATGGTCTCTTCTGTGTATTCATCTTCAAAATGATTAGTTTAGTTATACTGCCACCTATCTGCGAGCCCATACACTTAACAAATCTGTAAATAACAATCATCACAAAACCTAATTTATTATGTACATTCTACGAAGAGAGTCTGTATCCATACAAAATAACTGTGTTCCCAAGAGTAGAAGTCGAAGGCAACAGGCGGTATACATTATAAGAAAGCAAATCTTAAAAATAATTAAAGAAATTAAAATTTAAAAAAGAATTAAAATTAAATACGTAACATCAAATTTCATTAAACGTTCAGGTGATTATAAATTCTTATAATAAAGCCAACTAGATGTACTAATTTCTCAAATTTATTTTTGGAATAAAACTCTACTTGTTTCGGACAGTTCCTCTGTCCATCATAAGGATTTTTTCACTGTACACACTGTAAACCTGTATCACATATACCATTGCTGTGTGTACAGTGAAAAAGTCCTGATGATGGACAGAAGAACTGTCCGAAACATGTAGAGTTTTTATTCCAAAAATAAATTTGAGAAATTAGTGCATCTAGTTGGTTTTATTGTACGAATCAAATTTCATCTTAGATATCCTGTTATGTCTTACAGCACTACAAATTATACGTAACTGCCATCGACACCACTCTTTTTAATATTACTATTTGGCCTATACAGCACACAGCAACATGCCTCCTCGCCCCACATGTTAATCATCTTCAAGCTATTAGACACGAATTATTTTTTATTACTTTGTTGTAGCAAACATACTCACCAAAGAAACACATCAATTTTTATCGCACGTCACTTGGAAGCAGAGAATCCTCAGAGAAGATATTGCAGTAAAACGGAAATTCCTAATACTGGAATTACAGTTAAACCCGGTTATAACAACATCGGTTTATACGAAACCTCTTCTATAGCTTCAGACATTCTGTGGTGTCAACTAATTTCTCGCTGTAAACCATAACATCATACTCCTCGGTTAGAACAACGCTCGTTTATAACGACACAAAATATTCAGTCCCTGTCGTGACGTTATAATCGAATTCGACTAAACGTTACCATTATATCGAATTACCACATATTCTAAAGACTTTAACACTTTAATACTTTATGCAGCACGTACTGTTTTAGGTATGGAATGACATCTCATTCTATCAATATGCAAGTTAAATATTCAATTTAATTTATTTCTCTCTAACTATTCGGCTTTTTAACGGCTGTCGCCGTTTTCCGGAAACCAAACGTGAGAAGCTGCTAGTCTCCCATCGGGCGCCTCCCCAGGTGGCGGATAGGGGAATGCTCACCAGATATTGCGGGAACCGGGGAAATAAAATAGGCGGGGTGGACAAAAACTAGCACTGCTGCCCGGCAGTTTTATATTGATTTATCGAGGGCTAGAGGAAGAAAACCTTGACCAAAAATCACCTGGTCCTCCAGTTTGGGGGTTGATGCAGCGGGCCAACTCCTCGCTCATCACTAAAAAACAAGAAATGCTAAAAAACCAAACACCAAGCCTCGGAAATCAGAAGAAATTTAATTTGTTTTATGTTCAATATCGGCCTGAAGATGACTGAAATGTGGGTCGAAACGTTATACCATATGCTCTAAAGATCTAATATTAATATCCATGAACAGATGTGTCAACGGAGATTAGATATCGATTTGTACTGCAAAATGTCAACGAAATTAATTTACTTCAAACCAACCCATGACAGGAAAACAAAAAGTGAGGAAAGAGACGAAATTACAGTGTTTTTTATGTTTTGATGACCGTGCATCTCAGTATAATCTTAGCAACTGACCAACTTAATGCACAAATTCCTGTTTTATAATATGTTTGTTATATTCCTCTAAATGTTTCGAGCACTGTTGTGCTCATCATCAGGAGGTCAAATTTTATTATACAGCATCGGGTATCGTCACACACTGTAGGTGGCCGTCCGGCCACCTACAGAGTCTGAAGATACCAGATGCTGTACGTATAACACAATTTTGACCTCCTGATGATGAGCACATGTGCTCGAAACATGTACAGGAATATAATAAACATATTATAAAACAGGAATTTGTGCATTAAGTTGGTCAAATGTTAAGAAACTTCAGTGTTTGGAATAAACTGTAATTAGACCCCACGAACCAAAGTCACGGACGTAAAACTCATCCACTTCATTATAACTTCCTTTTAAAACTAATTAACAACCTTGTAACAACTAAAATACACACTCCCTAACACTTCAAAATCTTTAACCGCGAAATTTACTTCATATTAACTCCCACAATAAGGTCTCCAATAAGCACTGGTCACAGCTATGCACTACCGTTAGCCAGAAGCTACATAATCGTCACAAGTCCGTGCTCAAACCCTCCTAAGAGCCAGTATTTTTTTTTTCAAAATGGGTTACAAAAATTGGCTCTGGGCCAGGATGCGGTTTGTCCTATTTGCCTTATGGAAGCTGTCCAAACAGTTCTTCCCTGTGGCTCCACCTTCGTGGCCTTCTCCAATGTCGACCGCAGTGTTATGTTACGGTAGGCCAAGCGATCGTGTATGGTGGTCTGTGGTTCATGAACGACCGCGACTGTTAATATCCCGGAAGCCCACAGGGGCCGAAGTGAAGTGGATCAGACGCCCTCAACCAACCCTACCGCTGATTTCTAAGCAGGCATGCTGGATCAATATATCCTAACTTTAATATGAGGTACGAGATAGATAAAGAAGACAGGTAATGGACGTATACGGTAACAATGAGGCGGGTTCACGCAACCGCTGTTGCAGTGGAAAAACAAGAATTATTAAATACACAGTCCGACAATCATATAAAGAGAATGATTTTATTTTGACCAATATAGAAGTGCTATCTATGAAGCAATGCATGCCATCCATGTGATCAACCTTCATCTGTAATCTGGCAACACCGCAACGCCTCACGCTGAGCATGACGGGAAATACGGTGCCATGTTTTGCAGGTAGTGAGAGGACGTGGTCACAGTAGCGGCATGGAGCAGAGAGCGAACATTAAATTCTGTTCTAAACTCGAGAAAACTGCAGCTGAGACTGTGGAATTGATGAGACAAGTGTACGGAGATAATTGTTTATCTCGTGCACAGATATTCAGGTGGTATGCACGATTCAAAACTGGTGTGGAAACGATTGAAGATGAAGCCAGGCCTGGGCGTCCATTTTCTGTTCGTAACGAGAGACTCATTGCGAAGTGAGAAAACGAATAATCTGTATTATGAATGTGTTTCTGTATTCTTGCCTTAGTTATCCGGGCATGCAAAGTGCATGCGCCGTATTATACTGTCATATATGGCCTGTCTGGTTGTACCATAGTTTTCCACATTATCTCATAAACGGCACGATCTACGTGACAAAAATTTTTGAATATAAAATGTGTGATTTGATTTTGTCTACAACTTTTGTCTGAATATATCTCATTCTAATAGAAATTCTGCGAGATATTATCGTAAATGTTCATATAGCTTCATGTAAAGTACCCGTCATTCTTGTCAGCCTGAGGGAAACTTGAATTTTCTCGACAGATTTCCTAATAATACTCAAATATTGAATTTCATGAGAATCCGTCGAGTGGGAGCCAATGCGGATGGGCAGACACAGGCACAGACACACACACACACACACACAGACAGAGACACAGACACACACAGACACACAGACACAGACACACACACACACACACACATAGACAGAGACACTACACACACAGACACAGACACACACACACACAAACACAGACACACACACGCACAGACATACACACAGAAACACACAAACAGACACACGCACAGACAAACACACGTACACACACACACACACACACAGACACAGACACACACACAGACACAGACACACACACAAACACACAGACACACAAACACACACACACACACAAACACAGACACACACACAGACACACACA
>Ga0123354_10012959_pt1 | contig 12911 bp, 8 predicted proteins | sample TergutLab28metaG_2_FD_97872 | JGI IMG/M metagenome (GOLD analysis project Ga0123354, IMG submission 97872) | Labiotermes labralis P4 segment gut microbial communities from Petit-Saut dam, French Guiana - Lab288 P4 | ecosystem: Host-associated > Arthropoda: Insects > Digestive system > Gut ...
GGGTGTCACAGCACCCATCATCAGGAGTACTAAAAACTGTAACCGCAACCTCCGGTACAGGTCATACTGTAAAATACAAGGATTAACTGGAATGAACTAACAGTGTGTGTTGGCTTGTTAACTTCTGGTAGTAATGGGTGGCGGTACATTAACATATTTACAAAATAGACTTTTGTAAATATGTTAATGTACCGCCATCCATTACTATCTGCAGCTAACAAGCCAATACACACAGTTAGTTCATTCCAGTTAATCCTTGTATTTTACAGTATGACCTGTACCGGAGGTTGCGGTTACAGTTTTTAGTACTCCTGATGAAGGGTGCTATGACACCCGAAACGTGTAGAGTGACTTTGCAATAAATAAATATCTGCATACTGTTGCATCTGGTTGGATTTTTATTAACACAGAATAAAACATTTTCTTCGAAAGAACATTGCTTGTTAGAAGCTTCACAGACTTCTCCGTTTGCCCTTCTGATAAGAGTAGCATTAAGATGAGCATGGGGTATTGGGAATCGTGGGTACTAATAGGGGAGGCAGAAATACTATGAGAAACTAAACCGGAAAATACTTCTTTATTCGTTGCTCCCCGCCGATTTGTAGTAGAGCACTGCTGGAAGTTCCCAGGCTTCGCTCGTTTGTCCTTCTGGTGAAAACAACATGTGTATGAAGATGAGTTTGGACCACTCATGGAATGATATTGACAGGGAAGGGCGAAGTACTCGGACAAAGACACGTATCAGGGCCACTTTGTTCATCACAGTTGCTACATGGACAGATCTGGGATCGAACTTGGGACTCCTCGGTGAGAGCTGGGCGAATGACCGCCAGAGCCATGGTGCGGGCACTGAGAAAAAAAATAACCGGAGCCGTATTTAAGAATTCAGTTCGTACCGCACAGTAAACACACTCCTTGTCGTATGGAAATAAACCACTTAATGCTGTGGAGGGAAATGGTCGCCGTTTGTTCTAAGATCTATAGAATACGTAGTTCATATTGTGAGCAAAATGTAGAATTTATAAATCTTAAAATAACCATTTGGCTTTTAAAGGCTTAAAATAAGTACTGTATAAAATAAACAGTCAGTAAAGATATGGACGGGATTCAACTTTCTTTGTGTGTGGTGCGGTGGTGGACGTTTGATGAAACTGGGTCCATGAAAGGCAGTGAATTTCACGACCATCCGAGTGAGTCGCCTCGCCTAATAATCCATATTAAATTCAGGCATTTAGGGCGGCGGTGCATAGTAACTTTGATCTCTCGGTATTCGACAAAAGGAATGTTATGTCTGCTTTAATCTATTTTTCGCTGCAGTACGAAATTATGGAGCCGATCCCGGTGGCCACGTGGGTCTGCGGCGCTCGCTTTCTGGGATTGCGGGTTCGAATCCCGCCCAAGGGGAGGGGGGATGGACGTCTGTCTCTTGTGAGTGTTGTGTGTTAGGTAGAGGTTTTTGCGACAGGCTGATCACTCGTCCAGAGGAGTCCCACCGAGTATGTGTGTCTTAGTGTGATCTCGAAACCTCAACAATGAGGAGGCCTAGACCCACCAGTACTGTCAATCTATGAAAACAAAAACTGAAATTTTGGAACTAAGTACCCTCAATTAGGCATTCAGTTCTGCTCCTGTATCTCAGGAAAATATTGCCAATTCACTTTCTTACATTAAAATTTGGGCTGAAGCAACACGATCGAAACGTCCGATGTGACAGCAGATAAAGCGGCTGGAGCCGCTCGTTGCTAGCTGTAGTAGCAGGTCTGCTACTGTCGTTAAATGCTAGTTTTCGGACTCGACTGTCCTGGAGACTGGAGAAGAGACGACCATGAATCTCCCATCACCATTGTTTGCGTGCGCCACCACATTCAATCAAATTATCGTTTCCCACTCTGTCATATATCAAACAAGACACGGCGATATTGACACGCGTAATATCAGTGCTTGACTATTACGACATTAGTATGTGAGTCGTACGTAGAACTGCAACGTACGACGAAGCGTAAGCAGTAATTTAGATAATCAAACTGACTACCGTAAAGTGAAGTGCTCCCCACCTCCACAGTCTCATGAAATAGTGTTGTCTTTTATGCCAGGATTCCAAACATTAGAAAGATCTACTATATTATAACTATTGTCCATCTGGTAATAATCCGTTTATGAACTTCATACAAATGTAATAATGTCAGAATAATATTTTATCTGAGAACTGTCACTACTGAAACATCGACGTGTAATGAACATCGTGTTTTGTTATTAGCTATTTTTTCAACCTACCCATTCATGCACACTTCTGTACGCTAAATTACACTTACTAATTAGCTAGTCCGACGCGTTTCGACGCACGAGGCGTCACCCGCAGGCAGTCCACCGTACAACAATTAGATCTTCCGGCACACCAAATGGATACAAACACAATCCAGTCACGTAGCTGGGGTAAGCGGTAGCGCAGTTGGTTGAGGCACTACGACCGAATTGTTGTGGGCTCTATTCGCGATCGTGTAATTGGAATTTTTTCATTGACATAATCCTTCCGGCCACTAACAGAAATAAGTATCAGAAATATTTCGTGGGAGGTAAAAGCGTCACTCTCCTGTAACCCTCAGGGCCTGTAAAGGGATTTCTATACGTAGGTAGAATGCAGCATGAATGTAATGCACGGTGTGGATAACCTAAAAACACGTGTTTGTTAGGTGTGACGTGTCTGTAAGCCGAAGCAAAACACTTTCATCGCCTTTTTTAAATGTGACTCAGGGCAAATTAGAATAGCGGGGTTCGCTGCGTTGCTACTGTCACACCAGAGTAGTGATGGCAGTTGTCCCTGTGTCGGTACCTTGGGCTACATTCTTTCACTGGTTATTTGGAATAATATCTCTGAATTCATTTTCCGCAGCGTGAATACTTGGCAGAAAATGTTACGCTATGACATTTAAGTTGCCCTGAGTAGAATATTGATTGGCGTTTTGTTTTATTATAAAATTATTAACACTGCGCTACAAACCAGAAGGTCGCGGGTTTGCTTCCAGCTAGGGCCATTGGCATTTTTCATTCACTTGATCCTTCCGGTCGCACGTTGGCCCTGGGGTCTGCTCAGCCTCGAATAGAAATGAGTACCAGCAGTATCTCCAGAGGATTTAAGGTAGCCTGTGCGTAGGGCTGACAACCTTACCACTTTCAAGTGCCGAATGTCTACAAATTCTGGGAACCACAAATTCCTCGAGGCCTAAGGGCCTGTCCAGGCCTGTAATTGGACAACTAATGTAATTTTTAAACTGTTCATCGGCGAACACGTCGTGCAGTAATGGTCGAGAGAGAGAGAGAAAGCGAGAGAGTAACAGGTGATGCTTAAAGCCACACAGAATGAATGAGAACAATACGCGCTTAGATCAATAGAACTGTGTTTATGTAGCATCATTTCATGAGTCTTCATCATACTGTTCAGTGAGTTTGTTAAGTACATGTATTTGTGAGAGTCAGGTGAAGTTTCACTTGGCACTGCACCTCAACATGCGCAGTCGTTCTGCCCCAGTGCCCGTCGATTGACTACAAATCCCACACCTTGGGACTGAATACGGGTGTCTGTGGTGATAAGCCGTCGACAAAAGTCTGGCTATGACTGAGCCTTAATTATACACACAAACAAGCAGATGTGACAGTTTATAAACCTGACAGTGTAGAGGGTTGACAGTGATATCATAATTATGCGTAACAAAATTATTGTGCGTTTTGTAGTACGTCATTAATTGTGTGCGAAAGTGGTCGCCAATGGTATTGCCTATACTAATCCTTTGGAGGCGGTATTTATCTTATGTTGAAAATTTCATTGCCTACCTCACAGACAACACCGCCCTTTTAGTACCAACTGGTCAATGTTGTTTTGTCGAAATTTTCGTTCCTTAATTTGATAATCATACTAACTCATGAATGCATTGTGTAGGTAAATGGCGAAATTTGATTTGATGTTTGTGTGACCATGCATCATTGATACAATAATATAAACAGCCAACTAGATGCAACAATAATAATTTTATTAATAATTTCACTCAGCTCAACATGTGACCAGAATGAGGTGGAACTGGTTATAATCAGTTCCACCACATCCTGGTCACCAGCAGGCAGCATCGTCGGTGCTTTATACCACAAGCTGTAAACACAGTCTAGTGCTCCAGAGGATGGGTCAAATTATCGCCCGAAACATGTTGTACTGATTGAAATTATTAATAAAATTATTATTGTTGCCTCTAGTTGGCTGTTTATATTATTATGGCGAACTTTGATGTTACATCATGCGGTACGTGTAATTACAGCTGTGCTTTAAGTGGCTAGAAGGTGCGAAGTCGCCGCTACGTCATGATCGCAAGCGAACACAAGATAACTATCGGCATTCTACATAAGGCAGGCGATCATTAGCATAACCTGGTCGTTCTGACAACTTGACGATTGGTTGGAACTTGTTCCTTCGAGTTCACACTCCTTCTCAGCCAGCCCTTGTATAGGAAGGATTGATTTCTCTGTTGCCTGTATTAGCAAACTTAATTGTGTACAGTACCGATCAAAAATTACTAAACGCATCAAATTACCGGAGGAAAGAACGACACCCACGAGCACAGTTATTGTTATAATCTCGTTTTTGTGTGCTGTTTGCCTGCCTTTTTGTGTCACTGTTTTCACTTGATTCGCTTAAGTTTTAAACAACTTTTGCTGCTGTTTTATGGCAATTGTAGGATTCATATTTGTTTGATTCGTTTCGTGGCTTTTAACAATATTTACACGTTATTTTCTTTGTGTTTTATTTCAGGTGTTATGCAATATTGATTATCTCTGCTTTGTGTGTCGCTTCAGTTTGTAACATGCCTGTACTTCATGTTTTCCTTTGTATATCGATGTCAGCTTTCAGGTGATCTGTTCTGTACGTTGTTAACAAATTTCTGGTTTTCCTGTCGATTTGTTTATTTATTAAACTTCCCATATAATGATACAAAAACTGTATCTTAATACGGGGATGAATAATGCTACAAGTGCTGTAATTCTGTACGTTGAACTCGAAGTTCAGTCCATTCTTAATCTCCCTGTATATTACTTCTTCAAACTTTCATTTACGTTGTGGTACTGCATACCTTCACCGTTCTCGTTACCTGTGTACTTTTGTGTTTACCTACGCTCAAGCTGTTGTATTCCTTTGTTCTGATGTCATGTATTAAGTTTCGCTCGTGAACTGATATTCCTCTCTTGAGTACAATATTTTCACATTTCTCCTAGTAATTAACCAACTTGATGCACAAAATCTTGTTTTATAATAAGTTTATTAAATGCCTCTACATGTTTCGAGCACAATGTGCTCATCATGAGGAGGTGAAAATTGTATTTTACAGCCTCTGTTATCATGACACCTGTAGGTGGCCGTCCCGTGCACAGGTTGAGAGAAGAGTCTTCTCTCAACCTGTGCACGGGACGGCCACCTACAGGTGTGATGATACCAGATGCTGTATATACAATTTTGACCTTCTGATGATGAGCACATGGTGCTCGAAACATGTAGAGGCATTTAGTAAACTTATTATAAAACAAGATTTTGTGCATCAAGTTGGTTAATTACTAGGATTATACTGAGGTACACGGTCAGCAAGACATCAAAATTTTCACATTTGTTAAGCCCCATTTACTTGTAAATAATTTCGCTGAAAGTTTTGTTAGCAGCTGCTTTTGGAGTTCTTACACTGTTTTGCCCATCAGTCTCAAGTCTTCTGTGTAAAGTGTGTGTGATTTTTTGTCTTCGTCACATGCCTTTCATAACCTGTACTCATTTTAACTGTTTTGTGAGGGGGATTAAGCTAATGCCAAATAAGAGTGGCGGGAATGAGTGACCTTGAAATATGTCTTATTGCACTCCTATTTCTTCTGTCTCAACTAGCTTCTCTTCTGCGTCCAGGGGCATATTTTGTCCCCACTAACTCATAGTTTTCTTAGTGAAGGATATTGTTTTGTTATTGATCCCTATTAACTCTAAGGATGTGATTTTCCAACTGTGAGACACTCTGTCAAAAACTTTCTGATAATACATCCATGCCATGCTTCAGGTCTTTTTCCTGCAATATCGCTTGTGCTAATAGCACTTGATCTCTGCATTCTTTTGCTCCTCTGGAGCACTATTTCTTTCCTTTAGGCATCAGCTTTTTGTCATCAACATATTTTTACATTATTCTGTTATTTATATATGTGTAATGGTTTTGTATATTTTTGGCAGACAGGTCACAGGTTTATAATTATTTGGTCTTCCCGTGTTTTCTGTCTTGGGTATAAGAATTGTTACTCCTGCCTTCAGCCACTTCGGTATTTGATCTTCTTCGATCAGTTTGTTAAAACTGTTGCCAAACATTTCTACGTTACAGTAAGTTGCTTAAGAAAGAAAGTTGCTATTTGGCCTCTTCCAGAAGCTTTCCAGTTCAGCATTGTTTTTATTGCCGTTGTCACCCCTTTTGCAGATATTGGGCCCCATTCCATACTAGGTTTTGGTTCAAGTTGGTGTTGTAATCTAGTAGGCTTCTTCCTTGTGTAAGAACTTTTTCCACATTTTTTTTTTCAAAAGTTCTTTATTGCATTATAGAAATTTTTATTGAGCACAGTTGAGATGGTTTGGGCCCGCTATAAGAGTGGGGGACGACAGATAACCCACAATCGTCTGGCAAGCTATAACACGGGGGAAGAGACCCAAAGGAAGTCCCGACAGACTTGGGAAGAAGGGCAACAGAAGATTTTGAAGGAAATGGGAATTAAATGGTTAGGAGTAAGTGCTATTCCTCGAAACCATGAGAGATGGAAAGCTCTGCGTAAACCTTCTACACCTACTGGTAGAAGAGGTTCGACTAAGTGAAGTTCTTTTTTATCATTGTTATCCTTGTTGTCACCTTTATGCAGGGTATTTACAATTATGTACCAGAAACAAACCATGTTTCTATGGTATATAGTGATGCAGCTGTTCTTTATTTACAATTTGTGCTACATGGAATGTTATTTCTTCCGCGAAATATGTTGTTGTTATTATTATTATTATTATCATCATCATCATCACCATCCATCATCATAATCATAACTATTACTGACACTGCTATTGTTACTATTACTGACACTGCTCTTGTTACTATTACTGACAGCTATTGTTACTATTACTGACACAGCTATTGTTACTATTACTGACACTACTATTGTTACTTTTACTGACACTGCTATTGTTACTATTACTGACACTGCTATTGTTACTATTACTGACACTGCTATTGTTACTGTTACTGACACTGCTATTGTTACTATTACCATTGTATGTACTGTCCCTGTGGCGCTGCGCCCCAACGTGAGCCATGGGTTCAACATTCTTGAAGTTTCTAGATCACGTATTTACTCTCATTTCTAGTATATTTTAACATACCTTTCACCACGAAGGCCCTGGTTCGATCCCGGACCACTCTTTATGGGACTTCCGGTGAACGAAGTGACGTAATAGATTATTCTGCTAGAACTTCCGTGTTCCCCCGTCAGTATCATCCCACCAGAGCAGCATACTCTTTGTTCTTTCATCTACCACTGACGCAACTACATACATGTATATAATCTCAGAAAATACAGCGTCATTTAAGTAAAACATCTCTCTCTCTCTGTCCAGTAATTTTTGTAATTTCCTGTTTCTGTCTGCCCATAGCCTCCTATCAGATCTGTGGCTTGCTGACTGTGTTCTGCTATTGTTATGTATTTTTAAGTATCCAGTTTCACATGTCCTGGTGGGCTAAATCCTTGTTCATACTGGACCATTAAGTGCGTGCGGATCTTTACTGCACGTTTCATTTCCCAGCCTGTTAATGATACATGTTAAGCCCTCCCCCCGCCTCCCCCGACGTAAGCGTCAATTTCCTCTCGCAGATTCTCCTGTGATCCCTCATTAGTTTCCGAATTACCGCGTCATGCTATGGAACTCGTATTCTTCATATGCGGTTTAGTCAATATTTTCTGTCGTTGACGCTGAAGATTTAACCAACGATGTTTGTGGACCGGGATAGCGCAGTCGGTATAGCGACTGGCTACGGGCTGGACGGTCCGGGGAACGAATCCCGGTGGGGGGCGAGATATTTCGCACCCGTCCAGACCGGCCCTGGTGTCCACCCAACCTCCTATACAATGGGTATTGGGTCTCTTTCCCGGGGGTGAAGCGGCCGGGGCGTGACGCCCACCCACCCCATGTAGTGCCGAGGTTAAAGAAAGAAAGAGATATACGTGTACTTCCCCTCTGGGCCTTCGCGGCCTGTTCTAGGGTGAACTTTACCTTTACCTTTACCCACGATTTTTAAATTTGCGCAAGGGAACAGCCAGCAGTACATCAGTGTGACTAAAGTGCTGCAGTGACTAGATCATGTGCCTACACAAGCTCAGTGTGCCGTACGTCGAACATATTGATAGCATCCCAATTGGTTTATTATTGCGTCTGTTAACTAAAATTTATCATTTGTAAGTGGTTCCTGTTGCAGATGGCCATTCAGTCCGAATGGTCGTCGGGCAGGTTCTGTCGCACTGACTGGGACATTTCCCTGTGGCCAGAACCAGCACATCTGTGTGTAGTTGCCATAAGAGTTTCTGACTCTTCACCTCATTTTGGTCTTGCAGGCATCTGACCGGAAACTGGCGCCAGCTCGGAGCAGACCCTCCACCCCCAGGGAACTACTCATGGAGTCCATCAAGAAGGGACGGAGGCTAAGGCCTTCTTTATCCCCACTCAAGAAGAAGTGTGAGTACCAAAATTACGCACTTTCTTTTGAAACAGGAGTGGCCCACTCACGACATGTTTATTCTTTGGTGTTTGTACTCACTCTCTGTACAAACTTGCACCACTGTGAATCTGATGTTTATTGGACCGTGCATCATTGTGATAACTGAAGAATAAAAAACCAACTAGATGCCACTTGTTTCGGGCATTATTATGCCCAAAATTTGTTGAGCCTATAAGAAGTACAATAAAATAATAAGTGGCATCTGTTTGGTTTTTTATTCTTCAGTTATCGTACCACTGTCTTTCCACACAATATAGTGTACTAGCTTCACACTGTGAATATGTTGTATTCCTACTCACTGGGTCTATTAGCACAGACATTAGACGTCAGTCCGTCGTAAAAACACGTTGCATGTGACCTTTCAAACAAGCCATTCAGTGTACACGCAGGTCTGTTTCACTGGTTGAAAGTTTCGTTTTCGGTGGGTTTCACTGGTTGAAAGTTTCGTTTTCGGTGGCAGATTTCCGAAATATGCGAACATTCAGAAGAAAGCAGAGCATGTTTCACAGAACAGCCATTTTGGAGAAACTGATGTCAACTGTAATTTCTCACGGAGATCTATGTAAATTTAAATCCTCTGATGATAGTCTTGTAGGACCGAAACATTTCGTAATGAAGCATGGGTACCAATTTTATAATTATTGCAGTCTGGGCCCATGGTAATCATTAACCATTTTAAGGTAATCGGAAAAATTCTTCCGTACTGGTTCCACGTTGTGTGGTTTTTTTTACCATCAGCGTCACATATTATTCTAGTGTGGCTACTTTTCCTTAGAAATTCCATTTGCCGTTTTGAAATGTTCTAGTTGCTGTTCTTGTGTGTGTAGTCGGAGATACATCAATCGACTTCTCCCGCGAGCCATGGTTTATTGTCTAGGTCACTGGGTCCAATAGTGTAACAGCATCTCTGCAGCAATGCTGCTGCTGCTGTCTAGTGGTAGAGACTGGAAATGTTTCGAGTATCGATCGAAGGGATCTGAACTAGGTTGCTTTGATACTGACGTTTTAATAAATGTTACGTGATCCCTGTGAATAGCCTTTGCAGAAGGATTTAGGACTCAAAGCAAAGTGGAACCCGACAGAACTATTACGGGGTGTATATTTTCTCTCGGGATTGCTGCAATGTTGGAAGGACGTGATTCTGAAGTACAGATCTTAATGCTCAGTTTTGTTTGTGCTTTGGGGCACGGATATATCGTGTCACTTGAACCAGTGATTTCTAGGTCTTCCACAGCTACTCACAACACTTGATTTCTTAAATAAATCATTGTGATCTCCTGAAATATGTCTAAATGTTTCTAAACTGTCACCAGCCTTTTCTTCACCGCTGCACCTACCGTAATGTGCCTGGACACAAAACCTATATGTAAGTAGTTTAAGCGGACATGTAGCACTGAGTAGGTTAAATTAGGCGATGCTTGTATAATTTCAGTTAAGAATATCTTATCTTTATTGTTGCTTTCAAAGAAAACTGAATATTAAAATTCAGGGATGCCATCATATATTACCGAGACTAATGCTGAACTATAGTTCCACTGCTCCTTCTGCTTCATACTCTACACGTTAACTTTGTACGTCTTGTTTCGTTTACGGCATGCATGTTCGGTTTGTTCCCTGTATGTTAAGGGGGTTTGAGAACTTGGTGCCTTGAGGATGTTTGATTTAAGAGAGAGAAATACAATAATAAAGGTCTGGAAAAAATTTCTTACTTAAGAGTTACTACGTTTGCTCTTCGTCATCTGAGGGTAGGTAAGATGGCTGAAGCTTCTGGGAGATCAGGAATAAATTGAGAGGAATGGTCGGAATTCCAGAACGGAAGAGACCGATGGAGTTCCAGACGTTCTTGAGAGGAGAGTATCGGAGTGGATCGTGAAGAAAATGGTCCTGAGAAATTGGACAAGGTGTATGATTTTGGTAGGGTCCAGTAGTGAATAGTCACCTCTAAGTACGGCAGTAAACCGAGAGGATTTTACCGAAACAGGTCTTGAGTATGTGGTCAGGGTTCCTGTGGGTCAAGTAGGGTCCAGTAAGAGATTTGTTCTGAACACAGCTGTGAACCTTCGGTTTCCGTAAGGGGCAGGGAGTTTATGTGCCAGCTTAGCTACTTTCAGCTGTAGGCCTTAATCAGGTTTGCCACTTAACATTCTGGTAGAAAATTGCCGGTTGTGGATGTTCCATATTCCAAATTTGAATGCAGTGCCACATATGATTGTTATGATTAATGTTCTGTTTGCTACAGTATGACAGTTTCCTAGTTCCCTTAATTCCTTACTTTCAAAACTGTGATATTTTATTCGCTTTTGCGAAACTAAGTCCATTGCAAATGACAATCAATGCAGAACGCCCCGTCTCCTTGCTGTTTCCAAAGCCCGGTAGCAGAAGTACGACATTTGTGATTGGCGATTGAACTTCTAGCTGTGTGGAGACCCAACCTCTGTTTTCCCGCATTATTCTTCCACCGGTTTCCCTTGAAATTTTCTGTAACTCACCAGTATTGTTTCTTTAAACGCAAATGATCATATCCTGAATTCAAGGGTCGTGCAGTGATGGCGTACCGTAAGTACTGGACAGTGGTTAGCTGTGCTAACACAGACGATGTACCTGCTTAATAGCAGATAGGTCCGGGTTCAGGTGTAGGTCAGTAATACAGGCTTAGATTCGAACCGGCTATGCTTAATAGTTTTCGGTGTCCCTAGGCAAGCACTGTGATTGTACACTAGAATGAGTCATGACCGCCTTCCCTCAAGTTCTCCATTCATTATTCATAGTCACGTCAATCGAGAGAGCTGCATTAAGCGTTTGAAGACTACAGTTTGTTCACGTAATAATGAAGATTCACTTCTTACCTCGCAGAGGACACGGTTTGCTTCCATTAGAAAGACCAATCTGAGAATGCTGTATAGGGGAACAGTTGCTGTTTTTTGTAAGAATCATACATGACACGTAAATACAATGTGTGGGTAGAATTCGCATTAAACCAGGAGGTACATATCCTGACCATTCTGCTGCAGAGAACCGACGAAGCTACTAACATGTTATGTAGGCCCACGTCCTAATTCCCTATATGATCCGGACCTCGCGACCTCAGAGGCCTACTGTATGTCTATTGTACGCCGTATTTCCAGTGTGCACGAGAACTTTGTGCAGCGAAAAGTCTTACGTAAGCCTGAAAACTAGCGTACGGGACGGGTAACGTGATAAACGGTTTCATGCGCTCTGCAAGAAGACTGATAAGGCTGGCCATTGGGAATATACGGTTCCTTGCACGATGTAACGAGTGGAGGACAGGCTGTATACCTAGCGGGAGACTGTTGTACGCGCGTTTGCAAACTTGTGAAAGTGACCATTAGCTTCGTTATATATGTCTGTCATCAGCTTTTGACTTATGCCGATGATATTAATATACTGGGAGGAACCATACATACTCTAAAGGAAAACGCAGAAGCTTTAGTAGCTGCTACTGGGGAGATTGGACTGGAAGTAAGTGCTGATAAAACTAAATACATGGTCATGTCTCGGGATCAGAATGCAGGACGAATTCACAGTGTAAGGATTGATAATAGTAGCTTCGAGAGGGTGGAAGAGTTTAAATATTTGGGAACAACTTTAACAAATCAAAATTCTATTACGGAAGAAATTAAGAGCAGATTGAGGTCAGGAAACGCTTGCTATCATTCGGGGCAGAATCTTTTGTCTTCCAGGTTGCTATCCAAAAATATAAAGATCAAGCTATATAGAACTATAATTTTGCCTGTTATTATTTATGGGTGTGAAACTTGGTCGCTGACATTGCAGGAGGAAAGGAAGCTGAGGGTGTTTGAGAACATGGTGTTGAGGAGAATATTTGGACCTAGGAGGGACAAGGTAACGGGGGAATGGAGGAGACTGCATAACGAGGAGCTAAATGATTTGTACACCTCACCCAATATTGTGCGGGTGATAAAATCAAGAAGAATGAGATGGGCAGGGCATGTGGCACGTATGGGGTAGGAGAGGGGGGCGTATAGGGTCTTGGTGGGGAAACCGGAGGGAAAGAGACCACTGGGGAGACCTAGGCGTAGATGGGTGGATAATATTAGGATGGATCTCCAGGAGGTGGGA
>Ga0123354_10012960_pt1 | contig 12911 bp, 8 predicted proteins | sample TergutLab28metaG_2_FD_97872 | JGI IMG/M metagenome (GOLD analysis project Ga0123354, IMG submission 97872) | Labiotermes labralis P4 segment gut microbial communities from Petit-Saut dam, French Guiana - Lab288 P4 | ecosystem: Host-associated > Arthropoda: Insects > Digestive system > Gut ...
AGGAGCTAAATGATTTGTACTCCTCACCCAATATTGTGCGGGTGATAAAATCGAGAAGAATGAGATGGACTGGGCATGTGGCGCGTATGGGTGAGGAGAGGGGGTGTATAGGGTCTTGGTGGGTAAACCGGAGGGAAAGAGACCACTAGGGAGACCTAGGCTTAGATGGGTTAACAATATTATGATGGATCTCCAGGAGGTGGGATGTGGGTATATAGACTGGATTGGGCTGGCCCAGGATAGAGACAGATGGCGGACGTTTGTGAGTGAGGTAATGAACCTTCGGGTTCCGTGAAATGCGGGCAATTTCTTGACTAGCTGCAAACCAGTTAGCTTCTCAAGAAGGACTCTGCACCATGTAGTAAGTAAGTAGGTGTATATAAGACGTTAATATTAAAATTTAGTTATTGGGGGGTTTGGAGTGGATTCATCCGACTCAGGTTACGGACCAGTGGAAGTATCATGTGCACATACATTCAGGTTTCATAAATTCGGATAATTCCTTGACTCATGACCTACTGACTTCTTAAAAAATATCTATCACCCATGGAGATTTTCAGTTCTGGTTTATCGTTGCTCGTATTTCCCCAGCCAAAGCAGCGCTTCCGGTTCAATCGTGGCTTGTCACATTAGACGGGCTTGTTGTGGCTAGAACTAGCATGAATCAATGTAATAAATTAGCGGTCGGTTTCAAATAGTGAGGCAAACACCGTCCTGGTTGTGTGATGACTATAGAGTAAACTGACAAATAGTTAGAAGGGGCAGCGTATATGCAGCTGCTATCAAATATTGTCTGTTGTAAGATATACTTGCGTAAATGCAACTCACATTAGCTTGTGTTTGAATAATATACAATATTCCCTCTTTAGTAATATTTTCAAATGTTTGGCAAGTAGCACTTGCTGTTAGAAAAACTTGCTTTTAAAAAATGTAAATTTCTTATCATCCTCACAACCTCCATGTTACTCGAAGATCCACCTCAATATTATCCACTGTTCAATTTCTCTTTCTTGGAAAGTTCTCTTTCCCAAGAAGTTTCGCGACCAGACTTGTGTAAACAGTCTACTGCTCTCTCATCATAGCTAAAAATAATAGTTCGACATGACAAAGTGAAGAATTTATACTAATATTTGGTTTAATAAGTGACGCTTTTCTACTCTTTGTATTTGCATCTTCCAATGAAGGAATGATTTCGAACGAAGGGGTGGGAAGGCGGACGGTCTGTGTCGTAACGTAGTTTCATAAAATGTTTTGATAGAGATTTAAGGTTTCCGCTGCTGTGTAGACGAGCGTCTCGTTCTTATGGGTTGTTATGCAGAGAATGTTAGGTGTTGTTTAGAGACGTTTCGGGAAGGCTCATTGGTCTCATCTTCAAAAACCAACAGTCCGTACAGATGGAACCGACAGGAGATGTAGAAACTCGTTGAAAAATTACCACTATACACTGCGCTACAACCAAGAGGATTGAAAACCTTCATCGTTCTAACATTTGCGTGGAGGGTCCGAGGAAATCCACGAATAAACTTAATATTCCCAGAAGCTGAAATTTACTAACCAATAGGGGGAAATAATTATGTAAATAATAAATCTGTGCAACCACTATGACGACACAAAATAAACTAAAACGACAGCATGTTGTGGACGAATCACTGGGTATCGTGGTTGGTCCATTCGCTGTAGCTCAGTACGGCTTGTTAATACTTGGGCTCGATCCTCAGTCGATATTGAGCCTGTATGTGGGGGGAAGTGAAGAGTTAAAGTACTGGTCAGCCAAGCTAGAGGGAGGGGGGAGAATCGCTGACCCTCTGCAGCCGCCCAAACTGGAAGTAGGCCTATCTAGGACATAGAATATCGGTTATGTAAAACCCTTTATGCATAATGATGCAGAGCTTACAGACAGTCGGTTACGTAGCACCCTGCACGTACGATGTATTAGAGTTTCTTGATTCTATACTGCGGATGGTCTTGCTTTGAGAGTTAGGTAGAGTTGGAGGAAGAATAATTGTAACAGTGACCTTGAAAAGTAATAAACAGAACCTCGTCTCTCCATTTCCGAAATTATTTTTTTGAACTCTCCCTAAAAATGGATATGAATGGAGCCCCAGACTTTCTCGTAGGAACTTTCATTCTGTGAAAATTGTAGCAAAAATATTAAAATTATGGAATAACTTTCTTGCTAAGAGGAAAATTATACGAATCTAATTTCCGACAAAATTTTAGTGGGAAAATTAATTGGAGGGCCATAACTTGGCAGATTAAAGTAGTAGATTTGATTTTGATGTTAGAATTGTCTTTGAAATTTTTTTTGGTTGGAGGAGGGGGTGGTGGTTGTGAGGTGTCAATAATGGCCTAAAATTGTGTCAAATTATTGGTTTTCGCGTTAGTAATATTAATCTTCCCAGTTACTTTATTAAAGAAATTTAGAACTTTTGAAAATTTCTGTATGGTTTTAAAAACCGTTTCATAATCCAGTAAGAAATATTTTTGTTGTTACGCCCTGCATGTTGTCGAGTTACTCAATTGTTATACCAACCAATGCACATATATAAAATTTACACATTTTCGTTGCGTTTAAACGCAACGAAATTCCTTTCACGTAACTTGCTGCCAGTATCACGCAACGAAGCACAGAATGCACATCCGTAGCAGGGCACTCTTCGCAACATAACATCATACAACACGGCATGCTGCCACAATACTCAACCGGTAAACCGAAATTAATGTGACTTTTTATAATGTGACTTTAGCAAGGACGATATGGCTCCCTGATGATGGTCCTCGGACCGAAACATGTCGGGGCGTTTTAATGTTTTAATGTGTAAATTTTTTAAATTTTATATATGTGCAGTGGTTGGTATAACAATTGAGTAACTCAGAAGTTGTTCGTTACCAGCGTGGCAGAGAATAAGGCTTGAATTATAGTTCTCTAAAACCCAGTTCGAATAAAATTTAAACATATAAATTTCACATAGGAACATAATTGAGTGTAATTATTTATTACACAAACTTTAATTACGTGATGAAATAGGCATATTATTATAAATGAGTAATTTCTTCAATGCAAATCGCACGGGTGAAATCGACGTCGGTTTTTTCGAACGGTCACGGATTTGTTACATGTTATGTGAGAGCAGACAATTAAATCCTGGCGACATGACTTACATAAACACTTTCCAAAATCAAAGCCCTTACTCATAAATATCAGGAGTGATGACCAGGAGTGTTCAATAAACCATTCTGCTATTTAGAAAAAGAAAGTCATTTTAACACCTGGAGCAATATTTCCCTTAGACTTACTTGCAAGTTGCCTGTATTATTGTGATGTTCTGGCCATGTTTACGTAGGAAAGAGGAGATTAGTAACTTCAGGCAGTTCAAAATGCGTTACTTTCAGTTTTATTGTTCCTGACAGTAGATGGGATAGCTTGCGGGCTGTAGGACAGAGAGTACGTGCTTAGACACCCTGCTGGGACAAAAGAAACCGCTCTTATCCAGTGTGTCCAGACCCGTTCTAAGACACAACAATCCTCTTACACAGAGGGTGCAGGGGGCTGTTTCCCAGAAAATGAAGTGATTCAGACGTGCAGATCATAAATCGCCTCTATATACAGAGTCGAGGTCAAGCATCGTATTCCCGTTTGCCTTTAAATTTAGTTGTGTCTGATCTACATTTATTCCTTATGCCCTGAGGGACAATAAAATATTGGATAGACTATAGGAAAGAACGCGTAGTTGTAGGTGAATGGGGAAGTTCCCTCTATAAAAGTCCATGTTCAGTATCACGTCCAGACCCTTTACGCCCGGAAAAGGGATCCGATACCCTTTGTACAGGAGGTTGGTTGGGCCCAAGGGGCAGCCTAGTGGGTGCGGAATATCTCGCCTCCACGCTGATTTGATCCACTGAACGTCCATCTCGTAGCGACTGGCTAAACCGACTACGTTTTTCCGGTCTAAATATGTAGTTTTAACGAAGGTAATGAAGGGCAAATGTTTTAGATTCCAGACAATATTACTACCCAGTATATTTTGTTCAGCGACCTTTCTGTTTTGTCCGACCCTCTACGTTTGCCTCACTAAATATAATATCTCTCCACATTTCAAACATATGGTGGCACAAAAGTCATTATACCATACAGGAAACGAGTTAAACATTCAGTTTTCTCGATATTTCAAATACAGAGGAGACAAAATGTCAATAGACCCTGAAGGCAACATGTTTAATATCGAGTGTCAAACGACCGTCTATAAAACTTCCGAATACGTTCGAGGGCTTCCCATCTGTGTATCGTAGTCAGTTAGCCCGAAGAAAGTGAGACAGCTCTCTCTCCAGCTGCGGTATTCAAAGCGCAATTGGTGTTCTGGTGCTCCATCTAAAGAAAATTATGTTATCGGAAACGGATCTTTCCTACTACTTAATATGCTTGAGGAAGAGTTTGGCGCCATATTTAAAATATTAATGGCACAATATCACGTATGTTCTTCCTCTTCAGTAATTCTGACGAAGAAACATACACATATTGAAGTACAATATGCCGCTAACCTGGAATACTTTTATACCTCGACTCAGTGGTTGATGAACACTAACATTAGTGCACAAATAATTTGCAGTTCGTATTTCAGCGACAAACTTTCATCAGCGCGTGACTTTCAGTAAGTTATACAGTTTTCTCTAACATTCAGTAAAATTTGATTATGCATCATGAATATACTGATTGTAGCTCGTGAATACGGATCGAAATTAAATGTGCTGGCCAATTCTTACTACTTGTCTCCGATACGAAATTTTATTAAAAACTGTCATGTGTCCTAAAGATTCCAGAAAACAGACCCCCCCCCCGGCCACTTACTTTGAATTTATTTTACTAATTACGTCAATAAGAGTGCTTGTAAATTTCTCAACTGTACATAGTCGCAGCGCATTTGCTGGTATCGGGCACTGAGCCTTGAGCACATGCAGCAGCAATCTCATACAGGTCAAAGGCCGGTGACCTGCGCACTTCAAAGGTAACACAAAAGTCAATACACCAGATTTTCTGGTCTCTCTGAAAATAACTGTCTTCAGACAGGGGGGAGAACCCAAGCACTTTGATACCACTGACAGCCAGAACTGCTGCGAAATGAGAGCTCTTACGTATGTCAGTGCGTTACGGAAACTGAAAAGATTAGCTCATGGGTTTTTAGAACCGCAACGTCTACAGGGACGGATTAAAGTCGTATTAAGCTTTTTCTTTTATAACTTTGTCCAACTTGCGTATAGATAATTCAAAGTTTAGTAGAATTTGAGTGGAAAACAAATTGTATCGAATTGAACTTGTGTGTATGGTTATAAATATTTATGCACAAATATCAGGAGCCGGATCGCCGTAGGGACTAAATTTTATACGGTGACTCGTAATACTTGTGCCTCTCTTTTCATATTCTCTTCTGGTGCCTAGAAATTTTGGGTGGTTCCTAGATTTTTGAAAAATATATGCAACCCTGTATTGCCGTAGTGAAGTGACAGAATTAGGAAAAAATATTTTTTGTGTCACTAATTTAGAGATGAAGTATATAATAAACTGTGGATAAATAAAGCAATCCTAAGCTAAGAGAAAATTTTGGAATACTTGAAAGTTAAAAAAGTGAAATTAGAATGGATGTAGCAGAAACAGATTTCCACAATTGGAGGTTGGCCATCTGTCTGATGGTTGTGTCTAAACGAGAGCGTTGGTGTTTCCGGTATCAGTCCTACATTTTCCAATACTGCAGTGTTAATAAACTGTCAGAAACGCTTTGAATGAAAAATATCTGACACATAACACAAAGGCCCATTGGGGCTTCCATATACCACATCTCCATTTCCGCTTGTGTCTTAATGTGCTCTTAGACCTTCAATAAGTTTGTACAACATTAATATCAATGTATTCGGTCTCATATTTCTTGTAGTTACAATTAATTAATCGGTTATTTTTGAGACAGTATTGGCGCCTTCGGAATACATCTCAGTATCAACAAAATCCTTTCGTATTTGAAAAATGTTTTATCTGTACATTATATTTTCTGTGTCTCATTTCGTACCCGGTTAAAATCAGAAATTATTAGCCGTTTTAACTGTAACTATATCGCCTGCTGTAACATAAACATGCAAACTTCTGCATTTCGCCACATAATGTACTTAAGTTTCGTGTAATTTACACAGTACACATCGATTATTTCCCTAAGCAGGATTAAGTTATTGGTAGCTATAATAGAAAAGACTGTGTTCTCTGTGGAGTATGACTGAAGAATGTTAGTCGTAAAAGTTCAAACTAACTCTATAACGGAAGATTTTTTAGTAAATCTGATAAATTCTGAAGTTTCCTCACAGTCTTCATAAAACTGCCCCATTAGAACCTACGCAGCGCCAGCTTCATTCAGATCAAAATTTGTCATTATATTTTTCTAAAATACAGAGTTGTTCAAAATGATTGTCGGGGTTTTAACAACATGTCATACACTATACACTTAAGATAGGAGTATATGTTTTTTTATTTAATAGTACTACACCACACGTTTTTGTTACATACCTTACAGGTGCTCTTTAGGAATTTCTACATCCATTGGTGCAACTACATACTCCTATCTGAAGTGTACTGTGTATGACAAGTTGTTAAAACCTCGACAATCATTTTGAATAACTCTGTATGTTTTGTTATTTGTCTTACATTTATGAATCTCAAATTTTGTATTCCTCTCGTGTTTTCCTGCCAAAGTATTTTACACATGACTCATTTTTTCCCTCACGTTCTATTCGCAAATTTCTTACCACTTGTATAATTATTTGTTTTTTCCAGTATCACGCAAAGTTCAACAGCTATAAAAGCCTCTAATGTTTGTTTTTTGCAGACCATTATGTATATTTCTCTTAGGACACCGGAAATTTGAATTAAATATTTTATCAACCAGGAATGTTTGAGTTATAAGAGAAATTAAAAATGAACCCTCTCTCAGAGAGAAGTAAATTTTACTCTTCCTAGGAAGAAGAGGCCAGCACAAACATACTGCATTGTGGCTTATGGAGGTTGAAGCAGGATAAAGGAATAGTAAGGCCTGTTCTTAGCGGTCCGAGAAATCCCCATAGGCACGCGCGGTCTATATATCTGGGAATTAAACCCTCGTAATTGGCTCTTAAAGGATGAGAGCCATACTTGAAAGTACAGTTGTAACACAGAACAGTACCTTGGAGACCATCCATTGTTTACACACAATTTAAGGAGGAAATCGAGCCCGAAACTGTTGGACACTTTCAAACCTAAAGTTTCCACTATTTAGAATGCAAATAGTTGCGTGCAGACTGAAATGTCTCCGGTTAAGAGTCAGTTAAGGCCATGGGAGTCGTTTTCAGCTTACTCAACTGTTCCTTGGAGAAAGGAATGAGAATTCTCCACAAAAAAAACAGTGACCACATAACTAAGTGTGTTCGCGACACTTTGTTAATATCATGGGAACAATTTGACTGTCGCAGAGTTTGAAAATTATGGGTTGTGTAGACTTGCTGTGGTTTGTTCGTGTAACTCTCCACCAACATACACTCTAGTAGTCATGTCATTAAGAAACATCCAATTTTTGCACACTAGGTTACCTAAATATATTATCTCTACAGCAGAGTGCTCACTGAATAGTTAGTAGTGATTTCAAACGTTTAGACTAAACTAAATGCGAACCAGTCTAACTCGGTTTCTACAGCACAGTACACACACTCCAAATCCATTACAAAATCCAAAAGGCTAATTCTTTATGCATAAAAAAAATCGGTGTGAATTGTAAGAAAAATAACAACCATGTACGTAAATGTTGTATGCTTTCTTCTGGGTAATTCCCAGGCGTCTGAATTTTATATGCCGACGTTTCGGAACACACTGTTCCATCTTCAGAGGCAGGTAGGTATGAAGTATGACTGGGTTTGAGAATGTTGGGGTATTTATACAGGAAAAGGTTTGGCTCGAAAATAGCCTGAGCCATACTTCATAACTACCTGCCTATGAAGATGTAGCAGACAGAGTGTTCCGAAACGTCGGCATATAAAATTCAGACGCCGGAGAATCACCCAGAAGAAAGCATACGACATTCAGAACAAGGCGAAAGTTTCAAATCAATAATACACGCAATTATTTTAAGCGGCAAAATACGTGTCCCACTTTAATTTAAAATGTTCACTCGTAAATAACTTCTTTGCATTATCTAAATCCAAGGCTTAGTACCAGAACAAGGTAAGGTCGCCACTATGCCATCCGTGAGCTCAGTTAAACCAGTCTAAACCGCTCTATCATTAAGTGCATATGGTCTCATCTCCAGCGGCTCTCCGACCAAAATTATATACAAAATTTTCTTTTTTACCTCACCAAGGACCCTAGGTCTTTTGTAAACGCCATATTCTTCAATTTTAAAATAAATGTTAAAATAATTCAATGACGTAGGGAGTAGTGCCATGGCTCAATTAAATAGGCGCTGATTTCAACGTGGATATACGAATTCGATTCCAAACCAGTCTGCATGGAATTACGGTTAACACAGTGACAATGGAACAGGCTCTCATCCAAGTGTTTCGGTTTTGTCCTGTTAGGATCACTCCACCAATGCTCCATATTCATTAATTCATTCATCTATCTCATAAACTTAGCAACAGCGAACGTAGTTAAATGAATCACTTAAATAATAAAACAAATTGCTAACTTGCATTAAAATTATACAGGGTGTCCCACTCGCTACCGAACCCGGCATTGCTTTAATAATTGTAACACCAATGAAGATATTGCAACGAAATTTGAAGAGGAGTATGTTCGTTTTGTGAGAAATGAAGAGGAATGTGTCTGTAGTGTGTGTCTCTAGAGCGCCTAATTGTTGCGACACGGTAAAATTATTAAAGAAATGCCGGGTTCGGTAGCTAGTGGGACACACTGTACAAATGTATTTTGTAGGGTTATAGATCAAGAAGCTATGCTTATATTTACTTTGATATATTCTTTTCCATTTACATAGTTATGAACCTACTGTCGTAGAAAATGTAATAAATTTATTCTAATTTACATCAGTTTAAAATTAATAGCCATGTATGCCTTGAAACTTTATACTACTCGAGATACTTTCTGAATGACATTATAGTAACCTGCTAGTATGAATACGTTCTCAGACATTGTTAATTTTAATGTTACTGTTCATATTTTACGTAAAAATTACTAGTACCTACGTAGTGACACTACTAGAGAAAGCCAGTCAAGTTTACCACATTCTTCCTTGTTATAACTTTAACGTTTTTAGCTGCTTTTCCCGAAATTGGTATCAATTTAATAAGGTTTTCTCAACAAAATTTCGCAGATATTTCTCTTTCTCAGATTTCTGTTTACATACCTACAACTCTGCTGTAAATATGGAGTTTATTTGTCCAAAAACATTACACATATCATTGCGATATTGACTCTTTTCAAAGAAATATATATTTAACCAAAACTTCATACAGACTTGGAAAATATCTTGGACACCAAAACAAACAGACCTGTAGATAAAATAATTCTTAACTCATTCCACCAAATTTAGTTTTCACAACGTTTGACATTTTATATAAATTGTAAACAAAAGTTCAGTTTTTACCTCAGAGAGAACCCAAATCTTGTCCAATTTAAAACACTTTCAGCATGAAAATCTCAAGTTAAATAACCTTTCCTTATTCTAAAAATCATGTGGAAGGGTTAAATACACACCGTATCCAAATGCGGGTTTCCTTACTTTTACTACAGCAGGTACATTTACTAACCACCGGCTGTTACATGGTTGTATATTTTCGCAGCAAGGAAGCAACGACTTAGAATTTCTCCTACTGTAAATTCCGAGATATTCGTCCCCCAGTCAGGAGGACAGACAGTGAACTCTGCACGACAATTGATTAACTCATACAGGCCTACTACATAAATTGTTTCTTGTTATGTTCCCTACGTATGCTGTTTATACAAGATTTTACAACTCTATGTATATTCTTATTAAAATCCATAAGCTTTTTCATTGAAGGATGAATAATCTTTTGTTAATGGTATCTTCTATAGGAAGCTATAGATGTTGCAGAGCAGAACTAAACTTTCTTGCTGCCGAAAAATGTAGTTTGTAGTATTTTAAAATCAAATTAAGAACTTTACCTTCTACTTATTTAATTTATACTCCAAATTTTACATTGCCGGAGGTTTTCCAGTACACGTACGTATATTTGTGATAACAAAATTATCTTCATCTGAGATTTTATGACCTCATAGCAGTTAAAATCAGGTCTGTCTTTTGGATACAATGCTTTGTAGTTTGGTTCATATTTATTGAACTTTTAGAGAAACCCATTTTCAGGCTAAATGCGTAAATTTCCTATCAGACTCTTTAAATTTTTCTGGCTGCATCAAACTTAAGTTCTATGGAAACCTTCCATATCATAAATTCTCTTATGTTTCAGCATATTCACATTCTACATTTTTTAAATTTCCCCTACATTTGAGGTTCTCATAATTCTGTTTATAAAGACTCAAGTCTTCTGTTCTGTTACGCTGTGAAAACTGGTAAATATTTAGGGAATTTCTTTTTAGGAATGCAACAGTGGTGGAATGCCTCAAGACTTTTCTTCGAAAAGCCGGTAGCTGTTTACCAGCTGATAAGGTGTAACATTTCATAAGACCTGTTTCTTCCTGTCCTTTCCACATAGATTTTTCCTTTCACTCTGCCTTTAAGTAAATTTTAAAATTAATATGTTCTCAGTTATCGATTATTTCCTTCTTTCATATACATTTTTCTTCTTAAGTTTCTTCTGCCCTTCCAGTTAGGCCCTTTTGGAACCACAGGCCCCCATTTATTTACATCACCCGTATTGGTCCCCTATCATTCCTAGCCCTGGTTATCATTTCAAACTTCATCGCCTACTCCTTACCAAGAACATGGAAGTGGACGTTTTCTCCAAAATATTCGAACCTATCGACCAAAATACACTGGCTTTCATCCTACATTCTTGTCTTCCAATCTCTTTGATGTAGTAAAATAAATTTATTACGTAAAATACTCTGAGATCCCAATACTTTCTTACTTGACTGTACTCGCGCCGGAGATGGAAGCCTCTTATCAGCGATACGAACCCAAGCGAGGCAAAGCCAAGCAAGACGTGTTTCGATATTAATGACATAGAGGAGGAACCTTAGGATCTCTACGTGTTGTATGTATGTATGTATATAGAGAAGAGAGACGTTGGAATATTAAACTTTGCTGCTCCGTGTTCTATAATAACTGCACACTTTTCGGAGCAACACTGTTCTATGTCACTAGCAAAGAATTCAGTACATATATTATGTACCGCCCGTCGAGAAAGATACTGGAGGAGAAAAATTTGTATACGAGGAAATTCGTAAAAAAAGTCCCAGAGAAGTGTTCCCAAAACTTTTTTTGCCCGCAGACCCCTTTTTGGCTTTTAAAAATAGTCACAGATAGTCACACATCCTTGCTCACGGCAATAGTATCCGGATGGCAATTATCCAAACTAAAACTTTGTAACTCGGTACCTATTTTAGATAACTACGAACACATATCAGTAGTATACGTAACACTACAACGCATGATTTAACCTTAATTAAACTGACTGTCGGTCGCTTCGTGGGTACAGGGTGTTTCTTAATTATATATTCTAAAGATAATAAGAAATAAAAACATCGCTAATTGATGAAGCTCCACGATTATTGTAACGAAACATTATCTGTTTAATTAAAAAGTAATAAACTTCGAAGTAGCCATTACAGAAATGTGAGTATTTAGGGTTACCCGGGAAGTGGTCGCGCATTGCTTGGAAACCGCAGAGAACATTTTGGGAATCACTGTCATGCAGGAATTTATAAAATATACTTTATTCGAATAATTTCTGAATAATGTGAAAAAAGCAAAAATTAAAATATAAATTAATAGTTGTAGAGTGAAGGATAAATTTATCTGCTAAGCCCATGCAAGAATGATTCCAAAAATGTCCCAATTTTATGATCTTGTATCCCATTTGTAACTTCTTAAGATTCGTAACTTCTCCATATTGCCTATTTTTAATCTAAATCCTGTGAAAATTTTTCAGATATATTTGGAGGAGTATTTATGATCTGCCTTCATACAAAATATTATATTCCTAACTCTGATGGCAAAACATTTTACTTTATTAAATCTATGCTCAGTAGATTACACATATGTCGCTCCTGCGTGTCATTTTTTCCAAATTCTACAAAACAAAACAGAAATAACCAAAGCTGCAAGACTGTACATTTTACGCAACATTAGTGTAGCTACAAATTTATAATTTCGCTCGAAAGTCACGAGAATATCGATTGTAGGAGGAAGTTCAATATTACAAATGTAGCGTGAAATTTAGTTTCTAACCAAACAACGTAAAAACCTGTCAATTGATTAAAATGTTAGTAACAGGAAAATCAGACACAAATATACGCACACAATGTCTTCTTCTTTAACATAGTCACAAAATGTCAGACGTGTACCCAATAGCACGATTGCTTACGTCTCTACTCACTTACTTAGCGATTTCAGGAGTTACGGGAAACAGTTCATCTGAAGGACATTTGAGATTCCTACTATTGTCTCACAGACAGCAATTTGCTTCTTCATTAAGATAACGTAGCGTAGGAAAAATGACGCATCTTTATTAAAAGGATAACAAAAAGCCACTTCCTTTCTTCATCATGAAAGTTAAGTGCGTATTATTTAAAAATAAATGTTACTTTGGAACAGGAGCTACATATGTTACTTTGGAACAGGAGCTAAATATGTTACTTTGGAACAGGAGCTAAATATGTTACTTTGGAACAGGAGCTAAATATGTTACTTTGGAACAGGAGCTAAATATGTTTCTTTGGAACAGAAGCTAAATATGTTACTTTGGAACAG
>Ga0123354_10012961_pt1 | contig 12910 bp, 10 predicted proteins | sample TergutLab28metaG_2_FD_97872 | JGI IMG/M metagenome (GOLD analysis project Ga0123354, IMG submission 97872) | Labiotermes labralis P4 segment gut microbial communities from Petit-Saut dam, French Guiana - Lab288 P4 | ecosystem: Host-associated > Arthropoda: Insects > Digestive system > Gut ...
AACAAAAAAGAAAATGAAGGAAGGCTGCGTCTCGGAATACAAAGCAAATTTTTATTATTTGAAAAAAACTACGGCAAACAAGCGCCGGAAAAACTGTATAAAACCGATATCGCCTTTACAAAAGGTTTAAAAATTTTAAGTTTCGGTCTTTTAAGCAAATGGGCAAAAAGAAGAAGCACAATTATACAGGAAGAATATGAAAAATTTAGAACTTCACGCAAAAGATAACAATAACCAAGATATAGCCGTCATTTATCAAGCCTACGGCAGACAAGGCTGGGAAGACTTTGATAAAAGATTTTTTGACAGTTATAAAACGCATTATGCCGGAGTTAATCATAAACTTGTAATAGCAGCAAAATGTTACGATAAGAATCCTGAAGGTTATGCTGCGTTAAAATCATACGCGCAACAAAACAATGCTGAAATATTAGACTTGCCGGATGACGGTATGGAGTTTGCAGCATTTTACAGAGCCGCCAAACAACTGGATTACAAATACATATTTTGTTTTGTTAGCTCGGCATATGTTTTAAAAGACAATTGGTTAAGATTATTCTCGGATGCAGCTGAAACAAATGAAAATTGCAAATTATTCGGCCCTACAGGCTCTTGGGAAACAATACTACCAGGTATTTTTACAAGAGTAAACAGATTTATAAACAAATTCAAAAAATCCGCTGACAAACCCGTGAATTTACTTCCTGCGGAATATAAACGTCCAAAAATTAAATTCAGCCAAGTAATAAGAGCAATATTTTCCCCTTTGCCTTTTCCGAACCCTCATATAAGAACAAGCGCGTTTTTCATTGAAAGAGAAATATATATTCAATATATAGAAAAATACGGTTTCCCGAATAACAAATATGAAGCAATGCATTTTGAAAGCGGCCATAACGGCTTAACAAATTTTATCGTTAAAAAAGGTTTTGATATAGCTGTAGTTGGAGCCGACGGTAAAGTATATAATCCGAAAGACTGGGATAAAAGCAATACTTTCAGGCAAGGCAATTTGGAAAACGCTGTTATCGGAGACAAAAGCCGCGATTATTTAAAATTTGACACTCAAACAAAGCGTTTTTTTGAAAAACTTTCATGGGGAAAAACGTTCACGAGTAATAATGTTTTGTTTTTCTGCCAAGGGTTTCATATAGGAGATTTTATCTGGGCAACATCTGCTTTTGCCGTTTTAAAAAAGACATACCCGCAAATTAGAATAACCGTGATAGCGCCAAAAGAAATAAAAGAATTGACAGACAACAACCCAGTGATAGACAATATAATTTACGGTTTATATTATGAAAACTCATTAAAATATAAAATTAAAAACCTGCTCAATTTTATAAAGATTGTCCCGCAAATTTTTTGGGGAGATTTTGACGATTGCATTATTTTGTTTCGTTCAAGAGCCGCCATATTGCTTGCAAAGATATGCCGTATACCTAATATTGTCGGAGGAAATTTATATTACAGAACTGTAGATTATGCTGCAGAACCGCTGGCAAAATATTATTCACACACATCCGAATTATATGACGTTCACGTTGCCACGGCTTTTCAAACAATAGTCAAGTCCTATTATAATATATATAATAATTCAATACCGGTAATACCCGATATAAAAACTAAATCCGGATATTCGCAATCATTAATCAAACGCAAAGACAAAATAAATATAGCGATATGCATAACAAAAGAAAAAAATATTGATGAGATTATACCGGTCGCGGATTTCGCCGAGGCCATCAATCATTTATCCGAAAAATTTAATCAGGGGATAGATTTTTATACGATCGGTTCAAAAAAAGATTCTGCGACGGCTACGCTTCTTGCGGAAACAGCGGCAAAATCGTCATTTTTTAATTTATGCGGAAAAACGACGCTTCTTGAACTTACAGCTTTTTTAAAAGGAATTGATTGTTTAATTTCCGTTGATACCGGAGTAGTACATTTAGCAGCTACACAAAATATTCCAATAATAACGTTGTACGGTCGTAAATACCCGCCAAAGCGGATAACACCTATGACGAATAAAGCGTACGCGCTTTATTCAAAAGATACCAAAATAGACGCCAAATATATAATCGATACAATTGAATCGATTTTTAAAAACAGGATTAATTAATATGAACAAATTTATAAACTTTATAAGAAACTCCGTAGAAAACGCAAGATTTTATATTTCAAGAAATTTTTTCGGACAAAATAAGCATAATTCGTTAAAACGCTTTCTTAAAAAAATATTCTCGGTAATATATCTGACAAAATTCATTCCTGATTCAAAATTAAGACATTTGGAAGTCCATATTACCGAACACTGCAACTTAAACTGTGCGTACTGCGACCATTTCTGCCCGATTGCAAAAGAAGAATTTCTTGACGTACAAACCTTCGAAAAAGATATGAAGCGCATGTCAGAACTAACGGACAAAAATATAGATGAAATAGTTTTGCTCGGCGGAGAACCTTTGCTTAACAAAGATGTTAATTCATTTATGGAAATTTCACGCAAATATTTTCCGAAATCCTCAATAAACATAACCACAAACGGACTTTTACTCTTAAGCATAAGCCATTATTTCTGGGAAACCTGCAAAAAATACAATATAGATATTTTAATATCTAAATATCCTATAGATTTAAATTGCTCCGCAATTGAACAAAAAGCAAAAGATTACGGAGTCAACATTATATGGACAGAATTAAAAACTATGTGGCATACTCCATTAAATATAGAAGCAAACGGGAATAAAACTTTTAATTTTATGAATTGCATGCATTCAAAATGTACTTTCTTGCAAAAAGGCAAAATATATATGTGTCCGCGTTCTGCATTAATAGAAACTTTCAACAAACATTTCAATAAAAATATTCCCGTTTCAGATAAAGATTACATAGACATTTATAAAGTTAATAACATTTCCGAAATTCTTAAATTTATATCGAACCCTGTCCCTTTTTGCAAAAACTGCAAACCGCTGGGAATAACTTATGGGCATAAGTGGAAAAAATCCGAAAATAAAATCGGAGAATGGATATGATTTGTGCAGTAATTGTTTCTTATAATTGCGACAAAGTGTTTAGATGTTATAATTCCATTGTTAATCAAGTTGATAATATATTAATTATTGATAATGCCACTCAAGATTCCAAAATAATTTCAGAATTAAAAAATCTTGAAAATGCTAACAAACAACTAAAAGTTATTTATAATCCCGACAACTTTGGCATTGCAAAAGCTTTAAATCAGGGTCTTGATTATGCGTTGTCTATAAAAGCCGAATGGCTTTTAACATTAGACCATGACAGCGAAATACCTGAAAATACAGTATCTAAACTTTTTACGGATTATGACAAACTTACGGAAACAGAGAAAAATCAATGTGCTGTTATAGCGTTGAAATATATTGAAAGAAATATCGACACACATGGATTGCCGCGTCAAGGCTCCGCCTTTCCTCGCAATGACGGACAAGCAACAATCCATTTATCTTTCAAAAAAATAAAATATGCAATGACTTCTGGAAACTTTGTTAAAGTATCAGCCGCACAAAAAACTGGCGGCTTTGAAGAAAAAATGTTTATAGATCAGGTTGATAATGATTTTGATTTCAGACTAAGGAAAAATGGATTTACTATTTTAGAATCGAAAAATCATTATATTTTACACGAGATAGGCTTATCGCAGAAAAGATCCGGATTTACAATAAGAAATTATTCCCCGCTTCGCAGATATTATCTTTCCCGCAATTGCGTTTATATTTTAAAAAAACACTTCTTTTTTGACACTTTAAACGTTTCAAGAATCTTTATAGGCTCAATTTTTGGCGGAATTTTTAAGATAACATTTTTTGAAAGCGATAAAATAAACAAATATAAACATATATTTCTGGGAATTAAAGACGGAATTTTTAATAAGTACGGGAAAAAGGAATAGATTGCGGATCTGGTCCGCAATGACACAACTAATGCTGTCATTCCGGACTTGATCCGGAATCCACGTTAGTTAATCAAAGGAAATAAAATGAAAACCTTCAGAAAAGAACTTGTATTTAACGTTGCAAAAAGAGTTGATTTTATAAATATTACGGATGAAGTTCAAAAAGCTATAACCGAAAGCGGTATAAAAGAAGGGCTTGTTTTAGTTAACGCTATGCATATAACGGCATCGGTATTTATAAATGACAATGAATCCGGGCTTCATAATGATTATAAAAAATGGCTGGAAGAACTTGCTCCTCACGAGCCAATATCACGATACCAGCATAATAATACCGGAGAAGACAACGGCGACGCGCACTTAAAAAGACAAATTATGGGCAGGGAAGTTACCGTAGCGATAACAGACGGCGAACTGGATTTTGGTCCGTGGGAACAAATTTTTTACGGTGAATTTGACGGTATGAGAAGAAAAAGAGTTTTGGTAAAAATTATAGGCGAATAAATTTATAGACTCTGCGACTTCGCGCAGAGTGACAACATACTGCAAATAATCAATTAAAAATAATATATTTTCTGGCGAAGAAGTTCCATAAATAAGTAACAAATGCCGTGAAGAATTTTGAATACATATAATAGAATCCCAGCTTGTCGGTAAGAGTCCATAGCATAAGATTATTGATTATCAGACCTGCTATTCCGATTGCGGCAAAAACTAAAAACTCTGCTTTTGTATTAGAAATACTGCTTTTAGCGAATATAAATTTTTTGCTCAGAATATACGCAGTAATCAAACCGGCAATAAAAGATATGGTAGCCGAAAGAATGTAATACACGCCTACAAAATCCGTCAATATGAAAAGCAGCGAAAAATCAACAAATAACGCCATGCCGCTTGCAAAAAAGTATTTTACAAACTGCACATAAGTATTATTCCCGACTTTTAAAAAATTATTTAAAAAGCTCATTTTTTCTCTTCGTGATAATCAGATTCCGTGTTTACCTGCCAAATATTATCCTTTGTTTTAATTCCGTTTATAATATTCTCAACTGCCGTCATAGCGGTAAGCATGGAATGATCCATATTATTATATCTGTGCATCCCGTTTCTTCCTACAAGAAACAAGTTTTCGTATTTATCAGTAAAATCTTTTATAGTATTAAATCTATCGTATGTACCGAAATACGCGGGATAAGCTTTCGGTACTTTAACCATACATTTATCCAAAATATTTTCTTTTTTGATTATATTAATTTTTTCAAGTTCGTCCGCGGCAAAATTTATAAAATCTGTCTCTTTCATATTCCAAAAATCATCGCCTTCGGTACAAAAATATTCCAAACCGATCCATACGGTGTTTTCAAAATCTTTTACCAGATAAGGGCTCCAGTTATTAAATATCTGCAAACGTCCGATTTTAACGTCTCTTTCCTGTATGTAAATCCAAAGATCCGGAACAATGTTTTTGTATGACGGTATTTTAGTATCATTCTTTATCTCAAGATTTTTCATCAAAAGTCCTACTGTTATAAAGTCCCTGTATATAAGCCCGTCAGCAGTTTCCTTAACGGATTCGTCTTTTTTATCAAAAGACTCTACAAGTTCCCTTACCGGCATAGTCGAAATAAAATATTGTCCTTCATAGTCTTTAACTTTTCCGGAAATATCTTTTGCCGATACTTTTGTTACAGTATTATTCTCGGTAGAAATTCCGCATACGGTTTCTCCGAAAATTATCGTTCCGCCTTTTTTCTTTATTTCATCCGCAACGGTTTCCCAGAAATGACCGGGACCATACTTAGGATAGTAAAACTGCTCTATCAAGCTTGTTTCAACGTTTTTTTGAGATACTCCCGATGATTTTTTGCCGAAAATCTTTTTTAACGCTTCACTTAAAATTTTTATTATTGATAAGCCTTTGATTCTCTGTGCGCCCCAGTCCGCCGGTATCTGGTCAGGATACACGCCCCATACTTTATGCGTGTAATCTTTGAAAAATGTCAGGTATAATTCGTTGCCAAACCTGTTTATCATAAAATCTTCCAAAGATTTTTCTTCTCTTTTTATAAACATTGAGTAAATATAACTAAATCCTGCCTTAAATAAGCGGACAATTCCGAGATTTTTTATGGTATTCCAGCTAAGCGAAACCGGATAACTAAAAAACTTTCTTAAGAAAAATATTCTTGATAAACGGTTTCTTATCAGCATTACCCTGTCTTGTTTTTGCGGGTCGTTCGGTATATCTGAAGAAGAAAATTTTATATTTCTATTAAGAAGTATGTCGTCAATAGAGGGCGACGTTTGCGGAGGCATAATATCCAGCCACCAGTTCATTACTTTATCGGATTTTGAAAAGAAACGGTGTCCGCCCATGTCCATTCTGTTGTTCTTGTAATTGAAAGTTTTAGATATACCGCCGATTTCATTTGAAGATTCTATGATTATCGGTTTTATATCAGTTTTCATAAGAAGTTCATATGCCGCGGTTAATCCCGCGGGACCTGCACCTATAATAACGGCTTGTTTATTCGGCATAATAACCTCTCGGAAAATATAATTGTATTGTATAGTATAAAATTTAGTTTTGTCACCCTGAGCGAAGCCGAAGGGTCTAGATGTTTCGGCTACACAACTACGTTGTTCCGCTCAACATGACAAATGTAAAACAAATTACTGCAAAGCTGAAAAATCTACAAAACCCGCGAATATGTTTTTTACAGAATTTAAAAGCGCGATTCTGTTTTTCTTTATACTTTCGTCTTCAGCCATTACCATTACTTTTTCAAAGAAAGAGTCTATATAAGGTTTTAGCTCAAGAACTTTATCAAAAACAGCATTATATTCATTTTGCGAAAGATATTTATCAACTTCTGTTTTAACTGATTTAGACTCGACGTATAAAGCCTTTTCGGCTTCGTCTGAAAGCAAAGCTTCGTTTACGTCAGCCGGAATTTCAATATTTTGCTTTTTAGCCTGAGCCAAAATATTGTTTATTCTTTTAAAAACTTCGGAAATCGCGGCAAAATCGCCTTTGGTTTTGGCATTTCTAAGCGACTCGATTTTTGGTTCCAGCGTTCCAAAGCTTCTAAGCTTCTCGGTTTTCGCGGCGTTTGTTATGGCTTTGATTTCCCCGTGTTCATACCCCTGCGACTCCAAAATGCTCTCTATTCTTTGCCAGAAAAAATTAAAAAGCCTCTGATGAGCGTCTTTTGCTTTAGGGTTGGCTTTCACCTTTTCAGGCAAAAACTCAAAAGATTTTTCGACTATGGAAGCGACGCTGTCCTTCGGGAAATTTTCTTTTATCATTCTGATAAGAGCAATCCCCGCCCTTCTCAACGCATAAGGATCTGCCGAACCGCTCGGCTCCAAACCTATTGAAAAATTTGCGGACAAACTGTCTATTTTATCCGCCAAAGATATAAGCAAAGCAATTCTGTTTTCCGGAAGCTTACCTGACGCCGAAATCGGCCAATAATGCTGTTCTATCGCATCCGCGACTTCGTCTTTTATTCCGGATTTTCTAGCGTAAATTTTCCCCATAACGCCTTGAAGTTCGCCGTATTCAAAAACCATCTCGCTTACCAAATCCGCTTTTGAAAGCATAACGGCTTTTTCCAAATCGTCCGCGTTTATGCCTAAATTGAATTCTTTGTTTATAAGCTGCGTTATTTTGTTTACACGTTCGACTTTTTCATAAATAGTTCCGATTTCTTTATGAAATACGATTCCTTTCAATTTTTCTATATTGCCTTCAAGCCCTTTTTTCAGATCGTTTTTATAAAAAAATTCAGCGTCGGCAAGCCTTGCGCCTACAACCTTTTCATAACCTTCTCTTGCAATTTCCTGATACTCTGAAATACCGTTTTTTACATCTATAAAATAATTTGAGAATATACCCTGTTTGTCTAAAACAGCAAAACATTTCTGGCTTTTCTTAATGCAAACCGTAAGAGCTTCCGGAGGAAGGTCAAGATATTTTTTATCAAATTCGCACAAAACAGCCGTAGGATATTCCACAAGATAATTTATTTCGTCGACAAGAGATTCATCCTCTATAACGCTTCCTACTGTTTTAACTGTTTCATTGACTGACTTTTTTATCGCCTCTTTTCTCTCGTTTTGATCTGATATAACCAGTTTATTTTTCATCTTAACAAGATAATTTTCCGGCAAATCTATTTTTATCCTGCTTTTGTCTATAGCATGAAGCCCGATAGTCCAATTATCAGATTTAACACCGGCTATTTTAAACTTAATGACTTTTTTTCCGTAAAGAGCAATTATATTTCTTACGGGTCTTGCGAATTTAAACCCGCTTTCTTCCCAAACCATATTTTTGGGAAAATGAATGTTTTTTATTATTTCAGGAAAAATATTTGAAAGAAGTATTTCGGTTTTTTCGCCTTTAGTTTTTTTAACAAAACATAAACGGTCGCCTTTATCGGAGTTTTTAACAGTAAGTTTTTCCGGAGTAGTACCGTTTTTTGAAGCAAAACCTATCGCAGCCTGTGTAAAATTTCCGTTCGCGTCTTTTGCCGCCTGAACGGAAGGACCTAAAATTTCTTCGGTTTTATCGGAACTTTTAGAATCGAGATTTTCCACAAACAAAACAAGCCTTCTGGGAGTAGCATAAGTTTTTATCGCGCCGTATTTAAGTCCTTCATTGTTAAAAGACTTAACCGCAAATTCTTCAATCTGTTTTAAAGCCGGCTCTATATAAGACGCCGGAATTTCCTCCGCGCCGATTTCAAGCAATGCATTTTTAATTTGTTCTGTCATTTTTTATTCCTCTTTCATTATCTGCCATTCTGCGCGAAGTCGCAGAATCTATGAATTTATAGACCCTGCGACTTCGCGCAGGGTGACAACTCTTCCTAAATTTTACTTTGTAGTTCTAAATAACCTTCCGCAACTGCTTTTGCTATTGTTCTTACTCTTAAAACATAAGCCACGCGTTCCGAAACGGATATTGCTCCCCTTGCCTGAAGCAAATTAAACAAATGAGAACATTTCATTACAGCGTCATAAGCGGGAAGAGGCAAATTGTCCGCCACAAGTTTCTGGGCTTCTTTTTCCCAATCGTTAAAATGCCTTTTGAGCATCTCGGTATCGGCTTTTTCAAAATTATAACAAGACCATTCTTTTTCGTCTTCCAAATGAACGTCGCCGTAAGTTACGTCGTCAGTCCATTGCAAATCATACACGTTATTTTTCTTTTGCACATACATTGCAAGTCTTTCAGTTCCGTAAGTTATTTCAACGGAAATAGGGTCAAGATTTATACCGCCGACCTGCTGAAAATATGTAAACTGGGTTGCTTCCATACCGTCTATCCAAACTTCCCAGCCCAGTCCCCACGCGCCGAGAGTTGGAGATTCCCAATCGTCTTCAACAAATCTTATATCATGTTTTTTAGGGTCAAGACCTATGGCTTTTAAACTTTCAAGATACATTTGCTGTATATCTTTCGGAGCCGGCTTCATAATAACCTGATACTGGTAATAATGCTGTAATCTGTTAGGATTTTCGCCGTATCTGCCGTCTGTAGGTCTTCTTGAAGGTTCTACATAAGCCACATTCCACGGCTTCGGACCTAATGCTTTTAAAAAAGTGGCGGGATTAAAAGTTCCCGCTCCTTTTTCCAAATCATAAGGCTGCCATATCAGGCATCCTTTTTTAGCCCAAAATGCGTGAAGCTTCATAATAATGTCTTGAAAATTCATAATTTCTCCAAAAATTTAACAAATGTTTTTTAGAATGACAAACAACAATTAACGTATTTTAGCAAAAAAATGACATATAAAAAAAGAACCCTGCAGGCATTATAACGCTTGCAGGGTTCTTTTGTAAAAAACTGATTATTTATAATTCTGTTTTATAAGTTCGGTATTCGCGGTAATATTCAGTTCAACTCTTCTGTTTTTCGCTCTGCCTTCTTCTATAGAATTGTCGGCAACCGGTCTGGTATCGCCGAAACCTCTATATGATATTCTGTATGTTTTCAATTGTTGTCCCAAAAGAAAATCATAAACCGCTTTTGCTCTTTTTTCCGATAATGTCTGGTTAGAAGCTGCATTTCCTGTATTATCGGCATGACCTTCGACAATTATTATATTTTCGGGATATTTCTTCAAAACTCTGTTTAAATCAGACAATGTCTGAACTGAAGCAGAAGTTAATTCCGAGCTTCCTATACCGAACAAAATATCATTTTTCAAAGTAACGACAATTCCGTCATCTGTCTTTGTAACAGTTGCTATCGCGGCAAGTTCTTTCGCCTGTTTGTCAAAATAATTTCCGACAACTCCGCCAACCAACAATCCGCTGCCTGCTCCTATCAATGCTCCTGTTTTCGCATCGCCTCCGGTATTATGAGCAATAACTCCGCCGGCAACTCCGCCAAGAACCGCGCCAGCGCCAGCGCCTATAGCCGTATTTTTTCCCGGGGTAGTGCACGCCGCCATCAACAACGCAAGACCAAAAACCGCAAACGTCAATTTCTTCATTTTACTTTCTCCTCTTATAAAATTTTACTGCATTACTTAGAATTATATAAAAATACCTTTTTATACGCAAGGTTTAAAATTACACTTCTCTGGATATTATCTCGCCTATATCGCATATCATCGAATTTATTCTTGCGTACTGATCCAGAATATCCATATGGAATCCTGAAGTTTCTATGGATTCCTGCAGATTAGCGTGAAGCCTTGCAATATGTTTTTGCTTGAGTTCTGAAGTTAAAAGACGCACGCGTGCTTTTAAAGCCGCAACTTCTTCGGCAAGAACTTCATCTTCCGAAGAAAAAGCGTTCATAACTCTGACCATATTTTCGCAAACGACTCCGTGAATTTTCTTGATATCCTCAAGACCTTCTTCGGAAAAACGCGAAAAACTTCTTATCTTTTTTCTCGCCGTATACATAAGATTTCTGTCAATAATGTCGGCAATTTCATCGAGATTATCCAAAACGTAAAGAAGCTGGATCTCTTTCTTAGATTGTTCCGAGCTCAGTTTACTCTGACCGATTTTTGCAAGATACGGAACTATTTCTTTATAAAGAATATCCGTTTTAAGAGCTTTATTTGAAATACTTTCCGGAATATCTATATTTCTTGTTTTCAAAGCCTTTACTGAATTAGTAAGCATTTCGGAAACAAATTCACCAAGCCTCTGAATTTCAAGCTTTGAAAGAACAAGAGCTTTATTGACATCATGTTCGGGATTTTTAATATCTATATAAACTGTTCCAAAAGATATCTCGCTGTTACGGAAAGGATAAAAGAAAAACACTATTTTTTGAAAATATTTTAAAAACGGAAGTAAAATAAGCATATTTAAAACCACAACCAACGTGTGCGACATCGCAATTTGTCTTCCGATATCCTGGGTAAAAAACAAAGTTTCAGTAAACCCTTTTATAAAAACAAGCCAAACGCCTTGACCGTTAAAAGAAACTATCTGTAAAAAAGGAAAGACTAGAATAACAGCTATAGTCTGATGAACTATTTGCCAAATTACCGCTCTTTTCGCGCTTCTGGGCATCCTTAACGCGCCGATAACCACGGTAATACATGTACCGATTTGAGAGCCTAACGCAAGGCATATCGCCTGCTCTAAAGTTAAAATACCTGAAGCCGCTAATGCTATAATTATACCTACAAAAGCGCCGCTTGATTGTATTATAAGAGTCATCGCTACGCCCGCGCTTATAGCAAAAAGAGGAGATTTTATTGCCGCTATAAAATCAAGAAAAACCGGATTAAGCGTAAGCGGAATCATAGCGTCGGACATCAACTTCATTCCGAAAAATAAAAGACCAAAGCCGAATATCGCGTCGCCGACTTTCGACAGCCTTTTTCCTCCGGAAACAAAAGATATAACATAACCAGCGGCGATTATAAGCAAAGCGTAATTTACAAGCCTGAAAGCAACAAGCTGCGCCGTAATCGTAGAGCCTATGGAAGCACCCAAAGACACAGCCATAGATTGGTAAAAAGACATTATTCCGCCGCTTATCAGACTTATAGCAAAAAGCATGGTGGCGGAACTGGACTGATTTAAACAGGTAAGAGAAAAACCTGAGATTACCCCGCGGATTTTTGACGAAGTGGCATAAGTAAGAATACTTCTGAATTTTTGTCCGGCCGCTCTTTGCAACGCATCATTAATAAAGGTCATTCCGAAAAGAAGAAGCGCCAGACCGCCTGCAAGATTTAAAAGCATCATCACAAGCCAATTTTTATTAAACGCGCGCGTATTAAAAATTACGCTTCCGGGAACATCGTCTGAAAAAGCAACAACATTTATTTCTTCGGAAGCAGTTTTGCCTAAAACCAATTTGGTTTTCGCGTAACCGTCTTCATCTGTAAGAGCTTCAGACTGAGAAACATAGCTTGTATTTTTGCCAAGCCCTTCGTTTGCGGAACGTATTTTTGAAAATTTAACGGCAACGCCTTCGGCCGGAGAGCCGTCGCTGTTAACAATACGTACAACATATTCGTTTTTTAAAGGATAGCCTCTTATTCCCGTCTGGTCATCGCCTGATACGGAATACAAAGTCTTTTCCATAGCAAAAACGGAAACTGCGGAAATGAAGAATATAAAAAGCAGCGCAATTATTTTGTTTTTCATTTGTTATTTATTAACGGGATTATCATTTAAAATGCAATTACCCAAAGCTGTCACCCTGCACAAAGCTGCAGGGTCTATAATTCATAGATTCTGCGACTACGCGCAGAATGATAAATTAAACTTTCTATTTAAGATTCGTTTTATCAAAAGCAAAAGGCATCAAATCTGAAACGTTTAAAACAATCAGCTTGTCTTCTCTGCCGTTTATTATGATGTCGGCATCAGGAGCAAGCTCCAAAATCACCTGTCTGCACGCTCCGCAAGGAAAAATTTCCGGATTCTTACTCCATATCGCGACTGCTTCTATTTTTCTTTCACCGTGCGAAAAAGCAT
>Ga0123354_10012962_pt1 | contig 12910 bp, 5 predicted proteins | sample TergutLab28metaG_2_FD_97872 | JGI IMG/M metagenome (GOLD analysis project Ga0123354, IMG submission 97872) | Labiotermes labralis P4 segment gut microbial communities from Petit-Saut dam, French Guiana - Lab288 P4 | ecosystem: Host-associated > Arthropoda: Insects > Digestive system > Gut ...
AATACAACCCATGAAATAACTCAACAAATAAGTCGCAAGCTCCTGAGGATGGATGTACTAACATCCGAAACATGTTGAACATTAAATAATGAAATAATAAAGCAAGTGACATCAAGTTGGTCTATCTTTTTCACCTATCAAGATGATGCACGGTCCAATAAACATAAGATAGTGTTTATGGACTTTGAAGGAGAGTTGGATCTCAGTTCATAAGTCTGGAAGGAGTTACAACTGATCTGGTTCACTCTCAAGGCACTGTCACCTGAAAAGTCTAAGGAATAAGGAATGACATCGAACCAAAAATGAAGTATTTCAGTTTTGGTTAATGTAAATACTCTGCTGTCTGGCTAATTTAATTGCTGTTGGTGTTTAAACAAAAAGTTTTATTCTACTAATTTCTTAAGCTAATTAGTTCTTTCGTAACATTTATCCGATTACTGTGAGAGAGAAATTCTCTCATTTGATGTTTCAAATTTCTTCTGTGAATTAGTTACGTGTTTCGCTGCACTTGCCGGATACTGGATTCATCTATTGGCTGTAACTTACTGCCTTTTCGAGATTTGAGATTCTGAATAGATTGACGGATATTTGTCACCGTGTAGTCAGTAAGCAACAGCCAGACTGTACGGAAAGTAGTAATCTTCATTGTTCTAATCTTCTTTTTTCATAAGTTTCAATTTCGTTCCTAAGAACAGTATGTATCCCTTACACTCTTTATGTCGTTATTGAGGATCTTTTCAAATTTGTGATAAAGATTAATTTGACACAAAATCTTAATTTCTCGTGTTGAAGTCCTTTTGTGTTTTACACGGTGCTCTTACCCATATAGAAATATAGTACCGACTGTAACTTTGTAAAAACAATTTTGCTTCCTTTTCTGTTTCAGAAATCAGTGCTTTTTAATAGTATTTACTATACATAGACTTTTACTGCGGTAGCTGCTACCACAGAACAAGCTACGAATTTCAGATGAAGTTCGTTGTTATGGAAATTGTTGTTGATTAGCAAGACAGACAAAAAAGGCTGCAATAAAACGTATCTTTAAAGTGGTGGCAGGGCAAAGGAAAAGTGACACCACATCGGATGAATGGGCCGTGTGGATGTGTGCAAGCGAAGGGACTTTCCTTGTTAGAGTTACATTGAACACATTAAGCTGTGACCCTACTGTTAACCCCGGTTAAGTCTCTTCCTTCGACTTCTCTCTCATCATCATAAGGGCACTATTAGATGGAGACCCCAAATGTTGCAAACAAAAGCGACTTTTGACTGCTACATCAAGCAGGACATTGCTGTATGCTGTACGTGTTGTTAAAGAACAAATTAATTCCCCTTTACAAGAAGCTGTCAATTTCTATGACACCCTGAGGGGCTCCCGTTATCCGCGTTTATGAATCTTGTTTTGTAAAAATCTTGTTGGACTCTTTGGGTCTGTCGGACCATCTCAAGGTCTTTTTATGCAGGGGAAAATACAAGTACAAACACTGATGAAATGCTGTCATATATCCATGCCCCTACAAGGATTTGAACCCACAATCCCCGTGGTCGAGTGGTAGAATGCACACACGGTTCTGGAAGATTGCGGAGTTTTGCATGTGGTTTAGTACATATAGTAACCACTGTAAGTGTACGTTAAAACATGGGGATATGTGATCAGCCCTTATATGAGAGTAGAATACTAATTATATACAGGAAGAAATCTGTATTTTATTCGTCAGATAAACGCATTTGATATGCAGTGGATTTATTAAAGGACAAAGAATATCAAGCGATATGAAGCCCAGTTTCTTTTAGTCCAAGAAATCAGAACTCTTTATTTATTTATTATTTTCTTATTTCACATCAACCTGCCTGATTGACCTTATTAACACGACAGATGTATATGTAGTTTCATAGTGAGATGCACTGTAAGTAATATGCGGATCTACTGGCTGAGTGTCAGAATTTATTCTTACGATAATTATTTCAATAACATGTGTAGTATCGAAAAACAAATTAAAAATATACTAAGTAGATGTAAAAATGTTTACGCACATTTAACGCTAGGTAAGTGCTTCTTTCTTAAAACTTTCTTGGTGCCTGTGTATGTGCTGGTTGTTTGAGCTGTATTGTCCTCCGTAATGTGGGCCGTGTACAGAGCCAATTTTATTGTCCAGGTAGTCTTTACGAATATCTCAACGGCTTCGTCACATGTCACCTCACGATCCAGCAGGCTACAGCTAAAGAAGTAGAAGAAAAATTTGGAAACAAAGCTGAACTAGACGAATCCGATCTCCCTTTAATATTTAAGTGCTGTATTTACAGCGAAAATTTCAAATATTGTTTAACTTTAACAAAACCTTTCATTATCTATTCTGAAAGAACATTCTTACGTTATAGTACATGTAAATAAACGGTCTAAAGGCCGACATTCAAACTGGGGACCTCCCGATACGAGACATGAATCTTGACCACAACAGAAAGATGCTTCTTGGAATATAGATTTTATTCAATCCAAAAAAATGACAGAATTTTTAAGAAACTGAATTCTTTTAGCACAAATGATTGTAGCGGAACAAAGTGTTTAATTTCTAAAGCGAATGTTAATGATGATAAATTCAAGAGATGTTAGAAGACACCTGAACAAATTTTCGTGTCTGCCGTCCAAAATGAACCAGTCACGATACAAGAATCTTTCGAAAGAAAAGCACAGCATGCCAACCCGTGTTTACTAGCGCAGTCCTTTCTTGCGGCTACGTCTTTCTCTTCAAAACAAATGAACATTTGTTGTGTTTGTAATTATGCTTTGCTCTCTTACTCCTTCATCCTGCCAATCTGTAACGTTAGTTCTTCTACTGTACTTCGTCATATTCCACATTATACATTTTTTATCTTGTGTGAAGTGTGTACATGCTATCCACAGTGAAACATAACTTTTTATTTCACGATTGCTTCAGGGGATAAACCACTCCGTTAAATAATTAAATAATCAATTATTCGGTTTGCGTTATCGGACCATCACAAAGTATTTGTGTGGGTTATGTCCCACAGTGGTCGATCGCAGTTGCCGCAGGGTCTAAGGCGTGGGTTTGGGGCCGCTCACTAGTTGGGATTGCGGGTTCGAATCCCGCCCTTGGCAACGTTGCCTTTCTTCTCGTGAGTGTCGTGTGTTTTCAGGTAGACGTCACTGCGTCAGGATATTCAGTCGTCCAGAGGTGTCCTACCGAGTGTGCTGTGTCTGTGATAGTGAAGTCCCGATAATACTGAGACCCTGTCCCACTAGGAGCTGTTGCGCCATGAAAATAAAGAAGTCCTACATGATATGCAATAACGTCAGTTTCTGTTTCGCAGTCAAAAGAACGCTTTTGTTACTAATGAAAGTTTCCGCTGACTGTTTAATTCACCGACTGATCGATTCAAGTTTCACTCACTGTTGTGTTCAGCTGATGGAGATTAACAGAGTAAAATAGTTGCTGTAGCGACAATTTTTCAGATTAGAACATGTAGAAAAGGCGACGTGGTGTGTTTCTTGAGTTAGTCATTTACTGCTTGTCACTTGTTTATTGTGCATAGTCGCCTAAATGGATTTGTTGACAAAAGTGATAGGAGGCGGATGGTACCTAATTTGAAAGTGACATTTTAGACATTTTCGATGCATTGAGGAAAGCCATGCCTAATGATGAAATTCAAACCCATGGTCTTAGGAATGCGAAACATGAGGCATAATCACAAAAGAGTTACCCGCGAGAGCCTGAAAACAAGTTTGGACGAGGGCTAGTGGGCTTGTGGCATTTGTGTGTGCATGCTACATAACAGATCAGCGATTATCGTGTCCTTGGCTGGTATCTGACCAAGGACTACTACTGAGAACTGTATGTACAGGTTTCAATGTGCCTTCCTTATTGTTTTCCATCTTTTTCTTGAGAGTGTCAATTCTTTTATGTTACAAGCACTTTACATACTCCTTTAACCTTTTGACGCTTAATGTCAACTATAGTGGTCGTACCGCATCGCTAACTTCTAAAGTTGCATTTTATATATTTATTCAACAAATATAGGTACGGAATATTTGAAACGTGGTATATACTTTCCGTATTTTTCTCTTCAAAATGCAGTTTGTTTCATAATTCTAACATATTTGGTTCCTGTATTATTCACATTTTATATACAGAATGTGCTAAAATTTAAAAAATAATTCCGGCGCCAAAAGGTTAATATCCTTATCCATTTTTCCCAAATTTTTTTGCTCAAGGACCTCGAATGGTCACATCCTTTTATTTTGTGAAGCTTCGACTCTATTTAGGGTCACGGCCACCCCTTACGGGGCTTCGTGATCACACTCATGGGACATAACATACTCGGCAGGACTCCTCTGGACGAGTGATCAGACCGACGCAGAGACCTCTACCTAACAACAGGCAACATCTACATGATACAAACATCCACGCCCCAGGTGGGATTCGAACCCGCGATCCCAGTAAGCGAGCGGCCGCGGACCCACTCCTTAGACGGCGCGACTAGTGGGGCCCGCATCTTCACATCCTTGCTCACGTATATATACAGTGGCCGGATAAGAGGGTTCCAAAATTAAAAATATATATCTCAGATCTGATTTTAGATAGCTACAAAAACATACCAGTAGCATATGCAATTGTACTGCATGATTTCGCCTTACTTAACCTGACTGTCACTCGCTTCGTGGGTAAAGGAGTTTTCTTAACGAGATTTTCTGACAGTCACACGAAACAAATGCATCGTCAATTAAAGCAGCTTAGCGATTATTTTTAAGAAAATATTATTCATTCAATGAAAGAATTAAATAAACTTCAAAGTAGCCAGCCATTACAAAAATGTATCCACCGATCCCCTGGACACAATTTGGGACCGCTTTTGTAATGTTCACAGTGTTGCATTAAGATGGGTAGTCTGTACTTGTGTAAATACATGCGTTACATTTACAATATTTATATATATAAGTTAAAGTGATCCCCTTACAGGCCCGGTGTGGCCCAGAGGGTAGGTAGAGATATATCTCTACTCTTCCATGACTGCGGCGCTAGAAGGGGGTGAGTGGTCAGCATCACGCCCCGGCCGCACTTTACCCCCGGGGAAGACCGGTACCCATTTTACAGGAGGCTGGGTGGGCCCTAGGGCCGGTCTGGACGGGCGGAAAATCTCGTCCCCACCGGGATTCGATCCCGGACAGCCCGGCCCATATATATATATATATATAGAGAGAGAGAGAGAGAGCAGCTCCTAAGCCCACGCCAGAATTTCGTAATAAAACTTTACATTTCTCCAACCTATGTAATCAATTTTTCATGCAATCGAAAGTAAAATAATTTGATACACAACTCTGTTCCTGCATGTTTCGGCACTCCCGGGGTGCCATCATTAAGGGGTCCTTATGGTAACACAAGCAGCGCCTCCGAATTGGTCCAGCGTAAAGCGCAGACGCATGGCAGTTTTAGTTAGATATGGAAATACAAATCGGTAGTCTACTGCTGTGCATGATTTTCTTCCATAGAGCTTCGAAACTGGGGGCGGAGGGGGGAAGCCGCTGATTGTCCCGTCAGAAATAAATTATATTTGTTTAATAATTTATCTTCATTTCCGTAACAAAGACGTAGTTGGACACTACAGCATTTAGGTGTTAGCTTTATGTTTTGTATCTTTTGATTATCACATCACCTTTTTCGAGACCAATCTGTCGCACCCAGATTTCGTTTACTTTTCCGGGAAAGAAATCGCCTAGCTGTACACACACACACAGACACACGCACACACCAGTGCTCCTAAACTCACTTTCGACGGCCAAGATACGGCGGAGGTGCCTTGAAAGACAATTCAACTTTAGGCATTGAGCCAGAATTGTAGTAGTGTACACCCACACAAAACACTGAACAAAATCTTAGTACTGTGAAGTTTAATCTCTAAGTACACAGATAATACTTGGGTGAAAGATAAAGGATTAGGAACAAAATGCTAACAAGCCTTCCCCGAATTTAATCTTCTCTTAACTTGGTCGTACAAGTAATCTTTATTTGTTACTGTCATTGGCAAATGGCTGAATTCTGCAGATTCACAGTCCGATAACTTTTATATCCAAACTCGTGTCTTTCAATCACGCATTGTAACCTGTAACAGTTTTCGTTATATTTTGTTCTGCTGCATTAGCTGATTGGAAGACGTGTGTACAATGGCACACGACGTGAAGGAAAACGACTGCGCGTCCTCGCATGTTGACTATAACAAAATATCCTAATGAATTATAGCATTTCAAGGCGATCAGGAAAGAGAGAAAATTAAATTACGACAGTCCTTGTGCTAAGCGACGCTACGCCAGTTATATTATTAGGTCACATTGCCACATCAATATATTTAGTACAAAAGACACGTGTATTCTGGTATGGTGTTTCAGTTTTATTGCTGCAAGGTATGATATTTCTTTTGTAGATATATTTTTACGCTGTACGTGTAAGTAAGGAATGCATTCTTCTCCCGTAAAATAGAGCTGCCCTTGGAGGTATTGAAAAGTCTTCGGTTCCTTGAATGTTTCAGATACTTGAGTAAGGATTGTATTATTTCTTCTTCTTCTTCTTCTTCCCTTTTGATCTTGCAGGTCTCTCGTCTGCCCACAGCTGTATTAACATTTCTCCCTTGTCCAGTTTCCAATTTTCTACGTTTCCCACTCAACAGTGTTCATTCTTTGTGTTACTGTATATCCGAGTTTCTTTTGTTGAATTCTCTTAGATGCCCTACCCTTTTCTATCTTTTTACCTCTTCTGTCACGGTTTCCGTGAAAGTCGTTCTGCCTCCTTTGAGACCTGTTTGGGGTTTTTAGGGGGTGTAAGAATGAGGTATTTTCAAACGGAAGCCCTTGTGTATATTTCTTTAAATTACAGACTTGAAATGTTTGGAAGCTTTAAAAATAAAATGTGGCCAGAACCTCGAAAAGTAAGTAAAGACCTGTAATTGGGATCCCATTGAACTGTGAAGTTTACTGAAAGCATGGGATCCTACCAACATCAATCTCCAGGAAATTGCGCAGGATACTGGACCCAAGGTCCGCGATACGGATGCGGTCTGCACTGTTTAGAAGCTCTCGAAAAGGCAGTATAAATATTTAATGAATGATATATGGTGGTTAGTCCGAGTCTTGTCCTGAATATACAAGTACAGGATTACTTAATTACTTCATGGTGCAGAGTCCTTCTTGAGAAGCAAACTGGTTTGCAGCTAGTCAAGAAATTCCCCGTATTTCACGGAACCCGAATGTTCATTACCGCACTCACAAGCGTCCGCCACCTGTCTCTATCTTAGGCCAGCCCAATCCAGTCCATGTACCCACATCCCACCTCCTGGAGATCCATCCTAATATTATCCACCCATCTACGCCCAGGTCTCCCCAGTGGTCTCTTTCCCTCCCGTTTCCCCACCAAGACCCTACACACCCCCCTCTCCTCCCTCATACGCGCCACATGCCCAGCCCATCTCATTGCTCTCGATTTTATCACCCGCACAATATTGGGTGAGGAGTACAAATCATTTAGCTCCTCGTTATGCAGTCTCCTCCATTCCCCCGTTAACTCGTCCCTCCTAGTTCCACATATCCTTGATTAGGAATTCGAAATTTTTCCTGTGGATTTCACAGAGTTTCTTTACACTCATTTAGGGAATTCAGAAAAACCACATTAAGATGCAACTATGCCTTTTCTGTCTTTCAGTGACCGTTAAATTTAGTCGTCGCGAAATTAATAATTGTACAATCGTCGTATCGGAACTGTGAAATGTACATAATAACCTTAGCTATCGCTATATTGACATTTGTGCAATACACAAGACTTTTCGGAAGTTGCCTGTACTCTCATCTTAACTTATCCTGTTATACCACTTACATAAAAAAAAGTGACAAATTTAAGGAAGTATTTTTTTTTGTAAAATAATAGCACCAACGATTATGCACATTTTTAACAAACACACTGTCCTTCGATCCTGTCTAGCTTCTACCTTGGTCTCGAATAAGTCACGAACTCTTTATAGGCACAAATGTACGCAATATTTTATTTATAAACCGTGCCCCTTGTCGTTAATCAGTACGGTTTGTCATTTAAAATACGCAGATTGTTAAGATTATTAATTTACTATCAAAATGTGTGTGATTATTGTGTTTGTGAGTGATTTTGGTTGTGATATTTATAACAATGTGACAACGGGAGCAGTGTCGACTTTCGAAGCTCGTGTACATAAGCATACCTCATACAATACACGATTTCCAGACAAGTAATTGAGTAATAAGCAATAAATTTTACAGACGTTTTGAGAAATGTGTGAAATGCAAAAATATAGGCCCATACTTCTTGCTTATTCAACACATTCGCAGTTGTCCTGCCCGCTTCGAGGCGTCTGCTCTATCCGCAATCTGAGGACGCGCCAAGCGTTGGTAGCAGAAGATCAATGTTACTAAGTTATTTCGGTTTTATTGCTAAGCCATTTGCGAGCAATATCAGACTCCAGTCTCAAAACTGCAGACCGAGCCTCCATGTCAGCACTATCCCGAGTTCTGCAGTTCAATATCGTGAGACAGAGCTTTTACTGCCGCAAAGAAACCTGCTTTCATGATTCTGGATGTCTCCAAAGGCCTCGTGCTCTATAATACTCAGTATTACTATCGCTAGCAAGCTGTACAATAGAGCAGCTTGCAAAAGTCTGTTTTATCGACTAGCAAGTAAGCTGTGTATACCTATAAAATAATAATGTAAAAATTTTTTTTGAAGATAATGAATAGCAGACGGCCAGTGTAAGTAAACCACACCATTATGCCACGTCTGGACTAGTTGCAGCTGCTCCGAAGTCCAGTAGAACAACTTAGTGTGATTTTATGGTCATCTTTCATTTCTCTATTGCTTCTCTTTATCGATTACGCCAGTCATTCCACTACTTCCCAGACACTAATCAATAACTTACGATTCGTGAAGCTTGCGTTAAAATATTACTTGAATGAATCATGTGTTCACCTTCATTTGTCATAGTCGCTTCTTTACATCTTGATCCGCTCTAAACTGTATTTCTTTACAAAGGAGTTGTGAAGGTGTGACGTGAAACTAGAAAGTATCCCGGGCTTGGTATCTGTATCATCGGATCGATAGTATGTCAACATTTTAAAGAGTATCCCATCACTCAAAAACAAAGCGGGCTATGTTTAAGCTGTGGACAAAATATGGCAGACACTGATTACGATAGAATAAATTACTTTCGTAGGGCGGAATATCGACAAGGATCCTCTGCCCTCGATGGTGCAAGAGTTTGTGGTGAGCCATTAAAAAATTTCTTGTACGTGTCTTACATACGTAACTACAAATGCAATTTTACACGTAAAGTTGCTGTTCATAGAGCCGTGCATCGTAATATATTTCTGTAGTAAAACCAACCAGATGCATCAGTGTCTGTTACATTTATTTTATTGGAGTAACACCCTACATGTTTCGGAAGGTCTTTCCGTCCATCATCAGTCGGCAGTTGGCAATATCTGTTTTACATATGCCTGTTGCAGTATGTACAGTCTTTAACTCCTGATGATGGACGGAAAGACCGTCCGAAACATGTAGAGTGTTACTCCAATAAAATAAATTCGAGGCATTGATGCATCTGGTTGGTTTTACTGTAGAAAAAAAAGTAAAGTTGCCATTGTGTACACCTTGAAGAAATATGGCGGAATGGAGGTATAGTACTGTGTGTTATTAACCTGGGCACTAGAAGAGGTAAGTGGTGGTCAGTTTCAAGTCCCGGTTGCTTTAAAACGGTCTGGACACCTTGAAGGGAGAAATATCACTTGCCTACCTGGAGAATAGATCCAACATTCCTCAATCGAACAACCCTTTACCTAGTCACTACACTGATTGATCTATCGTGGTTCTTATATGTATGTATATATATATATATATAAACACACATCACTGCCGCTATAATTTACTACTGATAAAAAGGGAACCTACGTACATAGAATTCTTAAGAATTCCTTACCGAATTTCATTGAGTCTTAGTATTTCGTATTTCAGCGGATGATTTTAACGATAGACGAGCGAACTGTTTGTCAATGGAGAGGAAAACGTTTTGAAGTATAACGGGAAATGAGTGTGTGAGTCCCATTCTGCAGGCAAAGTGGAGATGCTCCTGTAGGTAGATGTGTTTTGTATAAGTAGACATTTCATGTGTGTATGAAATAATACTTTCATAAATCAGTGCCAGCGTGAGAAAAGCAAATAACAGTACTTTTATCCTATTTACACAGTGCATATGTCCTTCAGCTCACACTTAATACAGAACAATATATTACTTTTAAGTTTCCGTTCTCCTGGGATAACGATCTGCGCTCCTCACTCGGTATTGTCCGGGTGATCAAATCGAGATTAATGAGATGGGTGGGGCATTTATCACTGATGGGGGAGAGCAGAAGTGTATACAGGGTTTCGGTGGGGAAACCTGAGGGAACTAGACCACTTGGAAGACCCAGGCGTATATGGGAGGATAATATTAAGATGGATCTTCAGGAAGTGGGATGTGGGAACTTGGATGGGGGTCGATCTGTCTCAGGATGGGGACAGGTGGCGGGCACTTGTGACTGCGGTAATGAACCTTCGCGTTTCATAATTTGTGGGCGAATTTCTTGACTAGCTGAGGACCTGTTAGCTTCTCAAGGACTCTGCTCCATGGAATACTTAAGTAATCAAATAAGTAAGTTCTTTTTGGATGTTGGGTCGCTTCGCTGGGTGACTGGTGCCCCTCTTGATGAGACGATGTAGTGTTCTAACATTCAGAATTCAAAGTATCCATTCACGGATATTCGGCTCGTGAATATAAGACCAGTACGGTGTTTCGAAACGTCGGGACCTCTCACCAAGTGACGCGGAACCTCATTACAAAATAACGGAGATCTCAACAACACAGCTGCGAAAGCTTAAAATTTAGAAATAAATCATATTTATGTACATACAGATGGAAGTAAATTACTGTATTCTCAAGTGCTCATTACCGATTCAGACATGTTCAAAAAGAAAAATATGTTCTGGCTTACAGATATCTGACGCCTATCAAAGTCGAAAGAATGAATTATTAAAGATTTGAACGATTTTATTTATATGATGAGTTTTATTTATATGATGAGGAAGTAAAACCAAGTTACGAAAGAGGAAGTTTTTGTTTGTCTGAAAATTTATCTCCTGTGACGAAGAGACTGCAACAGTTTAAGAAATCCATTTGTGAGAGAAAATGGTAAGACATTTTTCGACCCACTCTATACTTAACGTCAGGTGGCAATTGGTTTTGATTTCTATTGCATCTGCACCACACATTTCAAGCTCTATGCAATTGTGCTTCGTCCATTTATACATGGAGTCTTTCTGAAGGTCTACAAACTCTGACGGCCTTCGCTCACTGTTTTGTTTTCCATGAAGACAATTGTGAAAACGTAATATTTGCAGAATGCAAAGAATATCATTTAATGAGACAAGACAAACAGGGTATTAAAGTGACAGGTAAGAAAGGAGAAGAAATTGAATTTTTAAAGCTGTGTCACTTCTTACAATTGTATAATCAATTGAGTTAAAGAAGAAAAATGTTGGTAGAATCCTAACATCTGGAATTAAATTCTGGGAAGCTCTAGAAAATAAAATTAAGTTGCCAGTCTTGTTGAATGTGAAAACATGTCGCTGTTTTAGGTAAGTACCAAAGTTTCTGAGGAATTCGTGGTATTGATTTCCAAGTAACTGTTCTGCCATGAAGAAGGAGGCAGCAGCTTTCTCCTTACATTAGTCTCTAGGTACAAAACCACACGGCGTCACATCACAGAAGACCGTAGTCTTGATAGTCTACGTTGTGAGGAACTAAAAATACTGTAATTTAAATAGAAATAAGCCTTTAGATAACATGAGGGTTGTTTGACCGTGCATCTTCCTCATGAAATAAAGTGAGTGCCAACTTGATGAAACTAGGTAATTTTATTGATGTATTCTTAGTTCGACATGTTTCGGGTACATACGCCCATCATCAGGACCATTAGATGTCGAGTTGCAGCCTATGGTTTTCTGCACCGAGTTTTGGATGGGTGGTGGTCTTGAGAGCCGCTGCGTAGGTCGTGTGTGCGGTGCGGATACACGACCTACGCAGTGGCTCTCAAGACCACTACCCATCCAAAAACTCGGTGCAGAAAACCATAGGCTGCAACTCGACATCTAATGGTCCTGATGTTGGGCGTATGTACCCGAAACATGTCGAACTAAGAATACATCGATAAAATTACCTACTTGCATCAAGTTGGCACTCACTTTATTTCTTTAGATAGCATTTGGCAGGAAGTAAACATCTGTTCAGTGAAAGGAAAACGGATGATTACGGAAGGAAAGGTTAACCCACCTTAGGGTGGGAATGGAATTGTAATGATATTTGAAAGCTAGATGTTCAATGCAATTCAAAAGAAGAAGGAGGGGTTAGCAATAATATAATCTGTCAGTGAATAAATGAGCTAAGAATTGCTGTGTTGTCTACCGTCTCCGTCAATATTCGGGAGTAGTGTTGTGTTTTTTCTGGGTTATCACCAACAGAACACTTGTGCATCGGAAGTTAGTGTTATATTAAATCAGAATAACTCAAAACTGAATTGTGTTCTGGAGTTCTACAGATACGAAGAAAGGTCACACTAAGAAAACCATCTTCGGATGTACAGTGTAGAACAGTGTTTCTCAACCTTTGTGAGACCGTGGCCCGGTAAATTATTTTTTCATAAGACAAGGACCCGGTCCCAACGGATTTATTCGTCAGTAACTTTCCAATTTTTTTTAAGTTCATACATTAAACTAACATAAGTATTAATAATTAATTATGGCATAATCATAAAGAGTATTAGTACAATCATGTGTACGGTGTGGCATGTTGACAG
>Ga0123354_10012964_pt1 | contig 12909 bp, 16 predicted proteins | sample TergutLab28metaG_2_FD_97872 | JGI IMG/M metagenome (GOLD analysis project Ga0123354, IMG submission 97872) | Labiotermes labralis P4 segment gut microbial communities from Petit-Saut dam, French Guiana - Lab288 P4 | ecosystem: Host-associated > Arthropoda: Insects > Digestive system > Gut ...
ATTGTTGGAAATAGAACCGAATGTAATATTTTTGGTAGAAAAGGATGGCAACAAACCCATCACTCTTTCTTTATATGCTGATTCTCGATTTGGGTGGTTCATGAATAAGGTTACGAAAATTTCCGGAGATAGTATTTATAATACAACTGGATCATTTGGGATATCTACACCGACAACTTATCATCAAAAACAATAACTGAATAATTGAGTAATTGAATAACAGAAAAGCATGGGAGTAGAAAAATCGACAGCAGTAGAAAAAGAATTGCAGCAAATTGCCGATATGCTTTTGCTTAATGGTACTTTAACGGAATGTCCGGGTTTGGTGCACGGTAAAATGGGTATTGCAGTATTCTTTTTTCATTATGCAAAATATACCGGCAATGAGTTGTTTGCCGATTATGCGATGGATTTGATTGGTGAAACCTTGAATCAAATACAAACGGGGGGGTTCGTTTAAACAGGCAGGGTGTTTGGTCTGAACAGTCGGGCTGCTTGGTCTGAATAGTCGGACTGTTTAGTCTGAATGGTCGGGCTGTTTGGTCGAAACAGTCGGACTGTTTGGTCTAAATAGTCGGACTGTTTTTGTTCTGCCGGGAAAAAAATCCCGCAATGCCGGCGGGATTTAAACTCATCCTTCCCGGATCGGGAATTGAGGATTACGGGAAGAGCTTGTTTTAGAAGTCGATATTCTTTACCACAAAGGTCACAAAGAATTTTCACAAAGGACACAAATATCTGATTATTAAATTGTATTATTAGTGGACTTTGTGAATTCTTAGTGTTCTTGATTGCTTTTGAGATATCTTTCATCGGAAAGGAATCGACGGACCAAAAGATTGAAGAATTTGGTGAGGCAAAGTCCCTTCTAAGGGATTTAGGGCTAAGAACGGTGATGGGTTTCGTTAGCGTTTCGGCGATTTCAATCCCGGTGTTTTCATCCGATGTAACTGATTTGCAGCCCGGCAGGCAAGTCATCAAAAAAATCATCATGACCCCCCACGCGAATTTGAGATTGTTCAAACGATTCAACATAGTTAAAAGAATGAATGAGTTAATAGAAGTTTCATCTCCGAATCCCACGGAGGGGATTTTACTCCCTTCGAGACGTGTGGAATACGGCGACAAAGATAAAGCGGCTTTTTGACTTTTTGTTCCGTAAATTCTTCATGTAGTTCCGTAAATTCTTCAATAAATAAAAACAAATCGAATATTTTTGTACATTTGTACTTAAATTCAAGCTAATAATAAAAAAGGAATAAAAAGTGAATGATGGGTATTCCGGCAAACACAATTACAATGGACAGAGCGATGGATGTTATGTCTAAAAACTTAAACACCCAAGATTTACCTCGTGTGGGGATTTTTTGGTATGATGTTAAAAACGATGATTTATTTGGAGTAGTTTCTTCTCAAATATCGGAAGCAAGCGTCTCTGCCGGTCTATCGAGTGTTAATACCTTGCATCGCGATTGGTGGAAAAAACAATACAATAAATTGAAATATAAAAATAACGATAAAGAACAATATCCTTTTGTCGGAGACTATAAAGATACGCCAAGAGGCAGAGTATTTTATGACAATCGTACCGGATTATTCGTTATTAAACTCGGATCCTGGATAAATAAATATCCCAAGGCAAAATTTCTTATAATCGATGAATTTAATTTGAACGAACAAGATTACAGGTTTGAAATTGATTCTCATTGGGAGGTCGGTCACGGATGGGAAGGCTGGTAATACTTGATAAATTCATGGAAAGTGAAGGAATAGGGATTTTTTTCATCGGCAGGGAAGCTTTCTCTGCCGATTTCTTTCCAACTATTCCGATCGATGGGCGGGAAGAATGCGTCAGCATCGGGAAAAGCGGCGTGAATCCGGGTAATGTAGAGTTTATCGGCAACAGGCAAAGCTTGTGTATAGACTTGAGCGCCTCCCGTAATAAAAACTTCCGATTCGTTTCCGCATTTCAAAAGAGCATAATCCAAAGACGAATAAACTTCGGTTCCTTCAATAGACAATGCTTCGTTCCGGCTGATAATGATGTTTCTCCGGTTGGGGAGCGGACCACTCGGCAACGATTCAAACGTTTTGCGTCCCATGATGATCGCATGTCCCGACGTGATTGCTTTAAAGTGTTTCAAGTCGGAAGGCAAATAACACAGCAATCGGTTTTTCCTTCCGATTTCGTTATTTTTTCCCAATGCTGCAATAACAGAGATAATCATACGGCAATCGTTCCTTGAATATGCGGGTGAGGGTTATATCCTTCCAATTCAAAATCTTCGTAGCGGAAATCGTAAATTGACTTTACTTCGGGATTGATTTTCATAACCGGCAGCGGACGCGGTTCGCGCGTTAATTGCAGTTTTATCTGCTCCAAATGATTCAAGTAAATATGAGCATCGCCGAGGGTATGCACCAAATCGCCCGGCTGAAGCTCAACCGCTTGCGCCGTCATCAGCAACAGCAGCGCATAAGAAGCAATGTTGAATGGAACGCCCAAAAAGATATCGGCGCTTCGCTGATACAATTGCAGCGAAAGTTTCCCTTCCGCCGCATAGAACTGGAAAAAGCAATGGCAAGGTGGGAGTTTCATTGCCGGGATTGCAGCTGTATTCCAGGCGCTGACAACAATCCGGCGCGAATCGGGATTGTTTTTAAGCAAATCGATTGCCAAGCTCATTTGGTCGATGGTTCCGCCCGAATAATCGGGCCACGAGCGCCATTGCGAACCGTAAATGGGACCCAAGTCACCGTTTTCATCCGCCCATTCGTTCCATATCTTCACTCCGTGTTCGTTCAAATACCGAATGTTGGTTTCTCCTTTCAAAAACCAGAGTAATTCGTAAATGATGGATTTCAAGTGCAGTTTTTTGGTTGTCAATAAAGGAAATCCTTGGGATAAATCGAAACGCATCTGGTGTCCGAAAATGCTGATTGTTCCCGTTTCCGTTCGGTCCGCTTTTTTTACCCCTTCGGAAAGCGTCCGATTTAATAAGTTCAAATACTGTATCATGAGTCAGCTGTTTTTTTTATTTGAAAGAAACAGAAAAAGAACAATGCAAAAGAAGCGGCGGCTAACCACCAGGTTGAGCCTGTGCCGATAGCATCTATTGCGTCCGTCTTGCCGGGTGTATTCCTGAACAGGTAGTACATTCCGATACTCAAAATATTGTTGGTAAAATGCGCAAGTGCGGGAATCCAGATCGTTTTCGTATAATACATCAGGTAGCCTAACCAAGCCCCCAATATCAGACGGGTTATGAATCCGTAAAATTGAAAATGAATGGCGCTGAACAAAATGGCGATCGTCCAAATTAATACGTGCTGATTTCGGATGATTCTCCCGAATGACGTTTGCAGTAATCCTCTGAACATAAATTCTTCGCTGACGCCTGCGATTACGCAAATAACCAAAAAGTTGAATATAATTGCCGAAATACTTTTTGTATCAAGCATTACGTCGATCACCCGGTTTGCTGCTTTTTCCGCTTCATTCATCCATGCTTCCACACCTTTGAGGGCTTCGGGAAATACCATTTGTTGATTGACGAAATACGTCCAATTAAGAAAAGGAACGGCAACGATCGTGCCGATTATTGTCCATACGGCTGCCGATCGACGAATCGGCTGATCAATCTTGAGGTATTCTTTATAGTTATCACTGAACAGCCATGCGCAAACAATTGACGGAAACAGAAAAATTCCCAAGGTTTGCAAAAATTGTATCCCGCGTATTATCTCCGGATAATTGATTAAATTTTGCCGAACCTCTTCGATTACTTCCGGCGACATTCCCATTTTGGATATAATCAATAGAGATGAGAGAAATAAGGAAAAGATCGTACCCAATGCTATTACCGCCAAAATCATCAAAAGTTGTACGGGGGAAGGAGCATTTTTAAACGCTGCTTTTAAAAACATCTTATCAATTTAATTATTATTCATATTTCATAATTCATTCCGAATCTCTGGCTGAAAAATATTTTCGAAATTGATTGCGTTCGTGCAACGACGGGTCTGTCAAGCAAACCGCATTCAATTTTCCTTTAAACTCTTCGACTGAACAAAATTTCATGAGGTTCATCCATTCTTCTATTCCCCTCTTCATAACCGAGATAACCTCATTTCCATGCTGGTAAACCGTGCTGCATATTTCCACTGCCGATGCTCCGCAGAGTATGCATTTGATTATTCCTTCCCAATCATGAATCCCCGTACAGGAAGCGATGGACAAACTCGGTAGTTTGTTGCTGACTATGGGCGTCCACCTCAAGGTGTCGGCAATATCCGTATCGGAACTGAATACGTCGCCGGAGTGAATTTGCAAACGGTGAATATCGATATCCGGTTGGTAGAACCGGCTGAACAATACCACACCGGCAGCGCCTGCTTCTTGCAAATCAGCCGCTAATTGAACAATATGACTGAAATATTTACTGATTTTCACAATGATCGGAATCGAAATCAAGGCTTTCACCTTTTCGGTAATCTGTAAATACATCTGTTCAAGCGAATGGCTATAACCCTTGTTTTCAGTTTGCAATGCGAATATATTCAATTCGATTGCATCTGCGCCGGCCATCTCGATTTGCCGAACAAAATTGATCCAACTGCCAGCTTTGTGGCAAATGATGCTGGCTATGACCGGTATCCGGCATCTTTTTTTCGATTCTTGGATTAATTGAAGATAGTCGGATATTTCTGTGCTTTTTTCAATATTTCGACTTAAATTACTGTATTCGGGAGAACCGTTTGAGGTGGCGGTGGTCGTTTGTATTTCAATTTGCTCTTCGTATATCGATTGCAGAATGATTGCTCCCGCGCCGGCTTTTTCGAGGTCTTTGTTTTTTTCCGCTGTGCTTGTCAAACCCGAACTTGCTATAATTATCGGGTTGGATAAACTTAAACCGGCAAATGTTGTCCTAAAAAAATTCATCATATAATTGCTGTGAATGATTTACCACCACAAAGCTATTAATTTTTACAGAAATAAACTAATTTTTGGATAATTTTTAACGAAGTCCGAATAATTTACTGCCGATACGAATCATTGTACTGCCTTCTTCCACTGCAATCGGGTAGTCGTCGCTCATGCCGATGGACAATTCGTTAAATGAATCGCTATTCGCAAAATAATCATTTTTTATTCGGAGATAAAAACCCCGCAGCCGATGAAATTCGTCTCGGATTTGTGTTCGATTGTCGGTAAATGTTGCCATGCCCATCAGACCGGCTATGTTAAGATTTGTCAATGAGCGCAAGGCGCCGTTTTTTAATAATTCGTCCGCCTCTTCGAAGGCAAATCCGAATTTTTGTTCTTCTTGTGCAATATGAATTTGAAGCAATACCCGTATTTTCCGGTTGATTTTACCTGCTTCCCGGTTCACTTTTTCGGCTATTTTCAGGCTGTCGATGCTTTGGATGGTATGAATGAATGGTATAATGTATTTGACTTTATTGGCTTGCAAGTGCCCGATAAGATGCCATTCGATATCTTTGGGCAAATGATCGTATTTGACAAGCAGTTCCTGTACGCGGTTTTCTCCGAATATCCGTTGTCCCGCCCCGTAGGCTTCCAGGATAACGGATTCGGAATGAAATTTGGAAACGGCAAGCAGGCGAACGTTTTCCGGTATTTCACTTTTTATTCGATTCAGTCCTTCCGCAATTTCCATGATTTAGTCTTCAACTTGCTCTTCTGCTTGTTCTTTCGTTTGAGGCACAAACGGAAAAACATCCATAATCATCGTTTCGGAAACGGAAGCAATAACATAATCGGCTAAGGTTCCTTTCATTCCGTTATCCAAAACAGTTATTGCCTCTTTGATGTCCGACGCTTGAGCCAACATTTGTGCGGCTGTCTTTTTTTCGGCGCCGCTTGTTTCGTCCAAACTGATGAAATAGACTTTAAACTTGTAGTATCGATCGCCGTTTTCATTATAAAATAATTCCGTTATCCGAGCCCGCTTAATATCCGTTACAATCAATTCGCCGCTGATATACGGTTTCATTTCTTCGATTATGCGAGCTTCCGCTTCCGTAAAAGAAAGCGCATCGACCAAATAAGGTTCGATTACCTTTTTCTGAACCCCGTTTTCCATCATTTTCTCATACGAAACTTTACACTCAAACCAATTCATAGCATCTTCATTATTTTTATCATTACTTTTGGCCGTCAAAGGTAATAAATTTCAAAATCAGATGAATGGAATCTTCCGGATTTTTAATACCTTTGCATCGAAAAGACAAAAGAACAAAAATAGAAATCTAACATAACGATGACATTAGCTTATGCTATTATACTATTATTTTTGAAACTAATTTTTTTAATGACGGACTAAAATAATGAACAAACAAAAAGCACTAATCGCATTCATTTTGTTTTTTACGTTTACTTACGTAAAAGGGCAAGACAGAATTATTACAAAGCAGAACGATACCATTAATTGCAAAATTGTATCCATATCGCTGAGTCTTATCAAATATGAGGAAAAAGGATATAATCAAACGGTGGTGGCTAGTTCTATTCCGATGAGCCAAGTGCAAGAATATTCGCTCGGTGTGCGAACGCAGGAACCTCTTCCCCCTTTTGTGAATAGAGAACAATTACCTCCGCCGGCTGTCCTGACTCCCGTGATAAAAGAACAAGCGCCACCTTCCCCTCCGATCTCCGTGGATAAAGAACAACCGATAATCTCTCCGCCGGTTCCCGCAAAGAAAGAACAACCTGTCACGCCGGTTTCTCCGAAAAAGGAACCACGGGCTGCTAAGTCGGTTTCTTCGACCCGCAAAAAGTTTGAAGAGCCGTTTCCCCGCTTGAGAATCGGATTTCAAGGCGGCGGATCTTATTTAATAAATTCTTTGGCTCCTTTGAGGCAAGCAATGAAAAACAAAGGAGTTAATCTGTATAACGAAGCAGATGATTATTATAACCGGCTTCGGTCGGGAACTTCTTTCGGCGCCGATATTCTCTATTTGTTTTCCGACAAAGTGGGATTCGGAGTGAAATATTCCCTGTTTTCCTCCTCGATTCAAATGGACTATTCTGTGCAAGATATGAATGAGCTCGTTCCGACCTATAACACCGCAAATGAAAACGAACGATTCTATTTGAATTATTTCGGACCCTCTGTCTATTTTCGGCAATGGTTAGGCGGTAATCGCAAATTCGCTTTTAGTGAAGAATTGTCGGTTGGCTATATGCGCTTCAGAAATGAAATAAAATTTGATCCTGATCAGTACGTCTTTGTTAATCCAGAAACGAATGTAAAACAATATAACGTTTTGAACGAAGGAAATACATTTAGCGGAAGTTTGCAGCTGTCGCTCGAATATTACCCCTCTCGAGGAATATCCATCAGCGGTGGCGCGGGATTTATTCCGGTTGTATTTCGAACTTTGATAGTCTCCGATAATCAGACAAACGCGGTTGAAACAACATTAGGCGCCGGTAATAATTTGAACTTTACCCGTTTAGATTATTTCATCGGATTGCATTTTCATTTTTAACTAATTCATAATTCTTATTTTCGCATGAAAAATTTTAGTCAATACATATCTGCCGGATTATTCAGCGTAATCGCTTTTGCATGCAGTAACAATTTTCTGACGGAAGTTCCGGCGGAATCTTCTCTAAACACTGCCTCCGAAATCGTTATTTCTCCCGATTGGGGAGCTGCCGACTATTCCCTTCGAGTTCCGGCGGCAGGCAATGCCAATTTCAATATAGAACAGATTCCCGCATGGTTAACCGTTCAATCCATGTCGGGACAATTCTCCGGCGACCTTGCAACCATTAATTGCAGTGCATCTGTCAATACCGGTTTTTCTGGAACGGGTATTTACAAGACTTCAATGGTAATGAATATCGAAGGCTCCGGAAAAGTTACGATTCCCGTGGCGTATATCGTTGAAGGAACTCCGGCAATACAAACCGAAAATACGGTGGTCCTACCCTATTCCGGCTATTTCGGCAGCTTTCCGATACTTATCAAGAACAATGGAGAAGGAATTTTACTGTGGTCGATGATCGAAAAGCCGGCATGGATTTCTTTAAGCAATCTGATTCCGAGCGCCAACCCGCCGAACTATTCTTCTTCATTCGCAATTCCTACCTACGGAGAAATCAGTTTTATGCTTTCTTATGATATCGAATCTTTGACTCCCGATGATATAGCGGATAAAAGAATCATTATAGCAAGCAACGACAAAACTAACGGACAAACAGTGATCAATATTCAATTCGACATGGGTAATCCTTCGATGACATGCGCCGATAACTTGGATTTCGGACAAACAGACGATTCCCGAATGTTTACTATCTACAATCAAGGAGACGGATTGCTGACTTGGAAAATAGATTCTTGTCCCGCTTGGTTGAGCGTTTCCGAAACAACCGGTATTTTGACTCCTTATTCATCTCGAACATTACTGTTTACTTGCAACAGGTTTTTATTGCCGAATGAACAAGTTTCCCAAACGTTTTATTTGATTACCAATGATGTAAATAATCCGGGGTATGCAATCACGGTTTCGGTTGACAATATGATTAATACGGACGAACCGGAAAATCAATAAAAAAACGAATGGCAGAAGCGCGATCGCTGGTAAAAGAAAGTACCATTTACGGAGGAAGCACCATTCTTGTGAAAATGGTTAATTGGCTGTTAACCACATTTTTCACTTATACGCTTTCCAAAAGTGAATTTGGAATGATGACCAATCTCTACGGATATGTTGCCATTTTTCTCGTTATATTGACTTTCGGCATGGAAACCGGCTTTTTCCGTTTTGTTTCTCAAACGGATAAGTATAAACTTTATACCGTATATTCTACCACCTTGATAAATGTAACGGCTATCGTTGGCTTGTTCCTGATTGTATTTTTGGGGCTTTTCAAACAAGTGCGTCCATATATCTGGAGCGAGGAAATTCCGAATGCTTATATTTTGCTGGTAATTGCTGTTCTGTGTTTTGATACGATATGTGCGGTTCCTCTCGCTTATTTGCGCTATAAAAAAAGACCCTTGCGTTTTGGCTTTCTGAATATTTTAAATGTTATCCTCTATACCCTGTTTTGCATCTTTTTTTTAGTTGTTTGTCCCCGTATTAATAAATATAATCCGAATTTAATCTCTTGGTTCTGGAAGGATAATTTCAACTTGGGTTATGTATTTGTATCTAATTTGATTGCAGTCGGCGTACAAACGCTGTTCTTGCTGCCCGATGTAACCGGATTCAAATATAAATTCGACCGGGCATTGGCAAAAAAAATGTTCCGATATTGTTTTCCTCTGATGCTCATGGGTATTGCCGGCATGAGCAATCAGGTCGTCGATAAATTGGTGTTTCCCGCCGTATATCCCGACACAAGCAAAACGTTTGATGAGCTGGGTGTTTACAGTGCGTGCTTTAAAATCGCATTAATCATGATGCTGTTTACTCAAGCATTTCGCTATGCTTATGAACCTTTTGTGTTTGAAAAAAGCAAAGAAAAAAACGCCGCTCAATCGTATGCCGATATAATGAAATATTTCTTTATTATGGGATTATTGGTCTTTCTGGGAACCATGTTCTATTTAGATATTATCAAGTATTTTATCAGTCCCAAGTATTTTGCGGCGCTCCCGATTGTTCCTATTGTATTGATGGGCGAATTGTTTTATGCGATTTATTTCAATTTGTCGATCTGGTATAAACTGACAGACAAAACTTATTGGGGTACTGTTTTTTCAACTATCGGTTTTATAATAATTGTTGTATTGAATGTGGTTTTTATTCCCAAATACGGGTATATGGCTTGCGCTTGGGCAGCTTTTGCCGGCAATGGCTTTGTTATGGTTTTATCCTATTTTATCGGGCAAAAGTATTATCCGATAAAATACGACTTGAAAAGCCTCTTCCTCTATTTGGGTGTAGCTATGTTGTTATATAGCATTGCCGTATTCGTTCCGATAGAAAACGTCGCGCTTCGTCTGGGTTTCAGAACCGTTTTATTCGGGATTTACTTAACTTTGTTATTCAATCGGGATTTGCCGTTAACCGGAATTCCTTTTATTAACCGGATTATTAAGAAATGATAATAAGTCTATGCCTGTCTTTTTTTATCTAAAAGTCTCATATCTTATTAAATAACTAACCGAAAAGAATGAATATTGCAGCTTTGGTGTCGGGAGGAGTCGATAGTTCGGTTGTCGTTCATCTGTTGAAAGAATCCGGATATGACCCCGTTATTTTCTACATAAAAATCGGAATGGAAAGCAAAGACGGATTCATCGATTGTCCGTCGGAAGAAGACATTGAAATCACCGAATTTATTGCCCGGAAATACGGTTGCAAGATGGAAGTGGTTTCGTTGCACAAAGAATATTGGGAAAGCGTGATCAGTTATACCATCGATGCTGTTCGGCGAGGACTTACGCCCAATCCCGATATGATGTGTAATAAATTGGTTAAATTCGGAGTTTTTGAACAAAAATGGGGGTATGCGTTCGACAAGATTGCAACGGGTCATTATGCGACAACTACCGAAATAAATAACAAAACATATCTCTCCACTGCAACCGACAAAGTCAAAGACCAAACCTATTTTCTTGCTCAGGTGAACTATTTGCAGATTTCGAAGCTCATGTTTCCCATTGGTCGTTTACTGAAAAAAGAAGTGCGATCCATTGCCTCGTCGCAAGGACTTCCGAGTGCGGGGCGCAAAGACAGCCAGGGAATTTGTTTTCTCGGAAAAATCAACTACAACGATTTTATCTGCCGTTATCTGGGCGAACATCCCGGTCAAATCGTCGAATGGGAAACAGGCAAAGTATTGGGGAAACACAAAGGCTACTGGTTTCATACCATCGGTCAGCGTAAAGGTTTGTATTTGAGTGGCGGTCCCTGGTTTGTAATTAAAAAAGATATTGAAAATAATATTATTTACGTTTCCAACGGATACGATCCGGAAACGCAATACGGAAAAACGGTTAATCTGCAAGGATTCGGTTTCATCACCGAAGACCCTTGGGGTGATTTTTCCGATGAGAAGGAAATCGCATTCAAAATACGGCATACGCCCGAATTTACTTTCGGATCCATCCGGCGAATCGGCGATATTTACCGCATCGAATCAGACGATAAAATACAGGGAATAGCAGCAGGGCAATTCGGGGTGGTCTATGATCGCGATTGCCGCTTGTGTCTCGGCAGCGGAGTGATTATTGATTATTGATGAATAAATTTTATATTATGATACAATTGATAGAAACTTACAACTTAACGGGAATCATCATCGGCCTGGTAACGTTTTTGATTATCGGGCTCTTTCATCCCTTGGTAATTAAAGGAGAATATTATTTCGGCGTAAAGTGCTGGTGGGTCTTTCTGCTCCTTGGAATCGGAGGAATCGTTGCCGCGTTGCTCTTTCATAACGTTATCCTATCAACGATATGCGGCGTTTTTGCTTTTTCTTCCTTCTGGTCGATCGGCGAGCTTTTTCAGCAAAAGAAACGTGTCGAAAAAGGGTGGTTTCCCAAGCGCAAGAAAATAAATTAACTAAGGGGACTTCTAATAATTCAAAAATCAAGGTTTGCGACAGAGACAAAAGCGAAGTTTACTTTAAGTAAATGAGCATTTTGCCGATGGAGCGTAACGCAGAGTTTGAGATTATTAGAAATCCCCCTAATTAAACCGGTAAATTATTTTGTTTCAGTCCTTATACATTAGTATATTTTCTGGTACCAATTTTACTTTTAACAGCATTTGGTTTTACCTGCCGCTCCCTTTCCAAATTTTCCAACGCTTTTTCCGAACGCGAAAATTCAGCATATTCTTCGTCAAACAAGGCTTTTTGTTCAGCGCTTTTTGTTATAAACTTGTCAAAAGTCGTTTCCATAAATTCATCTGCTTGCTTGGCTATAACCATTTTCTTCATAATACCATTCGACAGTAAAACATTCGCCTACATAAATCACGCAATTTGTATTATCCATCCCCCATCCCGATCGGCTTTGCTTTGCAAATATACAACTTTTCTTTGATTTGAGATAAAACATTAAATTCTTTTTTGTACCTTTGCGCCGCATATTATAAAGGGAATGGAACTTCCCTGTTATAAACCGCTAATTAATTAGCTGATAGTTCCTACTCAGATTAATCGATATGGATTATGGGAGTAGGATTTTTTTTATAACAAATGATTAAACAAGTAGTCTTAGTCGCTTTAGGTGGAAGTATGGGAAGCGTTTTACGCTATCTCACTTCCTTATGGATAGTGAAACGATTTCCCTACACGTTTCCGTTGGGTACTTTCATCGTGAATATAGCCGGATGCTTTATTATCGGTTTTCTATTGGGATTATCCATTTTCCGCAATATTCCCGATAACGAATTGAAGCTGTTATTGATTGTCGGTTTTTGCGGAGGATATACCACTTTCTCGGCATTATCTTCAGAAAGCCTGCAACTATTCGAAGCAGGCAATTATTGGACGCTTGCCTTGTATATCGCCGGCAGCATTGTATTAGGACTTATTGCCGTATGGGGCGGAAACGTATTGTCGAAAGCGATAATACAATAGTGGGTACTGTAAAGAAAAGTGATACTTACAAAGCCAACAGAGATTTACCGTAAAAATAACATGAATAATGTCATGGAAATAAAGCTCTCGAAGAGAGCCAACCTATCTAAGCAGTAGCCTCAGGCTACTGTGTTACAAAGATATACCTCTACCTCTTGCCCCCGAAGTGAAGCAAACTTGCTTTTTATCAGAGAAATAATTAGTAACCGGTACAATCTGCAAATTCCGCTGCATCCTGACCCCCTATTCCGGACGAAGCTGACCCCCTATTCCGGCGATACTGACCCCCTACATGGTTAATTTTTGATAAATATCGGATTAGCAAATAGATTGCGGGG
>Ga0123354_10012965_pt1 | contig 12909 bp, 7 predicted proteins | sample TergutLab28metaG_2_FD_97872 | JGI IMG/M metagenome (GOLD analysis project Ga0123354, IMG submission 97872) | Labiotermes labralis P4 segment gut microbial communities from Petit-Saut dam, French Guiana - Lab288 P4 | ecosystem: Host-associated > Arthropoda: Insects > Digestive system > Gut ...
ATTATTATTATTATTATTATTATTATTATTACAAGAAACTACAATAACCAGCATGCAAATGTAACAGCCAAAAATTATACATAACAAAATTTCTACGTGTTTCGTGGCCAAAGCACCATCTTCAGGGAATCCAAAGTACAAAGGTTCGCAAGTACCAAGACTTTTGTTTTTATATGTTTTGCTGACCGTGCATCTCAGCATAATCTTAGTAATGACCAACTTAACGCACAAATTCTTGTTTTATAATAAGTTTATTATATTCCTCTACATGTGTCGAGCACTATTGTGCTCATCATCAGGAGGTCAAAATTTTATTATACAGCATCTGGTATCGTCGCACTCTGTAGGCGGCCGTCCGGTGCACCGGTTGGAAGAGGACTGTAGTCCAGCTTCTTCATGAGAACTTGCATAAAACGTATGTGAAACATCTTAATTATAAACTGTATTACCAACAGCAGCGCTTGAAATACTTGTGTAACTTGGCAAGGTATTGTTTACAAGCTCCCTGAGGATGACACGATAGTACCGAAGTATGTAGGAGTGTGGTAATTTGTGAAATAACTGTGCATTTGTTGATCATATTTCAAAATAATAAAAGATGCACGGTACAAATATTAAAATTACATCAGTTTAGGTGTTTCTACGTTGCACTCTAGTCAGATCTCTGTAATTATCTCATAAACCTTTATAAAATTATTCATTGCTCTGTATTACGTGTAATATGTTTTGTTTTGTTTGAAGTTTCCATCCTACTGTTGTGCATGGATAATCAAGGTTTTGATTTAAAGAAGAGAATCTATAATCGTTACGAGTAATCCATTTCCTGGGCGTGAATGCACAAAATTAAATATTAAACAATTGTTACTTTCCGAACATCAACTTAATGTCGTATTGGCAAATTTTGAAGCCTTTTTTATATGCAATCAAGTGGTTACGTATTGTTGTTTGTCTGCACGTGTATGCCTTATAATGGATATCACTTTGTTATGCGTGTTTTATGTTCGAGCAATGTTAATGCTGTAATTTTGTTCATTTTAATTAAGAGAGAGAGAGAGAGTGTGTTGAGTTTTTTTATTTAACGGTGCTCACAGTTGCTAAGATTATATAGCTTCGGTCAAAGATGGATTAGTATGGAACATTGTTGATATGCTATTGATAGGGGAAAACTGAAGTACTCGATGAAAAACCCGCCCCAGTACCACTTTATTTACCACAAATCTAACACGGACTGACGAGGGATCGAACTTGGGACTCCTCTATGGGTTGGATTTGATTTCGAGTCTCCCCCCCCCCCAGCATCTTCCACAGAGAAAAATAATGACGTGTTCGTAACTCGTGTTTATGAAGTGAAAAATGCGAGGCTGTCCATCCGTGTAAGTCGGCCATGTATGATAATTGGCCTCATTTTAAACGTAACCAGAAGCATCGTACTAATTTAAAAATGGCCAGGCCTCTTTAACGTAGCCACCTGTCTGTCTTGTGTTTTGTACATTCTGTGCTGTAGTTCCGTACTTATTATGCGTAAATTTCGTATCCTGACCACACAGACATTTGATTTATTTGTTTGTGCCAGTGTCCACCCATCTGTCCATTTCCGTTCCCTGCTTCTAAGTATTGAACGTTAATAGTCCTCCAGACGGTGTTTCCTGTCTCGTTCAAATTGATATCGCCATGCTGAATTTCGGTATATTAACGGTACAAAGACAAACAATATACTCAATTACTGTTATTTTCCCACCTCCAATTAATTTTCACCTTCTGCATCTTTATCTTCTTATGTTTCCCTTTTTCTTTCTTCTCTCTTATCCCTCGTATCCAGGATCTTTTCCCACTCCTCCACCAACATCTTCAAGTACCGACCCTCAGCTTTGGTCATATCCGTCTTTCGTTTTATCTTTTACGGAACCCCGATAATCACTAAAGCCCGGGCTGGCCTTCTGGCATTCGGTATCAGTTCCTAGCACGTTTAAAGATTTTCTCTTTTCACAGCGTCCAGAGAGGATCTGAGACCCACCTAGTGTCCAGTGGATAAAGGAAGGCTTTCGCCCAGGGGTAAAAGTAGCCGGGCTGTGAATTTCCGCTTATCTCCAGCTAGTACCAAAGTCAAGGCTGCAATAAATTGTACCTCCACCCCCCCGGAAGTTTTCAATTCATGTTCCTTAATTGTGAGGACAGAAACAACTTTAATTTATCCAACTTATTAGTCACTCTGCCTAAGGCACAACTTGTTCAGCGTGATAGTCCTTTAGGCTCTGAATACAGGGTGTTCATACTTTTCATGTGTTTCTGTGCTACTTACATGAAATAATTTTGAAGGGGCAGATTCCTTTTATTTGTCTGCCTGTAATCAGCAACATATCGAATATGAACACAAAATATAAGGGTGTACGCTTTTGTTTCCCTGGGCAGTGAACAAGCAGATTTTTTTTTTGTAGCGGGGGTTGCCCCTATGATTATAGCATCATTGTTTTGCAGGAAACCGCTACCCATGCCCTCGGAATAGAAGAGTGAAGCTGATGGTAGCATGTTGATCCGAAATGTTGGTATAGGCCGTTCGGAACCTGATGGCACACTGTGACGCACGGGAGGGAAAGTGAAGGGGAAAGATGCGAATGGTGTGGTTAGCCAGCAGCCTTGCACTGTACGTCGGAACATGGTCTATCCACTGATCCGCACTCCTCGACTGCCAATAGTCGACTGAACTGACCCCCCCCCCGCCGATTTAAATGGACTCGTCCGTTTTGCTGAAAGATCAAATCTGGTTTTTGCGCGTGTGCCATCACGTTTCGAACGTGTTCTACCTCTCTACCAGAACACTCGGTATCGTATCGCAACTGAGAAGCCCCGCATGATAATCGTCAAACGTGAGCCGCGATGTGGTACCCGGTTTTGTTAGCCCAGGCTCCGGGTCTCCTATGTTTATCATTCGCCCATGGCTCTGCGGAGGTCCGAGTATCTGACCAGCAGTCATTATGAAACGTATCTTTTATGAACTTGTTAGGGGAGCTGTATTAATCTGTAATTAGAACGTAGGTCTAGAAGTAAGTGCAGAGGAAACTAAGTATGAACTCCTGTCTTGTGAAAATAATTCGGGACAAAAACACAGGATGTTTGTGGATAATATATCCTTTAAAAGCGTGGCAAAATTAAAATAACTGGGAACAGTGCCGTAAAAACAAAATTTATCTCAGGAAGAAAGTACGAGCTGATACAAGTCCGGGAATAATTGCTAGCATACGGTCCAGAATTGCTTACCTTACCGCTTTTAAAATGTTTAGGAATGTAATGTGGGCTAATGTTTGATGTGTGTGTGAAATGGCCTCTCCGTTTTGGGGAATGATATAGACAGAGGGTGTTCAGAGTAGGGTGCCGAGGAAGGTAGTTGGACCAAAGAGGGCCGAGGTAACAGTGTATTGGGGGAAATTATGCAATGCGGACCTTCTTGGTTTTTTACTCCTCGACAATTGAGTTATATTGGTGATCAAATCACAGCGATTGAGATGGGCGGGGCGTGTGGCACGAATGGTAGCGAGGAGAAGTGCGTACGGGATTTGGTGCAGAAACTTGAGGGAAAAGACCGCTATTTAAAACCTATTTGTAGATGGGATAATATTAAAATGGATCTTAAAAATATGGGTAAGGGGGACGTGGACTGGATTGATGTGGCTGAGGATAAAGACAAGTGGCAGTCTCTTGTGGACACGGTTATGAATCTTCGGGTTCCACAAATTGCGGGGAATTGCTTGATCAGCTGGGGAACTAAGTTCTCAAGGACTCTGTTCGATGGAATTATTTATCAGTGGGCGCGTGGTGAGACGAAAACATAACACAGGCATTGCTGAACTGTCCAAGAAGGAACTGAACCCATAGTCCTAGTGTTCAAGTGAACACCGTAACGCTGTGGATACGTGAACACTTCCCAGTCCTAATCTACTCGACTGGACTTCATTTGATTAAGGTACACGCTGCCGACTATCGCTTAAGATTGCAAATTGGACCTGTGTAATGGAAAATCTGTGTCTACACGACGCCTTTCACGTCATGTTTGATTGAGGAGGTTTGGTAGAATCCTATTTTCTCCCCGGTTTTGCTTATTTAGTCTCTCAGCTTGTACGAGATGTGGGAGTGATTTATATACATGTATATAATATATAGTCAATATTATTTCCTTCCCGTTCAGTGTAGCAGGATTTCCTTATCTATTCAGATCAACTTATTGTACGGTTGCTGTAATAAGGGGGTATGTGAGTCGACTCTCTGCACTTTTCTCTGTCTGATATTCATGGTATTGGTCTAGGAACTCAGTACAGTAAGAGAGCTAAAGCAACTTCCATACAACTTCAAAAGCTGCCTTTCCCACACGTTCTGGTGTCCTTTATATGCCATTATATTTACCTTATCACACTGCAAACGTCAGTCTGGTATTTCAAAAACAAAACCTTTCAAAGCAAACACCGATCATGCTTCATTTAAGACCTCCGCGATGATGTACATGAGATCTGAAGTGGTTAAACCGGGAATGTACTACACGCTCTTCATTTGTAGAAACAATAGTGTGAATTATTTGGTATCAGCATGATCCATGGAATTTGGCACAATCCTCGGAGTCTCTTAATTCAAATATATTCAGGTCGTGATATCAATATATGAAAGTCTCTTGAAATTATATGAGGAATTTTGACATCCCGGAGCCTCATGGCTTGTCGATCCATTTTAGTGACCTCATTCCATGCACACTTTTTTTCATTGTTATCATGACCGTAAATATGATGCTACACCTCTTCAGTATCATAACTGACTCCATATATAAAGCAAACAGTCTTATAATAAAACCAACCAGATGCACTAATTTCTGAAATGTATTTTCGGAATAAAACTCTACATGTTGATGGAGAGAGGAACCGTCCGAAACATGTAGAGTTTTATTCCAAAAATAAATTTGAGAAATTAGTGCATCTGGTTGGTTTTATTATAAGAATTTATCACGATGCACAATCACCTGAACGTCAAAATCATGCAAACAGTCTTGACTAACTCACATCTTTTATGTTCTGACGAGCATTTCTCCTTTCATGGAACCTGAAAGTTGGTTATCCTGTTAACAGTATCTGAATAGACATTGTGTAGCCATCTGCATCCATTCTAAAGCATCACATCCTTTTTCGAAAGGATCCGCTGCAACACATTTGCAAAACTCCAGAAATTTCAGATTTCATGTCATCTGGCCATTTTCTGTTGATAAAGTCTTTTGAAAGGGGGCCAGGCGGTGGCGCAGTTAGTTGAGGCACTGCGCTACAAGACGGAAGATCGCGGTTTCGACTTCCATTATTTTCGTTGGAAGTTTTCATGGACATAATCTATCCGGCCGCACTGTGGTTCCTCGGCCGACTCAGCCTCTAATAGAAATGAGTGCTGGGGATGTTTCCTGGGGGTAAAGGCGGCCGGTGCGTAGGGCTGACAATCTTGCCATATTCATGTGGCTATTTTCTAGAAATTCTGCGAGCCTCAGCCTCCTGGAGCCCTAAGGGCCTGCCCAGGCATGCAGTGGGATAGCTTTACCTTTTACTTCGTTCGAAAAAATCAGTCCATTCCAGAGGTCTTGTGTAACGTACTACTTGCGTCAAAATTCTTAAAACTAACTACTACAGTGTTTAATTGGGTTTAGTGAAAAATTAGCGGTACCCTGCTTGTTCACATTCCTTCTTTGCCATCCTAAAGAGTGTTAATGCAACACATCATTAGAATGCGATTGGCGTTATTATTTCCATTTATGGTACACATGTGTGTGTGTGTGTTGACTTTTGTCATGATGTTAGCACCCGGAATCTGCATGTAACGTTTCGCAGCACGCTTATTTCTTATGTTCTGTTTAACCCCCGTCCCCTCATATTCTAGCACGATAGGCAATGTACGGACAATGTAACAATGAGGCGCGTTCGTGCAACCATTGTTGCAGTGGAAAAGCAATGCGTATTACACAACCCGAGTATGTGTATTTGTAGCTATAGGTATCCAGCATGCAATGCGCATCCGCCATATTTTCAAATATGGCCTTCCTCGCTCTGCAACATTTTTCCACATTATCTCACAAACGGCACGATTTTCGAGAAAAAAAATTATTGAATATAAATTTTTTTTCGAGTTTTTCTATAAATTTTGTCTGAAGCATTTTTAATTCTAAGAAGAACTGAGCTAGATATGATCAAATGTGTGTATTGGTTGTCTTGTATAGTACCTGTCGTTCTTGTCGGATTTTAATTTTTCTCGACAGATTTTCGAAAAACACTCAAATATCAAATTTTATGGAAATCTGTCCAGTGGGAGCCGAGTTTTTCCATGCAGACGGACGGACAGACAGACATGACGGAACTAATAATCGCTTTTCGCAGTTTTGCGAAAACACCTAAAAATGACGTAGGACAACATTTCGTACTGCAGGGACTATGTTCGTCCAGTGTCTCTATACGTAGGCCTTATCTTCCATGCATATTTTGAGGATGCGCCATGCTGTGCTGTTAGCTGACCCACTTCCCACAGATTTGAAAAAATTCCGTAACACTAAAGCAGATGAGATTATGTTTGTACAAATATAGATCGGCAACTGTACGTATGTCCTATTGTGTTTATCATAGTGAAACTAGTATATAGACTAGGCTACGACCTGGACACTGGGGGGTTCGAATCCCGGTAGGATCTGGAAATGTTATTTTCTCCGAAACATCCATATCGGCCCCATAGTCTATTCAACGAGTCCCGGTGCTTTTCCTGCAATTAATCCCGCTGGAGTGTGATGTTGACTGTCTCCATCTAGAGCTGAGTTTAAGTATGAGCCGAACTGTACTTCTTCTCTCAAAATATGCCACAATGTCGTGGACAGGAGCAGTTTTACCTTCTACGTTTCATATCGTATCTAAAAGCAGGCAAAAACCTTTGGTTTCAAAGTCGTAATCCATAATTTGAATGGATGTACAAGAAGAGAAATGTTTCTGAAAATACTTTTACACATTCACAAAGCCATACAGTGTCATTTCCATTCAGTGTTCGTCTCTTCCACCATGTGAAGTCGAGCAATGAACCGTTACGATGGAAAGCACGTAGACTGCCTGTTTTTTTTTTTGTATCTCTAGTATAAGGGTGTGTAGACTTGAAGACTGCAGTCACGTTTACCAATATTTGATTTGTCTACCTGCTAAATGTATTTGAATCTATATAATGAAACATTTTTAATAACAATAAACAGGCACGTGGCTTCAGCTTATTGTTGGCATGAACAGAAATGCAGAAGGCGGCACTGGGTAGTGACATATCTAACACTGCCTCTGAAGAGGAGAGGAAGTTTAATAAAATTCTTGGGATTCAGGGTCAGGCGTTTATAATGAGAGAGAGAAGGGATTAGATCGAGTGTTGAAATGTCAAGGGAAAGCAGAAAACAATAAGGTAAGGTCGACTGTGAGAGAGATGAAAATGTGACTGACTATGGGACTGTAAATAAATAAACAAATAAAAGTTACGCAAGTACAAACCCTTTCAGCTGCTCCCAGCATAATGTTTCTGTTTCGTATTTGGGTGGTGCAGACTGTGACCGTCGGTACACAATTTTTCCTGATTTTCCTTAATTTTTCCAGCCAAATTCCGAGAGAACACCTAAGACTAGAAGGCTACGGCTTCCTTCCCCATGCTATGCCATTGACTGTTCCATGCTGATTAAACTTTTCGACCTATGTAGTGTGAGCTACAGAGGTAAAGGTAAAAGTAAAGCAGTCCCAATACAGGCCTGGACAGGCCCAGAAGGTTCCAGGAAGTTAAGGATCCCAGATTTCGTGACAATGGCGCAGGATGGTGGTAGGTTGTCAGCCTTACGCACCAGCCGCCTTTACCCCCAGCAAATACTCCTGAGGCTGAGTCGACCCCACGGCCATAGTGCGATCGGAAGTTTTTTTATGTCAATGAAAAATCCACTGACACCAGCTGGGATCGAACCAGCGACCTTCCGATTTGTAGCACAGCCCCTTAACCACTGTGCCACCGGGCCCCCCCCCTCCAAAACCAGAGGACATGCTTCACATCCCAATGGCTCTCTTAACTCTGCAATCATGCTGGTTATTAAATTTAAACAACTGCGATGGAGGGAGGGATTTTAAATTCATAATACCCTTGATTGCGTTCAGGTACGTAAGGTGCACCGAGGCCGCAACGTGCGAAGACGTATAGGTCCGTACGTGGCACCAAGGCCAGCACTGAAGTTCACCTACACGGCCCTTGCCACAGATTTCTTCGAAATAAATATTGACTGGTGCAACTATTTGGACGCGTATGTAGAAAGATATATATATAACTTATTATTATTATTATTATTATTTATTAGCAGTCAGAAAGAATACAATCTATAAGCTAATGTGATGATATATAGAAAGATGAGTGTATAATTCTTCACTCGCGAGCCATAGGCTTACATCATGTCTACGACAAATAAATAGTTGATGTACTTCTCATGCTATTCCGTTTATAAGTCTCTCTATCAAAGCTTGAGTCGTTTATTGAATCAACCAGCTGTATTCTGTGAGGCCGCAGGATTAGTGTTCTTTATTACAGTCGTCCGTGTTCGTTCCATTGAATACGCAACCCACTGTGTACTGAAATAGAAGTTGGAAATTTTACATCCATGCAAAACCTCACTGCGGTGACCCTCAGCATAGAGGTCACAACACAATAAGCGAGCATGGACATATTGGCAATTTTCTGTTGAAGATGAGGGCTGATTTTGTATACAAAACTAATATTTCTAACTACAGTTTTGCGTCATGGATTATAACCACAGCATTCAATTTTGATTTCTGAAAATGTGTCCCAAGTGTGTGGTCGGTGTGACATTTACATTTGCTCTCAGTCTAAGCGAGAAATTTTGATCCTTCCGAACCCAAACTCTGCAGAAAATCAAATTACGTCACAGTGATCTCATCCTGGCTCTGGAGCTAAATGTTTTATAAAATCTTCCCCTGAGCGTATATGTCGGTCATGTTGTTAGTCTGTATGCACTGCAGTAGACGGATCGCAGTTTGCTATCTTAAGGGCCGTCTAATCCGACTGTCTTTAGTAACTCCCTCCAGGAAATAGTTTTGGAGAGTGGTGTGAAGTGGGCCACGACCGCTTCCTTTTATATAATTTCCAGTCCATTATTCATAAAAAAATTACCACTCTATTATTATTTGTAACGGGAACAGGGATAGCTCAGTCGGTATAATAATTAGTCCACGAACGTGATGCACAAAAACTGTGATGTAATTGGGACAAGAGGTTTTTCTCCTTTGCAAAGTGTCTAGCCCAACCCTGGAGCCCACCTGCTTTCCATTCAGTACGTACCGCGGGTAAAGGCGCCGGGGTGTGAAGATGCCTGTTCACCTTCATCTAGGGTCGAGGTTAAGAATGGGCGGAGCTGTAACGCCACTTTCACGAACACCTTCATGGCGCCCATAGAGACACTTTCACCATCACTTATATCTATTTTGTGCCATAAATATTCCGGAAAGTTTCCATCCTCTTATATGTGACACCTTGCAGTCTGGTAAGAGTGAGTCTACCCTACACGATCCTGCCTGTTCCATCATCAGGGTTAATACGCAAATTGCACTATCAAGACGGGGTAGATTCTGAAGATTATAATTTTTTCCGTTATTCCGCTGTGTACTGTAGTGTAGCATATGCCGACGTTTGCAAGAAGTGTGGTTGGTGCCTGCATGTTAAGGGATTGGTATGTGCTCAACGCTCGCAGAATCCAATCTCTTTTTGTTGAATTGTTCAGGTTTTAATGTGTGTCAAACTTCTGGATAAATTGGTTCTTCTTATAGGTATCTATTAAATGTTTTAGCATTACTTTGGCAGAAGACAATTACAACAGAAACCGTTGGTGCGAGTGCATTTAGTCTGAGCAAAGTGCACTTTGACATACAGCAATAGACGGAGTCTGAGTTCCTTTGTCACCATAAGCCACCCTTCATCCGCAAAAGCTCCACCTGTTTCCGGTATATTTACTTGCATTTCGGTGAGAGATTCAATTCTAACGCCAACTAACCCCCCCTAAATTACCACAGTAACTCTGTGTTAACTCTGTGTGTCTTCTGCTTTGACACTTAAAAGATCTAAAGTTTGTCACAAAACGTATTTATATGAAATCAGTGGTTTTACGTACTGCTGCTCTGGGTTGAAAAGTGGTTTGTTGCCGACATTTCAGGAATTCCTACGGGTCGCATGTTACAGGGTGAATGATTATAGATCTTCGTTGATCATTAAGCCTACGAAGAAAGAACCAGTAGGAGTTCACAAAATGTCTGCACCAACCACTTTCCACACCTGAGTAACGGCCCATAAAACCGATGATTTCGTTATTCATATCGCGGCGGATACCTGAAATCACTTATGTATTCATATACTGTTTGTGATATAATGAATAAATAGCGTGAGTTTTCATAAACAGTAACTTGTGAATTGATTTTTATTTTTATTTTAGATAAAGAAAATCTGTTCGGCTTCTTTCCGCGAGACTTGCCAGTGGTTTAAATTTCCCCTGAATGGGTCACGGGCCCAGAGCAGGGTATGTCCAGTGGTAGGATAGCTACCTTTAGCCTCTGGACCGGCATGTTTAGGGATGAAATTTCCTCGAAACTTGGACTATTAAAGTGACGCCAGAAGAATAATAGCAGCAGAGATGAAATACATGAGAAGAACAGCAGGATACACTTGGACAGATTACAAAGCAAATGGACAAATTGCAAAGGAGTTAAAAATAACACCAATTTTGGACAAATTACTGGAATAGAAGAGAAGCTGGATACAACATGTAAATAGAATGCCTCGAAATATATTACCCAGGGTAATTGAATACTACTCCCCAACTGGCGAAAGGAATCATGGTAGACCTTTGAACTTCTGGATACGTGAGACCGGAACAAGTCAACAAGTGGCCCAACTCCATGAAAGATATATGATGATGATGATGATGTAGATAGTTTGTTTTCTGTGCAGTATGAACTGATTTTTTGATATAATTTGGATGAATTACAGACTCCAGAGGATACACATGTGAAAGTAACAGCTCTTGTAAACAGACACTCCACACCAGGTTTGTATTTCGACAATCGACGCTGAAATTTATTTCGCAACAGAGAAGTGTTGTGGGGAGTGTTTATATTTAAGACGTCGGTGGCAGACGAATGAAATATAGCTATAGAGCATTTGTGGAATTGTATTTTTAGGATAAGGACGGAGTATTCGTGAAGAAATCTGTGCTATTGCAGCTTAGACCACAACAAATCCCACGACCTGGAGCCGAAACCGCATCTCTAAGGCCGTCAACGAATTTACAAGATATTTCATTCGAACACACGGACTTCAACAGCCCTTACGTAAATGACGTCATCCATGAAAGAATCAATAAACATCACAACAAACTGGAAGCCCATCCCACTCCACTATTAGGGCCACTACTACAACCTGTAAACAGTAGGAGACTAAAACTTTAGACTTGCAAGACACCTGAGGCGAAATCGCTGGATGAATACCCTACCACGTCATTGTAATACATGGTATCGTGGTGTACTTTGTATGATCGTCACATTAGCTTATAGATTTATTCTTTCTGCCTGCTAATAAATAAATAGATAAAGTTTTCATTCGATAGTCGTCTGAAATATCTGTCACTGGAAATTGTAGGCTAGATATACAAGAGGCTGATGTTTATTTACTGAATTTCCACGGTCGCTTAGTGGTGTGCTCAGTTCTTCTTTACATACGATGTGATTTGTCGCTGTAAAGGGATTTTTCCAGAGCATTTGCTTCCCGAAGTACAGTTGCAATATGCTGCCACTGTAACATTTCACCACTGTTATACAACGTACATTTTTTCACAAGCTTTTGTCGCACCCATAAGAATGGGGACTGCGAGATTGTAGCCCCATCCCAAAAAAACATTAAAAAAAACATAGATTTTTTCCAGAAACGGTTATGTCATAGGTTTTACGTGATTTACCCCTCAGCCTAAATCAACCACTGAAATCGGCTGATGACCAGTGCATTAGAACACTGAAAAATCTAATAAAAACTTACGAATATTTTGATTTTTTCTTTCTCAGTTTGAATTTTCCCTGTAACCTAGCCAGATATCGGCTCGGAGATTTTTACATGATTTCTTAACATAGTCTTTACAATCAAACATGAATTATGTATAATGTCAGGGTCAGCGTCCCCCCGTCCCCCCCCCAAAAGAAAAATTATGGTTGCTCCCATGTCATAAGCCACAATATATTCCATTACATTACTAAGTTACATGCACACGTGAGAGATGTGTCCTTTAAATCTTTAGAAGTGAATTTCTCTTGAATTATTTTGAAAGCCTCAGATTTTACCTCAAAGGAGTCACTGAGAATCTTCATTGTAAAGTCCAAATGGCTAATGACATTTGAGAAAATAATCGCTGTTTATTTTTAGCACCAAGTGGTATAAACAAATATCTTTATGTGGTCTACATGTACCTTTCTGAAATGTTAATGCATGGGGCAGAGTACATTAACCACTTTGCTTTGTGAACAAAAATTCAGCTTTCTTAAAACTTCCATAAACCTCGGTCTATTAATGTTAGTAATACAGTAAATATCATACATTACTGAGGGCCGCGGTGGCACAGTGGCTAAGGTGCTGTGCTACAAATCGGAAGGTCGCTTGTTCGATCCCAGCTGGTGTCATTGGAACTTTTCATTGACATAAAGTCCTTCCGATCGACTCAGCCTCTAACGGAAATGAGTACCAGGAGCATTTCCTGGGGGTAAAGGCGGCCGGTGCGTAAGGCTGACAACCTACCACCATCCTGTGCCGTTGTCATGAAATCTGGGAACCTTAACTTCCTGGAACCCTCTGGGC
>Ga0123354_10012970_pt1 | contig 12907 bp, 13 predicted proteins | sample TergutLab28metaG_2_FD_97872 | JGI IMG/M metagenome (GOLD analysis project Ga0123354, IMG submission 97872) | Labiotermes labralis P4 segment gut microbial communities from Petit-Saut dam, French Guiana - Lab288 P4 | ecosystem: Host-associated > Arthropoda: Insects > Digestive system > Gut ...
AGCGCGCCGCCGCCCGGCCCCTGTCCCCGCGACGGTTTCGGCGTCGGCAGCGGCTCGCCGTTGACGACCCCGATCATGCGGTCCACGCCCGCCTCGATGCCGCCGGCGTAGTCCCCGCTCTTGAACCGGGGCGTGATGTCCTCGTCGATGATGCGTTGGCTGACGGCGTCGGTCAGCGCCCCTTCCAGGCCATAGCCAGCCTCGATGCGCAGGCGCCGGTCGTTCTTGGCGACCAGCAGGATCGCGCCGTCGTCCACGCCCTTGCGGCCCAGCTTCCAGGCCTCGGCGACCCGAATCGAGAACTGCTCGATCGTCTCCGGCTGCGTGGTCGGCACCAGCAGCACCGCGATCTGACTGCCCTTGCTGGTTTCCAGCGCCTGGAGTTTTCGTGTCAGGGCGACGACGTCGCCGGCGCTCAGCGTGCCGGTCTGATCGAGCACGCGCCCGGCCAGCGGCGGCACGGCCACCTCGGCGCGGACCGCGCAGGCCAGTACCAGCAGCAGCAACGCGAGCAGCGATCTGGCGCGCATGACGGCCCCGCCGTTACCTGGACGCCGCCGGCGCCGGCGCGGCGCCGAAATCGACCTTCGGCGCGACCGAGATTTCCTTTTCGTTCTCCACCGTGAAATTCGGTTTTTCCTTGTAGCCGAACACCTTGGCCGTGATGTTGCTGGGGAACGAGCGGATGGTCACGTTGTAGTCCTGCACCGCCTTGATGTAGCGGTTGCGCGCCACCGTGATGCGGTTTTCCGTGCCCTCGAGCTGGCTCATCAGGTCGCGGAACAGCGCGTCGGACTTGAGCTGGGGGTAGTTTTCGGTCACCACCAGCAAGCGCGACAGCGCGCTGGAAAGCTCGCCCTGGGCGGCCTGGAATTTTTGCAGCGCGGCGGGGTCGTCGAGCACTTCCGGCGTCGCCTGAACGCTGCCGACCTTGGCGCGGGCGTTGGTCACGCCGAGCAGCACGTCTTTTTCCTGCTGCGCGAAGCCCTTGACCGAGTTGACCAGGTTGGGCACCAGATCGGCGCGGCGCTGGTACTGGTTGACCACCTCCGACCAGCTGGATTTGATCTGCTCGTCCTGGCTCTGGATGGCGTTGTAGCCGCAGCCGGCCAGGCTCAGCGCCGCGAACGCCAGCAGCAGCACACTCAAAAATCTACGCATGGCAGGAGCCTCCGATCGATGGGTCTGTGATGCTATCAGCAAGCCGGCGGCGACGCCTTCACCCACGCTCTCCTTCGTCATTCCCGCGCAGGCTGACCCGCGAGCCTTGCCATGATCCTTTGATTCCAATTCGCATTCATTTAGCCTAGTAGGACGGGTAGAGCGAAGCTTTGCCCACCCATCTGCCTCACGCAATCCATGGATCTCTGTGGAGTTCAAAAGTCCTTTAGTTTCAATGACATAGCAATACCCCGTTGAACACGGGAGAAGCGCCCATGCGGCGCAGCAGGAAAACCTGCAAACCCTCGTTGTTGTCGCGCAGCAGTCCGACCGAGGCGACGTCGTACGGCATGAGGCAATTTCTTCGTTGATGAGTTGCATGCCAGAGGCTTCAGCAGGGCTGATCTGTTCAGTGTCGCTCACCCCGCACATGCGCGGCTCGCCAGACGCGTCAGCGCCGCTTGCTGAGGATTGCTCGCCCCCCGGATCGAGAACATGAGGGTAAATACCGATATGAACGATGAATCATGGTTCATACAATGCCAATCGACAGTCATGGATGGCTTAAAAGGACCGATGTTAAAAATGGAATCCTCCCACTCTGAACACTTGCCTTCAGCCGCAGATCATTACAGGGGTTACTCGACCATCGATTTTCAATATCGTGGTCGGGTACTGTACGTGAAAATCGCTCACGAAGAAAATAAAAATGCGGTGGACACGCCACTGCACCGCGATCTGGCGCGAGTTTTTCATGACATCAATCTGGACGCGAATGCCGATGTAGTCGTCCTGACTGGCTCGGGACGGTGGTTTTGCGCGGGCGGGCAGATGGACTGGTTTCAGGGTCTGATCGATGACCGAAAAAAATGGCGCGAAATGATCGTCGAAGCCAAAAAGATCATCAACGGCCTACTGGAATTGGAAAAACCTATCATCGCAAAAATAAATGGGGCAGCCGCTGGATTAGGCGCGTCCATAGCGTTGCTCTGCGACATGGCCTATATCAGCGAAAACGCTGCCATTGGCGATCCGCACGTGAAAATGGGTTTGGTGGCCGGAGATGGTGGAGCGGTGATCTGGCCGTTGCTTATCGGAACCAACCGGGCCAAGGAGCTTTTGTTCACGGGCCGGATGATGTCGGCACAGGACGCCTACCGCCTCGGGCTGGTCAATCATGTGGTGGCAGCGCATGAACTGGATGCCGTAGTCGATAGCATGGCCAACAAATTGGCCTCCGGAGCGACGCTGGCAATTCGCTGGACCAAAGTGGTGATGAATCTGGAATTGCGACGCATCAGCGCGGCCATCACCGATGCGGCCCTGGCCTATGAAACACTGACTAATGACAGTGCCGATCACCAAGAAGCTGTGAAAGCTTTCATCGAAAAACGCACACCTGTTTTTACGGGGAAATAGCCATGCAAAATCCAGCGCATCAAGATGCCGTCCCTGCTTCGGCCATTGGGGCGTCCGACTGGATCCGCTATCATGCGAGCCACCGCCCTGATTCCGTCGCCATCTCGTCGGTCAGCAATGGCCGAAGTTTCACCTATCGGCAGTTCAGCGAGCGGATCGATGCGCTGGCTCATTGGCTGACGACAGCCTGTGGCGTGAAATCCGGCAAGCGGGTGCTGCATCTTTCCAAAACGCGGATCGAGGCATTCGAGGTGCAATTTGCCTGCATGCGCCTGGGTGCGATATACGTCCCCGTCAACTGGCGACTCAACATTGCCGAATTGCTGGTCATTGCTGCCGATGCCGAGCCGTGCGTGACCGTGTACGAACCGGCATTCGAAAACGCCGCCAGGGCGATCGAAAAACAACAGCATTGCACGCTGCTGGTATTCGCTGAGGATGGGGTCGAGGATTCTCCTTATGAACAGGCGCTAGCCCGAAAGCTGCAGCCCTTCGAATCCATCGGGCCGCTGGACTGGGAGACGACCTGGATATTGCTCTACACCTCTGGAACCACTGGTGTTCCCAAGGGCGCAATGCTGTCGTACCGGATGATGTCTTTCAATGCTCTGAACTTCATCCCAACGGTGAATCTGTCGTCGTCGACGACGTTCTTATGTTGCACCCCCATTTTCCATACCGCAGGCTTGAATTGCTATGCAAACCCGGTTTTTTATTGCGGCGGGCATGTCATTGTCATGTCCGACTTCGCCCCCCAGAAAACACTCGAACTTTTTAGCAGCAAGGCGGTTGGCATCACGCATTTTTTTGCCGTGCCCACCATGTATCAATCGATTTCTGAATTAAAAAACTTTGCGCAGGCGAGTTTTCCGACATTGATTAATGCCGGGTGCGGGGGCGCTCCGGCCACTGAAAGCCTGGTGTCTCGCTGGCTGGATAAGGGCATTCCGATACAACCGGCCTACGGCATGACGGAAATCGGGCCGGCGATTGCCATCTCGAATACCGCGCACGTGCAGAACAAGCGTCTTTCGGTCGGGCATTTTGCAATGAATGGAGAAATGCGCGTGGTTGATGAGAAAAACCAGCCAGTTCATCCAGGTAGTGTGGGAGAGCTGCAAGTCAGGGGCGCGATATTGATGTCGGGCTATTGGAAAAAACCAAAACAGACGCGCGAGAGTTACACCGACGATGGGTGGTTTCGCACGGGCGACGCGGTACGACAGGACACCGAAGGATGCCTGTATATCGTTGATCGCTACAAAGACATGTATATCTCGGGTGGCGAAAATGTCTATCCAACCGAAGTGGAAAATGCCATCGCCAAACATCCGGCGGTGCTCAGGACAGCCGTGATTGGCGTCAAAGATGCGAAATGGGGTGAAGTGGGCGAAGCCTACGTGGTGCTCAAGCAGGGCAGCGATGTTACTCATGAAAAATTGAATGAACATCTGGCGGCACTGCTGGCAAGATACAAACTACCAAAAATGTACCACTTCGTTGATGAGCTACCGCAAACCGGAAGTGGCAAGGTCAAACGGGCGGAACTGCGCGCTATGCGGGCGGCTTCACAAAAAATTTTTGAGGAATCCAGGCAATGAACGCATTAAATACCAGTGATGTCGAACTGATTCGCTCGACAATCCGCAGAATCATCAGCGACCATGTCCGGCAGGAGGATCCGGCGCGCTGGGATACGGAGAGCGTCTACCCCGCTCAGGTTCTTGCCCGGATTCACGAAACCGGTCTGTGCGGATTGACGATCCCGGAGGAATATGGCGGCGCGGGACGCAATATACCGGCGGCGCTGGCGGTGGTGGAGGAACTTTCAAAATGCAGCCTCGCACTGGCCGTACCTTATATAATGTCAACGTTTTATGGTGGCATGAATATCGATGAATGCGGCAGCGAGGAGCAAAGAAAACAGCTGCTACCAAAGCTAGCATCCGGCGAGATGAAATTCGCTTTCGCAGTCACCGAGCCTGATGTTGGCGGTGATGTCGCGAGCATTCGTACCGCAGCCAGAATGGAGGGTAGCGAGGTCGTGATCAGCGGCAGCAAGCGCTTCATCACTGGCGCTAATGTGGCGGATTATCTGTACACCATCGTTCGCTCTGGCGATCCGGCGCAGCGCTACAAAAATCTTTCAATTTTGTTGATTCCACGCGATGCCAGGGGAGTGGGCATCAAAAAAATCGAAAGCATCGGAATGCGCGGCGGCGCGCATACTACCGACATTCTCTTCGATGATGTGCGGATACCCGCTGAATCAATCGTTGGCGGCGTCTCTGGCTGGAATCAAGGCTGGCTGATGATGGCTGGTCCGGGCCTTGATGTCGAGCGCCTCGAAGTCGCGGCAACCGCGCTCGGGCTGGCTGATGCTGCGCTCAAAGAAGCCTGGGAATACAGCAAAACCCGCAAGCAGTTTGGCGCGCCTGTTTGTGCGCACCAATCCATCCGCCACACGCTGGCCGATGCACAAACCGACTTGCTGGCCAGCCGACTGCTTCTGGCGCATGCCGCGCAATTGGCCCAGGAGGGCAAGCCCTGTCGCACGGAAAGCGCCATGGCCAAGCTTTTTGTCAGCGAGCGTGCTAAAAAGATCATTCTCGATTGCCAGATGATTTTGGGCGCATATGGCTGTGTGCGCGACTCGAATATCGAGCGCTACCTGCGCGATGTTTTGATTCTCCCCATAGCAGGGGGATCATCGGCGATTCAGCGCAACAACATTGCAGGCGCCATGGGCCTGCCAAAAAAATAACCGCCAGGGAATCTAAATCACTTATTAAAGCTCGCCATGCGAGGTAAAGGAGATGAAATGAAGATCAAGACAAGAATCACAGCCTTTTCCGCCCTCTGCGCCGCCGCACTGTACGCAGGAGTGAGCGCACAAGCCCAAACTTTCAAGATTGGTGTCATTACCCTTCTCTCTGGCCCTGCCGCAGAGTCGTATGGCACTCCGAACATCAATTCCACCAAATTGATGGTTGACAAGATCAACAAGGGAGAGGTTCCTGCGCCGTATGCCAGCAAAGGTATTGCCGGAATGCCAATAGAGCTGGTCATATTGGATGAGGCTGCGGGAACCGACAGAATGCTTGACGGCGTGCGCAGCCTGGTTGAAAAAGAACACGTCGATGCCATCCTCGGCCCGATTGCTTCAGGCAATTGCCTAGCAATTTCTCCAATCGTTGAACAATTGCAAAAATTCACCATACTTTCCGATTGCGGAACGCCAAGAGTTTTTGAGGAGCGCGCGTATAAATATGTTTTCAGAGCAGGCGCGCATACGACGATGGATGGCGCCTCGATGGCGAAATATTTAGTAGATTCCAAAATGCTCGGCAAGTCGATGGGCGCGATCAACCAAGATTATGCCTACGGACAAGACAACTGGAGTGATTTCAAGGGCGTGCTCGATCAACTTGCGCCAGGAGTGGCGGTGACGCAAACGCTATGGCCAAAATTTGGCGCGGGTCAGTACGGCGCTGAAATTTCCGCGCTTTCTAGACAGAAAGGTGAACTGATTTTCTCCAGCTTTTGGGGCGGAGATTTGCAGGCTTTCCTGATGCAGGGCGCCCCGCGCGGGCTTTTCCGCGACAACAAACTGGCATTACTGGCCGGCGCGCATGTGATGCCAATGATGGGCAAGCGTTTTCCCGAAGGCGTCGTCATTGGCGAGCGCGGCGCGATTGGCCCGCTTGCTAGGTCAACGCCATTGAGTCAATGGTTCACTAAGGAATACGAGCAAGCATACAAGGCCAGCCCTGATTCAGCTTCCGCATACCGCATCGTGCAATCGCTGCTTGGAATGAAGCTGGCGGTTGAAAAGGCAGCGCAGGCTAAAGGAGGCGCAAAGCCAACCAGCGAGGAAATTGCCAAAGCCATGGAGTATCTTCAATTCGATACACCAAGCGGGATGGTCAAAATGACCTTGGGCAACGGCCATCAAGCGATTCAGGACGCCGCCGTCGGCATCACAAAATGGGATGACAAAAAGAACAAAATTGTGGTGAATAACATCAGATATTACCCTGCTGAATGCATCAATCCGCCAGCCAGCATGAAGAGTGCCGACTGGATCAAGGCAGGACTGCCAGGCGTAAAGGATTGCCGTTGATTCTCTAGCGAGCATTCGCTGCTGATTGCCGAACATGATTAATATCATTGCCGATACACTGATTTACGGTGCATGGCTGTTCATCGCATCCTTGGGGCTGACTCTGATATTCGGAGTGCTGCGTATACTGAATTTTGCGCATGGCAGCTTTTATGCGGTGGGTGCCTATGCGGCCGCGACGGTGGCTACCTGGCTCGGGCAGAACCAGGTTTCCAGTCTGGGACAGGTGCTAGGCATCGTGGTTGCAGCAGTGATTCTGGCCATGTTGCTTGGGCCGATCGTCGAGCGCATGGTGCTCAAATGGTTCTATGGCCGCAGCGAAGTGACCTTTTTGTTTGTTACTTACGCACTTTTCCTCATCATGGAGGCGATTACCCAGGCCATCTGGGGCGTGCGTCCGTACTATGCGGTAGATCCTTACGATGCCTTTTCCATCATCAAAATCGGTGGATTTGAATACGTCGGTTACGATTTTTTCTTGATCGTAGTCGCCATCGTGCTTGGTTTGTTCACGCATTGGTTGATGAATCATACCAAATTGGGCCATCTGACGGTCGCCGTAATTCACAACCCAGAAATCAGCGAGGCGTTGGGCGTGAACGTGATCCGTATCAAAACGTTCATGTTTACGCTGGGCATTTTATACGCAGTGCTGGCTGGGGCGCTGACAGCTCCGACGATGCCGGTTCAGCCGGGAATAGGAATCAACATGGTGATTGCCTGCTTCGCCGTGGTCGTCATCGGCGGTCTGGGCAGCATACCCGGCGCTGCTATCGGCGCCCTGACGGTGGCATTGGCTCGCACGCTAGCGATTTATAACACTCCGGGGTTGGAGCTTTTTTCGATTTATGCTTGCATGACGCTGGTCTTAATTTTCAAGCCCGAAGGATTTTTCCCTAAGGCGGCAGCGCGGAGAATATGACATGGAGCGCATATTGCGTCGATCGAATTGGCAACCCGGTTTGCTGATGATTTTGACATGCTTAGCGGCTCTGGCCCTGCCGAACTGGATGCTTTTTCCCACAAGCGCTGCGTTGGCCAACGGAACCGCCGCCATGGGAATTGCTGTACTGATCAAGACAGGGAATGTCACCTTTGGACAATCTTTGCCGCTGTGCATTGGAAGCTATTCGGCAGCATTTCTTCCTCACCTCGTGGGAATCAATGAGCTTTTTCTCGGCTGTCTGGTTGCCGCGCTGACGGCTAGTGTCATCAGCTTCATGCTGGGCATGTTTCTGAAGCGCTACAGCGGAATCTTCTTTGCGATGCTGACATTGGCATTCTCCATGGTGCTTTATGGTTCTCTAGCCAATGTATCGAGCTTTGGAGGAACCGATGGATTCAGCGTACCCACGCCAAGCCTTCTTGGTTACACGCCTTCAGCAGAACTGCGCCCGATGGCCATGTTACTGGGAATCGGAGTGGTAGCAAGTCTTTGCCTGCACTTGACGGATCGTTTCTGGAAAACCCGGACTGGCTGGATTGTCAAGGCCGTCGGTGCCAACGATATCCGGGCTGGCTATTTGGGGGCCGATACCCGCCGGGCTGTGTGGATCGCGATTATTTATTCTGGCGCGCTGGCTGGCATCGGAGGAGCGTTGAGTTCGGCGGTCGTCGGACATGTGACCCCGGAGATAGCCTATTGGACCCGTTCGGGAGAACTCGTGCTAATTGCCATTAGCGGTAACTCGGCCTATTCGGTAGCAATTTTTGCCGCGTCCCTGCTGATCGAAGCCATGCGGGTGACCTCTTCGGCGATGTTTCCTTATACCTGGCAGGGCGGGCTGGGAATCATGCTGCTCGCGCTTGTTCTGTTGCTACCTAATGGGATGGATGTCATCTTCAAGCGCATTTTTGCCACAAGACGCGGCAGGCAAGGCGGTGGATGATGGGAAACGCCTCCATTGCTCTGGAAGTCCGCAATCTCAATAAACGCTTTGGCTCGATTATCGCGGCGAAGAACATTAATTTGGATTTCAATGAAGGCGAAATTGTCAGCATCATCGGCACGAATGGTGCTGGCAAGACCACATTCGTCAACATGGTGACCGGCCATTTGAAGCCTGACTCGGGATCGATCCGGCTGTTTGGCACGGAAATTACCCACTGGCCTTCGCGCAAAATTGTTTCGGCTGGTTTGGGACGATCTTTCCAGATTCCACAGCTATTCGATGGAATGAGCGTCTTGGATAATCTGATGACCGCCGCAGTGATCGGCGGCGCTCAGGCGCGCTTCCCCTGGGAAAATGCTGTACTGCTGGAACACGAAATACTGTGCGCTCATTTCATCGAAAAGTTGAATCTGCAACGCTACCGAAATGATTTTCCTGACAGCCTCGCCGGCGGAACTCGAAAGCTGCTGGATATTGTAATGGCCTTGGTTGCACGGCCAAAGCTGCTCCTGCTCGATGAACCGACCAGCGGGGTCAGTGAGGAGGAAAAGATGGAGGTCATGGAAAAGGCCTTGCAGGCCGTGGAAGGGGAGCGCATGACGACGATACTGATCGAGCATGACATGGAAATAGTTCGGCATTTTTCCGACAGGGTGCTGGCCTTCGTCTCCGGCGAGGTGGTCGCCGACGGACATCCAGACGTGGTATTCGCCAATCCCGTGGTCATTAAATCAGTGACGGGGCAGACATGACCGAACGGCTGCGCGTTGAAAAAATCCGCGTCAGTCTTGGGAAAGTTGAAATTCTTTCCAACTTTTCACTGACTATGGGCAATGGTGAAATGGTCGGGCTGATCGGGCGCAATGGAGCGGGCAAAACGACCTTATTGCGGACGGTTCTCGGCATCTTGCAGCCACATGACGGGGATGTCAGTCTGAACGGCAAAAGCCTTCTGCGCATTCCAACTTACCGGCGCGCTGCTTTCGGAATTGGCTACATGCCGGAAGATCGCGGATTGATCGGTGCACTAACCGTGCAGGAAAACCTAGCGATTCCGGTATGGGCGCGCGGCCTTAATGATCTGCAGGCGCGGCTAGATCGTGTTGCTGAACTCGTTCCAGAGTTGCGGACCCACTGGAATGCTCCGGCGCTTTCGCTGAGCGGTGGGCAGCAGAAACTCGTCGCCCTGGGGCGTGCGTCGATGTGCGGAGAAAAGCTGTTGCTTCTGGATGAGCCATTCGAAGGCGTGTCGCCGGTTCTGGCCCAGAGGCTCGTTGAGGCGATAGGGCGCGCCCGCGCGCAGGGCGCTTCGATTCTGCTAGCGCAGTCTGACAGAAAAGGACGTCCGTCAGATTTTGACAGATTCGTATATATCGAGAGGGGCACGAATGCGGCGGCTTGAACACCACATATTGAAATAAGCACAAATTTTGATCGGACGAAGATGAAAATTGATTTTTCAGGCAAGGTTGTCATTGTCACAGGAGGCGCAAGTGGAATCGGCCGCCGGGTTGCCGAGGCTTTTTCAGAGAGCGGCGCAATGGTGTTGAGCGCTGATATTTCAAACAAAAATGCAGGAACCAGCTCGCAAACTTGGAAGGGGATCAGCAATGCAAGGCTCGATGTGCGTAATGACGCAGCCTGCAATGCGCTGGTGGCAAATGTGATCGCCGCAGCTGGGCACATCGATTTTCTTGTCAATTGCGCGGGAATTGCAGAGCGCATCCGCACAACAGCAAATCAGGATACAGCGCATTGGGAGGAAATCATCGACATTAATTTGGGTGGCACCTATCGAATGAGCAAAGCAGTTGCCAGCGCGATGAGCAAAAACGGGACCAAGGGAGCGATAGTCAACGTTGGTTCCTTGATGGGTTTGCGCGGGTTTCGGGCGGCCAATGGGTACGGCGTCTCGAAATCGGCGGTGATAATGTTGACGCAAACCATGGCTATCGATCTGGCTCCACAGGGTATTCGCGTAAATGCGGTAGCCCCCGGCTTCATTTCCACACCAATGATTGAATTCATAGAAACCGCAGAACGCCCTTCCAAGCAGAATTATCTTCAGAGAATTCCAATGAACCGCTTTGGTTTGGCTGACGAGGTAGCGCAACCGATTTTAATGCTGTGCAGCGATTTGGCGAGTTACATCACGGGCGTTGTGGTTCCCATCGATGGTGGATGGGCGGCGTTTGGCGGGGTATGATAGGCGAGCGCTTCCTTTTTTGAAATGAGATCCATGCTACACTGTTCGTCTCATCAATAGCTTGAGGCATGCAGCACAATGCGTTCTAAAGAAACCAGAGTTGCAAAAGCAAACCAGATACAGAAGTCCCTGTTTGAAGCAGCGGCTATCGTTGTTGGCAGAGATGGTTACGAAGCGGCATCCATCACGAAAATCACGACGCTTGCTGGCGTGGCCAACGGCACCTTTTATAATTACTTCGAAAATCGGCAAGATCTTTTTGACAAGCTATTGCCGACAATTGGCGACACGTTGATTGACTTCATTCGGGATCGCGTGGACGGCAAAGCGTCAGCCCGGCTCAAGGAGCGCCAGCGGATTACCGCATATTTTGAGTTTTTTGATCATAATCCTGGGTTTTTGCGTCTGCTTAACGAGGCTGAGGTGTTTGCTCCGCTGGCTTATAGCGAGCACATGCAGCGCTTTTCGATCAGATATATCCGAGCGCTGCAGAGATCACGCGATGACGGCGAACTGACGCCTTTTGATGACAAGGAACTCGAGGCGGTAGCGTTCATGCTTTTTGGTTGTCGCAGCTACATGACGCTTCTTTTGAAAGAATCCAAGCGACACGATGTCAAGGAACTCATAGACACCTATCTGAAACTGATTTTGCCTGGCCTGTTTCGCGATCGAGAGTGACGATGCATTACGAAAGATAGGATTTCATGCGACTCGATGGGGAATTAGCACTGATAACTGGTGCGGGATCGGGGATTGGTCGAATTGACTGCGAATTATTTCTCAGCGAAGGCGCTCATGTTTTTGCAATGGATAGAAACACCGATGGTCTTGCCGATCTACATGCGAAAGCCGCCAGCGCTGGCAGGCAAATGTATGTCCTGCAAGCCGATCTGAGCGATCCAGATGCATGCGAGAGCGCGGTCGCCGGCGCGGCGCGGGCTCTTGGTGGGCAAGACATTTGCTGGGGTAACGCTGGCGTCGGACGAGGCTTCCTACGTGCCGGGTGCGACCTTGCAGTCGATGGCGGGTAGACCTGTGGCTGAAGACCCCGTGATGAGCGATCCATGCGCACCTCTGAAGATCCAGCATGAGGAGGGTGTCGATTGGATGCTGTTCAACCGGCCGCCGGTGAACGCCCTGACGCTTGCCGTGATCAAGGCGCTGATCGCCGCACTGGGCCACAGCGCGCAAGACCCGCGCACGCGGGTGGTGGTACTGGGCGGGAAGGGGCCCCATTTTTGCGCTGGCGTTGATCTGCGCGAGCAGGCCGACGCTTGGCGCAATGGAAGAACGGGGGCGGCTGAGATGGGCGAGTCGCTGTATCGCGCGCTACTAGATTTCCCCAAGCCCTTGATCTGCATGGCCCATGGTGCGGTAGCCGGAGCGGGGCTGTCGATTCTTTGCTGCTGCGATCTGGCGATTGCTGCGGAGGGAACGCGCGTTTCGCTGCCAGAGATCAATGTCGGCGTGCTCGGCGGCGTCAGCCATCTGCGGACAGTTGTGTCCCGGTCACTGGCACATTATTTGGCGCTGACAGGGCAGCCTATCGATGCGGCGCGCTTGCGCGGCACGGGTCTTTTTCTGGACATTGTGCCTGCGGATGAACTGCAGCAGTCGGTGGCGGTGATTGCCCGCAACATCGCGGCGAAGCATCCGGAGGCTGCACGCTACACCAAGCGCTGCATGCGTGCGGTCGAAGGCGTCGGCCAACTTGATGGATACCTCCGGGAGCAGGCGCTGTCGCAAGAGCTCCGCGCCAGCGGCGTGACCGACGTTCTCGTCACCAGATTTCTCGGGCGCTGACTGGGGTGTGCTCATAAAAGAAGCTGGCAGCGATCGTCAGTCCATTTGCCCACCCTGAATCGCCCCTACCCCCTTGTCACAGTTGAAGTGAGCTGCCCCCCCGAATTTCGTCTTCCAAGGGTCGATGATTAGCATCAACACTTGAAGGACGAAAAGTGCAGAAGATTCCGAAGCAAGAGTACACGGTCGAGTTCAAGCAACAAGCCATCAAGAGGGCTGGCCAAGTAGGTAGTCCGCCCTGAACAATTCAGTTTTCAAGACGCCAACGGTTGTGGCGAGCGCAGATGCAGGACAAGCCGC
>Ga0123354_10012971_pt1 | contig 12906 bp, 5 predicted proteins | sample TergutLab28metaG_2_FD_97872 | JGI IMG/M metagenome (GOLD analysis project Ga0123354, IMG submission 97872) | Labiotermes labralis P4 segment gut microbial communities from Petit-Saut dam, French Guiana - Lab288 P4 | ecosystem: Host-associated > Arthropoda: Insects > Digestive system > Gut ...
GCGCTGACCACGTGACACCCCTCTATCCGCAAAAGTTGGCACTAACTTCGCCGACCGGCGGCGGCCGCTCTGTCGGTATAGTTCGCGTGCGGACTAAGGCCACGGAGTTTAGTTTTAGTTATCAGACACTTGTGAGACTTAACTGGAGTCTTTGTTTTGTGGTGTTATCTAACCCATAAATTTCTTCGTATTTGTAGAGTGCCATAAAACACAGGTATTGTTAAATTATTTGATGCAGACATGTACAAACATTAAAACGCTTGTAGATGTGTAACGGTTCATAATGTAGCGAATGTTGATAGAGGATTTTTTAACCAAAATGACTCATTACAACAACCTGCAGTTCGGCGCACTTTATGCAGATCGCTCTGTGTTTTGCTATGAAGTTCAAGAATTCAGTGATAACTTTTGCTCCCTTACATATTTTATTATGTTTGTCAAATCGTGTTTACATTTTCCCTTCAAGTTCTTGCGGTTTTCTTCTCGACAAAAAGGAGGGACGATGTGTGCATTACGAAAATGTTACATTGAACAATTTTGAATAATTTCAAGTACTGGCCTTTTCTTCTTCCCACCCCAAAAGAGCACAATAATTTATTTATTCACGATATAACACTGATGTCATGCTGATTTCAGTAGCCTAATTTGCCGCATAGTAAATATTTTCATATAACTGTTGTATGTTTTATTGTTAGTGAAGTGTTGATTTTGTTCCTAATTATTTCTTCACAGTTTAAATTATATTAATTAATCTTCGCGTTTTTCCGTGTCTAAACGGTGGAAAAACGCATTCACAGTGCTCTCACTTGTCAGTGTTCTGCTTGGAGCCTTTGTTTATAGAGAACAATCACAAATGTTCTTTTACCAGAGTAAAGGCTAGGAAAGTAATTAGTCAAAAGTTAATGATTTGTTGAGGCTGATATATTTCTCATCTTGAAGTATGTATTGCCCTCTGTTTTAAGTTTAGTTATGCCATTAAGGAGCAGAGTATCTTATTTTATATAGATATATATGTGTGTATCCTAGACAGTATATTAACATACATACATAAACACATGTCTATCAGAAAATTGGGGTTACTTTATAGCATGTTTTGTTAGTGACTGTTTTGCAGCCTTGCATACATTTTGTAGCACGTAAGAAAATAATTAGTTGTACCGTATCGCAGAATAGTTACATTTATATGAATTGTTGTGGAACATAATGCGTAATTGTAAAAGGCAAAGAGCTAAAATACTGCAAAAAGTTGAAGATAAGGGCGATTAATTGCCTTAAACAAGGGCGGTTGGGCAGCAGATTGTAGAAACGTAACTGATGCAAATTGTGTGGATACTGAAGATAAGCTGCGGAATGTTTTGTACAGGATTCCTTGTTTTAGAGCAAATCCTTTGCAAATGTAAAATTTGATATCAAATTACTACTACTAAAACTACTACTACTACTACTACTACTACTACTACTACTACTAATAATAATAATAATCATCATAATAATAATAATAATAATAATAATAATGACAAATCTGTATATTCGACTTCTAAATAAAAATGGTATGTGACAAATTATTAACAGTAAAATAACCAACGTTTATAGGCTGACCCTCTGGGGTTTGTTTCAGAAAGTGAATTGTGTTATATAACTTTTCGCCATTTAAAGAAACCCAGTAATTATATAGAATTTGAAAACTTTTCCTCATTTACCAAATTCTGATACTGTCTAACATCTACGTAGCTCTCACAGCGACACAGTACAAGTATTGTCAAACGTTTAGTATGCTGTCTGCATAACTGTTGTAGTATTCACTGAAGAAAAAAAAACCCTCGATGCAAAAATCAGACTCTTTCAAATATACCTTACATTTCCCGTTCCCCCGAGAAGATATTGTGTACCAGCTATTCCAAAAAAAAAGATAGTCACAAGTCCAATATCTATAAAATATTGGCTCAACATTGATGGGTTTCGAGCTAAACTGCTGTTGGTGTGACGTCAGCTGGAGGACGTTACTGGTGCTAGACTGAACTGTCGCAGGTAAAAAAAAGTTGCCCAGTTGAAATGTGATGGAGCACGCTGATGCACGGGAGGGGAAGTGAAGGGGTTAGAATCGCAGCAGGTTCATGAGATTTTCCTGTTCTCCAGTATATTCAAACGGGTTCTGGGTCCCATCCTATAGTATTTTCAATAGATATCAGCTTTCTTTCTTGAGATTAAATTTGCCGGGGAATAGTGTTGACTGCTTACCTCCATCAAGCGCGTAGGGTAAGAAAGAGTGGAGCTACGTCTCTGTTCCCTTCTGTGCCCTCATGCCATGGACAGTAACTACTTTGCCTGCTTTACTTTTTCATACCGACGTTCCGCGTCTTTTGAGAGCGTTTGCTTTGCTTTAGACAGTTTCGGAAAATTTAATCACATTTATTTTTTGGTAATTCATATTAATTCTGGGTCAGGTATTGCTTCGACGAATAACCGCGCTGGTTTTTTCGCGTTTTTATCGCCGTTGGTGTAAACAGACGCATTTAAATGCAGGCAAAGAATATTTTCCCTGACCGCGACCTAAAGGCGACCCGACGTCAATCACGCCTGTATGATGTGGATTAATTTGAAATCTGGCAAATTACAGGGAGAATACTTGACATTTGTACCGTCGTGGTCATTCGACGTATATGGAATGTCAGATGGCTGCGGCTAGATTATACAGCGAATGGTCTCGTGTTTCTCGCATTCCTCCACAATGACGTTATTTTACGGAAACAAAAAATGTCAGAATAAAAAGGACCATTTTTTTTAAGCTAAGGACATGTTAGAGGAAGCATGCCTGCATCTCTGACCGTCCCTTTGGTTTGTGTTCTAACTCGATATTTGATACGGAGGCAACTGCCGCTCATTCGTTATGAACGTGATTGCACTTCGCAACTGGGTCAACAATTATTTACATAAACTTTTTATTGCCTAATTTACTATAACTGTACAAATGGCCATATTCAGCCTCAGGACAGATGCCAACACGTCTGTTAATTGAAAGAAAGATTTGTATCAGGCCACATTGATTATTTACGCGCGTTGAAAGTTTCAAAATGCAACGGAAGGTTTTATCTCGCGCGTTTCCCCTTTTTTTCCTACAACGTTTCATTTATATTTCACCGCAGATACAGATATTATGAGGCTGAGGTGTGGAGATCGAGGTGGCTGATCTGTCAACCAGAGAAGCAATTATACAGTTACGTTTTTAGATTGGTGCCAAGTACTGTGAAGGTGTGTGGCCATTCTGAACAAGCGTCGCAAATTGAACAAAAATATTCTGGACATGTAGGTTTTTCCTTTATTCTTATGCTTTAATATTTAGGATAAAACAAATTCAGTACCCTTGAAAACAGGACTTATGTCTGTGTATTTTGAACTGGAAATAACTTGTGGAAGAAAATCATGGAGTTAGTACATTACATCCTGCATCACCTTCTGCTGTTCTAACCTCGGGTTTCTGTTACATTGTACACTTACAAATGTTTTTCCATTTGAGCTTTGTGTTAAGCGTCATATTGCTTTATTCATGCTAAGACTCCTGAAGGTACCAAAGCGTAAGTGAGGCTACTGAAATTGCAGGCCGCTCCTACCATGTATAGAGCACTGGTGCATATTGTTCATTTATGGCTGAAGGTACGGACGAGTATTTGCAGACTGTGAAGTTGCTGCAGATTTAATAATTCAGACCAATCAGAAATGGACCAACAATGTAACATGTTTGGACGAAACAGTTGAGTGGCAGACAGCTGCTTCTATCAAGCCTACCTGAAGCTGCTACTGGACAGCAGACTGCCGTGGTGCAGACTGCTGTGGTGCAGACTGCTGTGGTGCAGACTGCCGTGGTGCAGACTGCCGTGGTGCAGACTGCTGTGGTGCACTTATGACAGTGCAGTTTGACTGATAGACAGGTTGGCTGAATTGCCTGGGTCATCAGCTGATCATTGGTCTGTTAACTACGGTTAATAAGCCTTAGAAAATATAACACTTATGTAGTAATGGTTAATAAAGTCATAAAAATATGGCGTATATAAGATAGTGATTAATAAAGGCAAAAAATTATAGCACGTTTGTAATAATGTGTAACAAAACCTCAAAAATGTGGAACACATGTAATGACGGTTAATAAAACATTTAAAATGTGGCATAAAATAGTGGTTAATAAACCTTAAGAATGTAGAACATACGGACCAAGTAACGATTAAATATATGTAATAAAACCAAAAAATGCACATGTACAATTTTCCCCCCACATACTGTTAATTACCAACATATTCCGATCGCCTTTGCCATCATCAGCAGGGTATCTTTACGAGTTCTAAGACAACAACAAACTGTCAAATTATATAATTAGAATCACTCGCAGTTACAGTGCCTCATATAGTGCCTCATATAGTGCCTCATATTCCCCATACCATTATGAAATGTTAGCTTATGTACTATTAACATCAAATAAAGTATAGTTTAGACACAAAACTGTGTGTATTGTTGTATGTAGTTAATATACAGCCTGTTTATCTGATGTTAACAGTACATAAGCTGACATTTTGTGACCATATGGAGAATTTGAGACATTTATTATACAGTAGAGTGGCTCTGCTTTTATAATTTGGCTGGTTTTGTACTCTTAGTACTGTTATCAAGCTACCTAGACGATGATAGCAAAAGCGATCAAAGTAAGTTGGCAATTAATAGTCTGTGAAAAAAACATATTTTAAAAATGTGGATTTGTTAGTTTTATTATATAAATTTAAGTATTCCTTCAGTGAATGGATATGGAGCATATTAAATACAATAGTTAATATGTCCATAAAATGTGACACATGCTGTGTATAATAAGGGTTAATAAAACCTTGTGAATTTGGCACATGTATGATAATTATAAAACATTACAAATGTGGTACATAAGTAACATGGAGCGAGAGGTTAAAAATACATTCATGAAAATGTATCATAACCTGAAGGTTATGAGGCTGGAACATCGGTTAGCATGTTCAGGTGAACAGAAATAGGATTCGGGGAATCCATTCAGGCCACAATTTCGTCTTTCGTCCTCCCATCTAAATACTTGAGGACTAATACACAAACACTGTAAGTATGTCTTTTGTTTTAGACCTGTCTGTATAAGTCCATCCCATCAAGGCAAGAATCTAGGTATAGGATGTTTGAAAAGAATATTTGGGCTTGTAAGGAAGTAAGAAGGGGCTGAATAAATTTCTTGATAGAAAGTATTCATAATTTGTATTGTAACAAGTAATATGAGGGTGAAGAAATATAGAAGGAATGAATGGGCAGGGTATGTAGTACGTGCACAGATGACATAATTTTGGTTCTAGAACCTGGAGAAATACTACTTGGAAGACCTAGACGAAAATGGGAATGCATTATTAAAATAATCATGCATATAAAGGAATGAAGTGTTTGATTTTGGTTATTTGTGTCAAGATAAAAGCCAGTGGCGGAATTTTATAATCATAAAAATCCAACCGCATCATGACTTGCTGTGGGATAACCCGCCTTTCAGTAAGTATTCTATTCCATGAAGTTAGTTTATTGTTTGCCTGTCAGATACCCGAACGACACACCTGTTGGAGAGACCGATCGTTATCGTATTGCACCCATGGGCGAAGAGCCTGCTTACAGACTGGCTTACTAGAGGACTGAGGAGGCGAATATATGTGTGTGTAGTGTCGTTGCTCTTTCTCAACATGTCGTCCTGTTCGTACCCTAGCACACGGTTTTCTTTCCACTTAATACTTCCTTTAACATGCACTTCTGTGTACCGTAGGTCATTTCACGTACTTGGTTTCTGTGGTAGAGTGTGCCCTACAGTTTAATTTAATTCAACAGATATATTCTAGGGATGATTAAGAGGATCAGAACAACGTCTTTTATGACAGGATGCAGAAAGGCTTAACTTGGTCGCTCAACGCAAAAAAATGCATACGTTTGGTCTGGAAGGATGAAGTGCAAGTTGCTGTGGAATTTTGTAGCCTGACAATTTTATTGTTCCAGAAATGGAGTTACGTGAAATGAAAAAGCTGTTGATGAAGGAGTGTCATATTTACAGTTGAAATGAAAATAGATATTGAAGCTCAATGCGTGTTTGCTACATCTAATAAACAAATTTTGTAAACCTACTGAAAGAAACATCTCTGGCGTACATTTAATTCTTCTCACTCAATAATTGTTTTATTTCACTTAACTCCATGGCCAGAGCAATAAAACTAAGTAGCAGGCTACAAAGTTCCAGGCCCTTATGTAGTTCCTCCTTCCAAACAGAACGTGTTCGTGGTTCTGTGTGTAGTGACCAAACTATGTATTTCCAATTATTGGTTCCTATCTTAAAATACATTGTTTTGATCTCATTTATTGTCCCTGAAATCTGTCTGTTGAATTATGTTACACCCTGCATAAGAGTATTCCTTAAAAACACCGCACCCCGCCTCCCCCCCCGCCCCCGCCCCCCCGCCCCCCGCCCCATCTTATTAAGAAGCAAGGTATAAGCTGCGCTGTATAATTGCTTGTAAAGAAACTAACCTCTCACCCCTCTGATACTTCCCGCACAGAAGTCCAAGTAGAGCGACTGAAAGCAGGTTTTTGCGCAGGGCCATAAGATTGCGATCAGAATCTACGAACATTCTTTTGTTTGTTTGTTTTTGGCGCGACAGCCCCCAGTGGGCCATGGCCTCGTCATTCACGAGGATTCTAGATCACACACAACGACGCACCACAGTCGGTAGGACTCCTCTGGACGAGTGATCGGCTCATCGCAGAGACCTCTACCTCACAACACACATCACTCACAAACAAACATCCATGCCCCGGTGGGATTCGAACCCAAAATCCCAACAAGCGAGCTGCCGCAGACCTACGCCTTAGACCGCGCTGGCTGCCACTGGGACCGGCTACGAACATTCTTAAAGCACATAAATATAATTTTTCTCGATATAAGGAATAATAAAATATTGTTTAAACAAAATCGATGAGCGATTGGCAATTAGGTTACTTTAAGATAAATAATTAGAAGATTTCGTTTGACGTCACAGTCGATTATTCGATGGTTTGATGATGGCACTTCAGTATCACCAGACACACTTCAGTGTCGAGGATTGTTTGTAACATTCTTAGACAACGGCCTATTACCCGTACAAGCTGGTCGGCCGCATTCCACTCTGTATACTGTCCGTATTTTTATTGGATCAAATATGTGAAGTACTTTGCCTCATGTATAGTTTAGTTCTTCGGGGTTCAGGCGTTGAATCTTGTAAACAGATGGTTTGTTGTCGTTTATTATGAACGTTAATAATACCTAAAGCTTTATATACTCTTTTGCAACAAGGCTCGCTTATGTGGTGCTTAAAGCAAGGGAAAATTCCTAGTTCTTTTTACAAACCGTAGTTTATAATCTTACAGTTGAAATCGGTACGTCTGTAATAATGTATTGGTGGTAAGTTGTAGTGTAACTGCTTGCTCTGGTCTAGAACACTGATTCACTGATACGACAAGTGAATGTATGAATGTGATTTGACCCGTGTCTCCGTTTCGATAGGACTGTCACCTCACCTCGCAGCGTGTAAACAAAGAAGTGCACACCAATTGTGATACTACCAGTCAACAAGATAGATAGAGACTGATCCACATTAAGCTTAGTGTAACGTAAAGTTAGATATCTAGTCACAATGACCCTTGTCTGATTTACAACATAATGTACAGTGGGCTTCTGAGGTTACAGTCACTACCACTTTCGCTATGTGGAGGTTCTGAAATACACTCCGTAGCATAAATAATGCATCGCGAGATTAAAAAAACAAAGTATTTTATAATTGTATCGTGCTTTTATCGTTTGTTATTTATTAACGTATATTTTTATTTTTTTGGATTTGTAAATTGAATTTTGTGGGAAGAGGCAGTGCACTTTTCCTCGAGGACGCTAAACTTTGTTTCCGTGCATTGGTATGTGGAACTTCAGAAAAAGTCAAGAAACATTAAAAAATTTGTCAGCTTGTATCATTTGACAAATGGTTGGAATTTTCTCAAACCGTAACATGCATTTGACCGTCATACGTTTACATGACGTAACAGCCAGCGTGAGCAGTATGGGGTGTTACGGGACCCTGACTTTAGAAATGGTGAGGTAAAACTTCCTAACGGTTGAACCCTAACAGATAATGCTGTTGCGCCAGTTTGTGGGGAAGGTTACACACTCATTGAAAAGTACGGTCGACGGACCTAAGGGAAAATGTTATATAAAAGGCCTAAGATTGTATGGCAAGATGATATTAAAATGCATCGTACATTTAGATATGTTAGTGTTTAGAATACATTAAGTGGGCGCAGGGTAAAGTTCAGTGGTTGCTTTTATAAATACAGTAATGAACATTCTAATCACATAAAACCCGTCAGCAGAGCATCGTCAGACTTGACTTTAAGATGACGATATTTGGCGAAATGTTTTGGATTTTGTGAGCTTGATAGGGACACGTGAATCAGCTACTACCGCGATCCAAACCAGACCCACCTCTTCCTCACCCATCTCAGTGTAAAGTGTGTGTGTTTCAACTGTGCCTCTTCGTTTGACCTTGCCATTAAACATTTATCTCCCTCAACGGTCTCACTTAAGTTCGCAATAAAGTTCTGTGAAGCTGAAATCAAGAAACCTCTAAAAATCTTTATACATGGATTACATTCGTAAAGGGTGTTACATAAATGCTCTAGGGAGTATTCCATTTCGCTGTAAAGAGAACACCAGAGCTGTATTTTCTCCTGAGGTAGAAACGACAGCAGCGAGGATGTTGAATATGCGTCTGGGTCTAATGCTGAGTTTCAGACTTCATGAAAATTTATGTTACCTCTCCCTGCCCAAGAATGTGTTTGAGAAGAAGCTAGTTAGGTACCCAAGAAAGTCTCTCTATCCCACGTACAAATTGTCACTAATGGAAAGATGGCGTTGAGGATTTAAATGGAAGTCTCACAGATGGAAATGTCTGTATGTTGAAGCCACCTGACGATTAAATCCATCTGTCATACGCAGAAGCACTAATCTGCGAGTGTTTGAAATGTGCGTTTCAACATTTTACGCAACAAACCAAAAATTTTGTCCATATCTGTTCCACAGATTACATTTGATAAAACACTGGCAACGTATGTATAATGTGATATTGAGGCGCCTTCGTGGAACCATTGTTGCAGTTGGAAAGCCATAAGTATTATATTGTTACTGGCAATTCAGGTTCAAGTCCTGATATGTACCGGCGATTCAGGTTCTAACCCTGAATGGGCTCCATATAGATCGATTTTGTTTGTATAAATGATTTAACAAGGACAACCGTAGGAGGCATTGGGTAACTTGAGCCTGGGCAAAACATTTATTACATGTCTAGTTGGTGGAAGTTTTGCAACTGAGTGTTTCTGTGAAACGTGAGAAGTTGTTATCTTGAGGACATGATTCATTTAGTAGCAGCACCTACATGTTCGTTTAACGTTAGTTAGATGTCCAGCGATTTAAATCAGCTACTAATGAGATTCGGTTTTCTAAAGAATTAATTCGGCCAATAGGGTTTTTCTAAATTCGAACTGCAGCCAGTAGCTTCACTTGATACATAAGTGGGGTAGTTAGTTGAACGAAGGAGAAGACGCTACGGGAGGAGACAAACTCTTTTGGACCGATGGAGTCGCAACAAATAAATCTAAGTGCGCCGTAAAAACTTACAAGGTTTCGACAAGAATTCATTGAAATGTTGACGTTTTGCTGACCGTGCATCTCAGTATTTAACCAACTTGATGCACAAAATTTGCTTCACAATAAGTTTTATTTCATGCCTCTACATGTTTCGAGCACATGTGCTCATCATCAGGAGGTCAAAATTGTATTACCAGCCTCTGGTTAGGTGTGATGATACCAGAGGCTGTGTAATACAATTTTGACCTCCTGATTATGAGCACATGTGCTCGAAACATGTAGAGGCATGAAATAAAACTTATTGTGAAAGAAATTTTGTGCATCAAGTTGGTTAAATACTGAGACCAATTAACTGAAAGTCGTATTATACAAATAGGTTATTGTAAATGACGTGTGTTTAATCAAAGTGCCGTGGATACAGCTGATACTGTGTTATAATATACCAACTTGTAATCCGAAAGTGAACTGCCACAAATAAATAAACAAAATCCCAGAACTAAGTGTTGTGTTCTTAAGTCAGCCAGTCGTAGCAAACCGTGGGCCTTGCAGGGACCTCCTACGTAGATTACGCTGAGATAAGACCTTCAGGCTAACTGAGAAGAAACGGGAAGCTACAATCCCACACCCACACGGGAAAGTATTGTAGCAATGTAGAGTGAGTCTGTGTTTGTAGCCTTAGTTATACCACATGCAATGCTCATGCACCATATTGTCATCTGTGGCCTGTCTGGTATTGCAACATGTCTGCGCATTGTACCATAAATGGAATGATTTTCGAAAAACGTTATTGAACATAAAATATGTTTTGATTTTCTCTACGGCTATTGTCTGAAACATTTTTCATTCTAAGACGAATTCAACGAGATATGATCAAAAATGTATATCGGTCTTCACGTAAAGTATCCGTTATTCTTGTCAGGCCTTAATTAAACATGAATTTTCCCGATAGATTTTCGAAAAGTAATCAAATTTCAATTTTCATGAAATTCCGTCCAGTGTTCCATGCGGACGAACAGACGGGTGGACAGGCAGACAGGTGGAAAGACATGACGAAGCAAATAGTCAATATTGCAATTTGCGAATTCGCCCAAAACCGGCATTTCATAGACGGCGTGATAGAGATCATGATTGTTTGTTGATGATGATGATGATAATAATAATATTTATTAACTGCAATTGGGTTGTTACCCGGTGGCAGTGGTTATTTTACATGTATACGAAACATGAAATCGGTTACTACTGAATTTAAGTCGGGAGGGCTACATGAGAAGCATGTAGTGGCAACTTGGAATCTTGGGAACCATCTCAGCATTTGTTTTTAGATACAGAGAAACCAAGAAATACCTGTGTCGTGGTGGCCGGCCGCAGGACCTTCCGAATACTGACTTCTAGCCAGCAGTCCGGCATCTAAAGTAAAAAAACCTTCATATTGATCTCAGTTCGTACGTCAGAGAGAAAAATTTATTGCGACTGTAAACTCCCCAGCGCGACTGCCTGAGTAAGCAATAGTTTTCATGTAAATTGTCCGTAATTTTTGTTCAATTTTAGGGAACGTCGCGGAGTGTAGACAAATTTTCATAAAAATCCGAAGTATGAAATATTGCGAAAACCTGCCCTGTGGGAGTCGTGGTATTCTATGCGGGAAAATGGACCACACTCGCTGGATATTTGAACGAACTGTTCTGACAGTCGCTTAGTACAGTTTGTCGAAAGTGCCTACAGGACTGACTGGAATCATATGGAAAATGTAGCCTACAGCGGTACTAGCATGCCTTTATAACAGCAATGGCCACCACACATTGTGGTACGAGTACGTGGTAGATTGAACATTATTTGGTAGGGGGTGTGGAGGTTTCCATATTAGTTCCATGGCAGGTAAATTGCAGTAGGCAGTTCGAATATTTTCACTAGCCACGAATTTTGCTCACCCTTCATTTAGATTGTCTCTCTTTGACATAAAGAAAGCCTGAAGTACATAAATGCTGTCGCTAGTTTCTTTGGTTATTAGTTCCCCCTTATCTGCCCTCTACCAGCCTTATTGCATAGACAATGGGGCCGAGAACTCCTGTGGCCTGGTTTAGAACATATTAATTTTGTGACCTTTGACATTTCGCCGTATTGTCTCGCAAATTGGCACCGTCACGTATAGGCGAATAAACCTCTCACTGTCTTCTTTAGTTGGTACTTCGTTTTGGAGAAATTCTCTGACTTGTGAACTTTAAAAAGCTGTTTTGGTATGTGCTTGTATCGTCATTTATTCAAACTGAAAATAGAGTTACGAAATATGTTAATTCGTGTCTGCGGAGCCCCATAAATCGCATGTTGTCTCATATACATGTAGAAACACAACTTATCTGTACACACCATAAAGACTAAACAACGTACATGTAGACTGTGAAATTAACAACCGTTGACCTCCTCTGCAACATGTTTCGAACTTTTATAAGACCCTCACGGTGAATTATTTATAAAATCATAAATATAGCGATTAATAGGTCTACAGAGTTTGTTTTAATTAACCCTTTTGTGTTTGCAATGGTGGTGCACTTTAATTTTGTCAGTGGTGTTTATTGTAACGTACCTTGTATTGACGTTTGAAAAACTGATACCTGGATTACCACAACTCGCTACGTGATAACCCAGAAGATCGCAGTTTTTATCTGCTTCGGGGCGGAAGCCCGAAATCACGCATGATATTTGGATTTCATCCGTAATTAGCTTGTAAGGATAAAAGCAGATAAGTTGTTAAAAAACTTAATCTTCTGCCTGTTACTGCCACCGGTTTAGCTTAGTCTGTTTTAAGTTTGATGCGATGTCGTGATTTTTCAGTGAAGTCCACGCCGTGGCCAGTGCTTTCTCCAACTCTGGCCAGATATTTATTGACGCCATATCCAAGGTTTACTGCAATCGAGCATTTCGGTAAATTAAAGCATTCGAGGAACTGGTTTTAGAAAGTGTGAAATTAATTCTGAATTGAGTTAATAGGAAGCAACAATCTTATCTGATGCTTTTACAAAGGCACGTGGAGAGAGTGCTGATTAATATTTTGTTAATTGTTGCCCATATATATATATATATATATATATTATATATATACAGGGTGTTTCACGACTTTAGGGCATAACTGCAGGAGGTGATTTCCTAGGTCTTTGTGATCAAAAAAGTTCATACAAACATGTGTCCGATTTTGGACGGTTACGGAGTTATGA
>Ga0123354_10012972_pt1 | contig 12905 bp, 11 predicted proteins | sample TergutLab28metaG_2_FD_97872 | JGI IMG/M metagenome (GOLD analysis project Ga0123354, IMG submission 97872) | Labiotermes labralis P4 segment gut microbial communities from Petit-Saut dam, French Guiana - Lab288 P4 | ecosystem: Host-associated > Arthropoda: Insects > Digestive system > Gut ...
TCCAGTCCATATACCCACATCCCACCTCCTGGAGATCCATCCTAATATTATCCACCCATCTATGCCTAGGCCTCCCCAGTGGTCTCTTTCCCTCCGGTTTCCCCACCAAGACCCTATACACCCTCCTCTCCTCACCCATAAGCGCCACATGCCCAGCCCATCTCATTCTTCTTGATTTTATCACCCACACAATATTGGGTGAGGAGTACAAATCATTTAGCTCCTCATTATGCAATCTCCTCCATTCCCCCATTACCTCGTCCCTCCTAGGTCCAAATATTCTCCTCAACAACATATTCTCAAACACCCTCACCTTCCTTTCCTCCCTCAATGTCAGTGACCAAGTTTCACACCCATACATTACTTACAGATTTCTAATTCACGGAGGAAAATGCTCAGTACTTACAGTTGCAGTCTTCTGTACCTTCACACCCAGAACCTGTCATGAAAGATAAACAAAGCTAATGAAACCAACATAGCATAACTTCCAGTGCCATTTTAAAACTCTGAAATCCTTATAGCAAACATACTAAAGAATGTATATATAAATGGTCTGTTTATCTCTTTTGAAATATGGTTGCCAGCACTGAAAAAATGGAAGATTTAAAATCTGTTTCCAGAAGATTAACTATCCACATCTTTACATTAAAATACAGCCATCAATCCCATACTGCAAAACCTTAAATGTTAAAGGAATGTGCAAGGATTAAAACCCATACCTGTACATGCCCCAGGTCACCAACCCAAAAATAAATGCATTTCTTACCTTCCACTCTGATTCTGGATTAAGTCTTACAGCTACTACATCTCTTTCTAATGCTCTGTTTCGATTTCTCATGCCTTCAATCATGATATCCTGGTCTTTGTCCTGCAACATATGGCATCTCAAAGTTTGCAACAGTGAAGACGACAGAATGCAGGTCAACAAAGTGCTAAACCAAGTGATGTAAATCAATCCTTGTAAATAACCAACTTGATGCACAATTTTTCATGTATATTTATTTCTATTCTCTACATGTTTCGGGCAACCATGTGCCCATCCTCAGGAGAATTATTGTATCAATGCGACACCTGGTTTATATCACTCTGTGTAGATGACTGTCTGGTATGCTTATGTCACTCTGTGTAGATGCCCGTCTGGTACGCAGGTTACCTGTATACCAGGCGGTGATCTACACAGAGTGACATAAACCAGGTGTCGCATTGATACGATAATTCTCCTCATGATGGGCACATGGCTGCCCAAAACATGTAGAGTACAGAAATAAACATTACTTACTTACTTACTCCATGGTGCAGAGTCCTTGTTGAGAAGCTAACTGGTTTGCAGCTAGTCAAGAAATTCCCCGCATTTCACGGAACCCGAAGGTTCATTACCACACTCACAAGCACCCGCCACCTGTCTTTATCCTGGGCCAGCCCAATCCAGTCCATATACCCACACCCCACCTCCTGCAGATCCATCCTAATATTATCCACCCATCTACGCCTAGGTCTCCCCAGTGGTCTCTTTCCCTCCGGTTTCCCCACCAAGACCCTATACACCCTCCTCTCCTCACCCATTTGTGCCACATGCCCAACCCATCTCACTCTTTCCAATTTTATCACCCGCACAATATTGGGTGAGGAGTACAAATCATTTAGCTCCTCGTTATGCATTCTCCTCCATTCCCCCATTACCTCATCCCTCCTAGGTCAAAATATTCTCCTCAACATCATGTTCTCAAACACCCTCAGCTTCCTTTCCTCCCGCAATGTCAGTGACCAAGTTTCACACCCATACAAAACAACAGGCAAAATTATAGTTCTATATATTTTGATCTTTAAATTTTTGGATAGCAACCTGGAAGACAAAAGATTCTAAACAGAATGATAGCAAACATACGTGACAAATTGTGCGTCAAGTTGGTTACTTTCAAGTATCATAACAGGATGCACAGTCAATAAAACATAAAATTCTGATGTAAATCAAGCAGCAAGTTACCCATTAGCAGTAACACAACATCTGGCTCTATCTGCAGTCACAGTAACACAAGATCCGGTTCTGTTCGCAATTAAAGTAACACAAGACAGACAGAAAGGGAGGAGGCAAAGAAAGGTTGGAAAATCCAGTACACTCAAATATTACGGTTCTGTGATTTTTTTTCACGTTCACAATATTAGAAATGCCCTTGACAAGCCTCAATTTTCAAACACTCACAAAACATTTAAAGCAATGTGAATGCGGCAATACAGTAGCTTTTACAATTTGGAAAATAACCATCTGCAAGTGTTTTCAGACATGGAAGAAATGTGTGAATTTAGTCAGAAGTCAGGGAAGTGTCGACATATCTCTTTGAAGAATATGTCCACTTATTCAGTTGTCAGACCTTGTAACTTGATCCAATTACCTGTACTGTTTTTCTTTTTGGCATTAATTTTAATTATGTGCATTAACTTTCCAATACTACATATATTATCTAAGAACTGTGCTTAGCGAATTCTAATTTGTCCCCACATGATTAAAATGATCATCATTTTATACACAATGCATTATCGGCAATTTTAAGATAGTTATATAAAATACACAACTGTATTAATAGTGAGAACTATCTTCTGCTATGTGAAACCATTTAGCCTGGCAGGTATGTACTGATGTTTTTGAGGAAGCCACTTTGATTATCTAGGCAGCAGGGTCCTCTGCAAAAGTTCTACTCATCCACCAGAATGCACACTGTCACATACCAGAAAGAATTTCTTTTGAGTCACCACTGTCAGAACCTCCAAGTCCCTTGTTAACATTGCTCACTGGCGGATGTACAAAAACATCAAAATGTGTTGTGAACTTCAATAATAAAAAATGTAATGTTTGTGTTGATGGACAATACATGAGTATTTATAGATCTCTACTATTCAATATATAACATTCTCTAAGTCACAGGGCACTAGACAAGTAGGCATATCTGCTATTAGGTGGCTGGATTCAGTGGCAGATCTAGAGATAATGGGCATTCAAAATTGGAAGCAAAAGCCACAGGATTGGTAGACTGCATTTGAAATGTGATGGCACACAAGCAGAAATCAGATTTCATCTTTCGGAGAAATGGACAAGTCCACTTAAATCGGTGGGGGTGTCAGTACAGTCGACTACTGGCAACCGAGGTGTGCGTATCAGCAGTAGTAATGCTGCATACACCATGTTCTGAGGTAGTGTGAAGGGTACTGGCTACCCACTCCATTCGCCAGTTTCCCCTCCACTTCCCCTCCCATGCGTCACTGTGTGCCATCACATTTCAACTGGACTCTAATCAATGGAAGACAAGAGCAGAAGAGGCCATGGTTCACGATGGACTGTACTGCCAGCAGTAGAAGTATTTTAATGTGTTGGTAGACCCACCGGTGAGTTGATATAGGCTTCCTTGTAGTTCCTCTGGTTGATACGTATAACACCTGTAATCAACGCATTTGCTGCAAGACCTGCCATTACTTCACTTGTAGGTAAGTATGTGTCAAAAGTGTTATTCTGTTTTGCTGCAGTTGATGAACGAATGGACCTGCAGAACAACATGTGAACAAAAGATTCAATAACAACTTCATGCAGCAGAGTCCTCTTTGAGAAGCTAGCAAGCACTCATATAGTTAAAAGACATCTACTGCCTTTTATGGAATTTGATGCTTGTTTAAAATTGCTGTATTCATTGCTAAGCTCATTCAATTCATGTGCCATAAAGAAAAACACTGGATGAAGAGTAAATGTGAGAATTCATGTCTGTCCTAGCACACCTCACTTTGTTACAAAATTCCATTAGGTTGCCATGAAAAATTAAATCCTCTTTCATTCTGGAAATGAAACCAGAACAAAGTGGGATTTGATGTTCTCACAGCAGTGTTGCTGAAGATTCAAGCCTTCAGTTTTCTGGGATCTGATGCTGTGTCATCGGGTAAATACTGCTCAATATTTCAAAAGATCTGAATGCCTTCATCCCCAGCGTTGAGCAGTCGAAGAAAACTGGCCAAGCATGATATATAGGTACATTATGTACAAAGGTCATTCAAATGAAAACCAGAAAAAGATATATAAAATTTGTAATATGACCATTACTTGGAGCAAAGACAGACAATAAATGACAAAAGGTACAATGATACGCTTCAAAATCAGCTTACGCCAGCATTTTGAAGATATCGTCATGGACTGCTGTCTTTTGGCATACCTGCAGCATGACAATGCCTGACCTCATACGGCATGCTACACCATGAAACAAATTCAGAATTTACAATTGGAGGTGTTACACCACATTTGGAACCTGCAATTTTCACCTATTCTGGCCCCTAAAATAACCTGTATGTGGCCATCACTTCAGATCAGATGAGAAGGGACAGGAAGTGGTGCATGAATAGCTGGAACAGCATACCAAATGACTTGTTCTCCCTAGGAATTTATGCTTTAGTGGAACAATGAAGGGGGTGTGCTGAACATGGTGGGGACTACACAGAATAAAATCATTGTACTTTATCTATTTTTGCCATAAATCACTGGCAAAAAGGACAGTGTCTGTGGTACAAACATCTCAGCCAGCATACTGAAGCCACGCTCACTGCATATTACTACCACTCTCATAGGCTTGCCATCTACCATGTCCTTTAACCACCCTCATCACCCATACCTAGACAATATACCCTAACTTGTTGCACGGCTACTCTTGTTTGACTGCTTGGCCCTGAAGGTTAAAGCACTATGATGCTTTGAAATGAACAAAACTACATACACAATTACACAGCATAACATCTCTGAAGACTGGAATCTGCAAACCAGAACAAAATTTGATTTTGTAATTAAACCTGATGTAATTCCTTTGCATTACCCATCCTCATTCAACTGGATTTTATTCATTTCTTGATTAAAATAACACACCATAAAATATTACACTTCAAATCAAATGTAGTATTTTAATAAGGCAACAGATAAAGTGCAAATGAAAGCCACAGTAATGATACTAAGAACTATACAGCAATAAAGCTCAAGGATGATGATATCTATCACTGACATGTCTTGTGGCAGAGGATATAAAATATTTTATACAGCAATAAAGCTCAAGGATGATGCTATCAATCACTGATATTTCTTGTGACAGAGGATATAAAATTATTTTAAACAGCAATAAAGCTCAAGGATGATGCTTTCTATCACTGATATTTCTTGTGACAGAGGCTATAAAATTATTTTATACAGCAATAAAACTCAAGGATGATGCTATCTATCACTGATATTTCTTGCAACAGAGGATATAAAATTATTTTATACAGCAATAAAGCTCAAGGATGATGCTATCTATCACTGATATTTCTTGTGACAGAGGATATAAAATTATTTTATACAGCAATAAAACTCAAGGATGATGCTATCTATCACTGATATTTCTTATTACAAAGGATATAAAATTATTTTTTAAACTACAGTGGTAAATTTCATTACATACCCTCATGCAGGTGCTTGAAATTAAATTAGTTATGTTTCATTTTCTTAATTGACAAAACACGGAAATGCAATGCCACTCTTACTAAATATCTTGAATAGCTGCATGCAAATACACTAAAACTAAACTAAACTCCGTGGCCTTAGTCCGCACGTGAACTATACCGACAGAGCGGCCGCTGCACTACATTGCGTAAATACAATGTAGATACTATCACACTCAAGCCAGTCAAGAGTCTCATCATCAACAAGTGGCTGCCTCATTCATTTCTGTAACGTTATTTGACCAAACACTGAATTTTATTTATTTACATGCATGAAAAATAGTCTAAAAATAAGATAACAACAGCTGGGACCTAATACAAGGGAGGCGGTGCCATTTAAGCCTTTGGTGCCTAACATCAGGTATACCCATCATGCTCTGTGATGCTCCAAACACTGAATGATGGATACACCAATGGCCTAACAATGACTTTACTGTGCAGTCCCCATTTAAATTCTGGTCTGCTGCACACCATATTGGCATTTAATTCTGGCACCAAAGGGTTAAATAAGTCGTCAAAGTGGTTAAAAACACCAGAATACAGACTGGCATTGCAAGTCATTAAATGATAATTCACTTCCAGCTTACATTCCTTTTTGCCTATCACGTGCATTAACTTTCTTTCCTGAAGCAGAGGTCTCAGAATTTGGTATGCAGAGCACATGGGTTTGCTGATCTGGTCCTGGTTGCATATCTGAAGACTGTGATGGTGAAAATTGCAAGGCATTCGTCTCCTTCTTCTTCTTATTTTTTTTCTTCTTCTTGTTACCTTTCTCTTTTAGTGGTGTTAAGGAATTGGCTGCGTCTTCCTGGTACTGTTCAGGTGTGTCCACATTATTTATCGTTCTATTAAATTTCAAATATGCTTCCAGTTCTTCATGAGGTACTTTGTATTTCAGACTCAAACATGCAAGTTCACTGGATAATTGTTGGCCTAAACTCACTTTTTCTCCACTAAACTTTCCCACTTCATTTCCTGTTCTACAGAAAGGAAAAGTACAAATCAGTGTATTAACCAACTACGTGTAACTGAGACTTGACAATTATCTTATCACTAACAACAATGTTGAAACATGTTTTCAGGTATCCAAGGCAGGTATTGATTAAATGATAAGTCTTCTGGTTATGACAATGTGTGGGATTTCCAGTGTTACCTTACAAGCCTACATGGTGTTGGAAGCCACAAGACCTTCATCTCAACAATGATGATACCTTTACCCCATACAGAGTTTTCTGGGTGCTACACTCATCATGAATTAAAAAAATAGAAAAAATGAGGCACTAGATTTTACAGAAATTTTATTTTTAGTAATATTACAATGAAACACACTTAGCGTCCTTCCAAATCTTTCCAATTCATTGTTCATCCAATAGTCATATTATTTTACTCTCCATAGCCTGAATTACTTAAAGCATAAATAACCCATAATGCCATGACACTTTATTCCAAACATCACATGACAGCACTCAATTTTCATGAAATTCCACTTTAAGCAACTGGTATGAAGACCAGACACCCTAATAATTATTGTAGTTTCCCTCTATTACTATAGCCAAAAATATTCAGACAGTGAATCTTATGTTTATTGGACTGTGCATCATTGTAATAGTTGAAGAATAAAAGACCAACTTGATGTCACTTGGTATTTTATTTCACTTCTAATGTACTCAACATGTTGCAGACATTAATACATCCATTATCAGGAGCTTGCAACTGTGCTGTTGAATTACTACAAAAGACCACTGTGGAAATTCAACAGCATAGTCGCAAGCTACTGATGATGGATATATTAATGTTCGAAACATGTTGAGCACATAAGAAGTGAAATAAAACAGCAAGTGACATCAAGTTGGTCTTTTATTCTTCAACTATTCAGACAGTGATTTAGGATAAACGTACGTAATACACTGATGCCATAAAACCTTGCACTTCACAAGTCATCATTCGATACACCAACAAAGCAAGAAACACCTCAAATGAGGTATTATGTATTTACATGATTAATCAGTATACTTGGACTGCTACAAAAAGGCATCTAGAAGAATTTATACTTATGTCTTGTATGAGGGTTGCCCAGAAAGTTTTGCAACCCTTTCTGTACTTCATTCAAAACCAGCCGGAAATATCTGCAGTATTTTCTGTGGTTGATAATGAATGTACATTTGTTACTGCAGTACCATGGGAAAACACTTTCTTGCACATGTGGAAGGGGGTCGTCAAAATGGCATGGTATGGTGATGTGCTTATTAAACAATGGGCTGTTACTGAAGCTCTTGTGGCAGAGAAGGAATCAGTAAGCAACAATCACCAACAGTTAAGAAATATATAAAATGTCAGTGCTGTCAATAAAAGCACTGTTAGTCACTGGGCTTCACAGACTATGGGTTCTGAGAAAGGCCAAGTGAATCTCAGTGATGCATGTAGCTCCAGCAAGCCAACAGCGGCAGTCACTCGGATGCTGCTTCAACGTGCTGTTGAACTCATTTCAAACAACTGATGGATTACAAGCAGAAAGGTTGAAACTGCTGTCTCAGTATCCATCAGAAGTGTAAACATTATTGATGCCTTAGGATATTCAAGAGTGAGCAGTCATTGTTCCACAAAGTTTAACCGACCATTACAAAACTGTGTGGGAAGAGGGATTTTCAAATTTTCTCTTCCATTATAAGGTTCAAGGTGAAAGCTTTTTGTCACAGACTGTCACTGGGGATGAACCACAGACACAAAGGCAGTCAATGGAAGGCCATCATCCAACTTCTCCTCAGAAGATGATGTTTAAGGCTATCCCTTCAGTACGGAAAGTCATGGACACTGTTTTTTGGGATGCAGAAGGGGTGATTTTGGTAGACATTATGCCATGTGGTCAAACCATAAACTCAGATCTGTACATTCAAACACTTAAAACATTGTGGAAATGTTTCAGGAGAGTTAAACCGCAAAAAAATGTTGCTGAAAATCTCCTTCAATACAACGCATAACCACATACAAATTTAAAAATATGGGAAGCAATCATGACATTTGGATAGATTGTTCTTCCCCACCAACCATTCAGCTCAGATCTTGCTTTCTCAGATTTCTGCCTGTTTGGAGCCCTAAGAGATACCATCTGTGAGAGAAGGTTTACGAGTGATGACAAGATTATTGACGAAGTGGCTGCAAGCAAACAATTCACACTGGTACAATGAAGGGATACAATTCTTGTTCCTCAATGGCAAAAGGCTGTTGAAATTAATGGAGATCATGTAGAAAAATTAGACATGTAATAGATACATATCCAATTATCTTATGAGTATATTCAAAGACCTATAAATTACTAGCAACAAAAAAACTGTGTTGCAGAACCTTTTGGGCAACCTTCATAAGTTTTTGTTATATTAATAAGTATTAGTTATGACAAATTATTATAGACTAAAAAGGCTTTGAACATGTTGTGCAGAATATCTTACAACTGCCATTATATGCTTAGCATCATGATACAGCAAAGTCAATGATGCCTCAAATGGTCTAGTCATCACACAGTGGCATAATAGATGTGCCATACTATCATCTACTGCATGCAGTCAATGGATTGGTATGCCGATAATTGACATATAAGTACAAGTACTCTTAAGATGTTCAGCGGTCATACGGCAGACGTACACAGTGGATCACAGTCACAATGATACACTAAATTCTAAGAATACAAATTTAAAGAAAATTCCTAAATAAATACACTTTTTGACCAACTGCATATTCTGTAAGGATTTGTTGACATTACTTATATCTTTTTCATGGTAAAGGAACAGATATTAAGCAGTGATTACACATAAGTAAACATGCTGATTCACTGTCAGCTCCCCTCACAGTTAAAATGATAGGCTAGTGTTTGCTTTCATAATTAGCTTTGGAATTGCTTTCACAAAGCAAAAGAAGTAATCTATTATTCTTCAGTCAGATCTAGTGAATGACAGTGTATGTATCTCAAGTATTGACTATGGGTGCTCATACAACATTGAAGGAACATAAATGGGTAATTAATCATTTTAATAATAGAAAATCGCTGAGGAAAATAGCCAAAACGATCCAGAGAAGCCATTCTACTGTTCTACATTCTTCGAGAACAACAGACAGCCAGTGCTAAAAAACTTAGGATCAAGAAAATTTTGCACTATACCAATGACAATGACCCAAAATATTCTTCACATTTTGTAAGAGAGTGGTGTTTGTACAACTTCCCAAAAGCAATTAAATCTCCACCTCAATCACCAGACTTAAATGTGAATGAAAATCTTTGTGCTAAATTGTAAACAGAAAAAAGAAATCACACAACTTCCAACAAAGATGATCTGAAGAAGACTTTAAGGGAAGAATGGAAAAGAATCGGTCCTAAGTACAAAAAAAAGTAGTACAATCCACACCAGATTGTCTAAATGAAGTCGCTATAAACAGAAGATTACAAACGCGGTTGGGTATGAGAGATTAATTTTTATTTATAATTAAGGGATTCTGTATAATTTTTACCGTGAGAATCGAACTGTTTCAATTTTGATTCACAGTGTCAGTAAATCTTTCAAATATGATACGATGTTTCAGTGTAATTATTCAGTTGACAGAACATATAAATTAAAACCCAAGAAAGACTAATTTGCTTGATTTTAATTTGTCCCCAAAAGGTTACTGTTTTAGTTAAAAGGTTCACCGTATGATTTCGACTGTGAGCCAGTGCAGATATTTACATTTTAACATCTTGGCATATGACATTGTGCCACAAAGGATACACGACACAACTGTGCGACTATATACATGTCCATACCCATTTCCTGAATCTGTAATTTTGGATTTCTTTTTCCTTCTAGTCTTCTTTTTCCCTTTCTTTTCTTCTTGCGATACATTTTCATCAATTACATCGCAACTGTCATTCACGGTTGAAGTTAAGTGGTCAGAGACTTCCTCACACTGTTGAGTTTCCATGCGACTGGTAGATCCTTCGCCACCCAGAATCCTACGTACTGTTAATGAAGATGATATAATTTAACAAAAGCTAAATGGCAACTGCACTCAACCGTTTTCGTTTGTAGATCCTCATCTACAAACGAGATCACATTCATAACCTTTCCTACACTCGGAAAAAATAAAAGGAACAGTCTATTGCTCCCATCACAGAGCCTCACTTAGTTACTTACTCCATGGTACAGAGTCTTTCTTGAGAAGGCAGCCAAGAGTACAGCTAGTGAACAGGCCTCTCGGAAGAGAAATCAAAATGTGTATATATCTTCGAACTCTGTCAGTGTTGTGTCTTATTAAGAAGTGAAATGTGCTATTTGATAAATGAATTAAAATCAATTACGGAAATTATAATTAAAGAAGAAACAAGTTATGATCGTATAGTGAATGGTGATCAGAAAACATACAGTGAATGTGTAAAAAAAACCCACAAGGATCTATTTGCAACCTGATGAACACCTGCAATCTGGAAGTCAGCTAGAATCATTATCTAATCAAAACACAGGAAACCAAATACCGACTGATACTACAATGGAAGAATCTAGGCAAATGTCACATAAGGCTCCTGTAGCAAACAGCTCATGGCCAATATTAAGTTCGAATACATCATATTGCCATCGCAGTGTCCGATTACTAGATAGAAACTTCTCCACTTATGGATTTCATTAAACTTCAACTACATACCAATACTCCGTGCCGATTAAGAACCGATATTCAACACTTTCCAACTTTCAAGAAACTCAATCCACCCCTGAAGTAATATCGTCACCTAATGATAAATACCCATTCAGACCTACAACAACTCAGAAATATAAGCATCCTACAAGACCTTCAAAAAGAAGACAATCAACACGGGACCATCATGGACTGAATAGGATTTCCACTTCAAACAAACATAACCTACAAGGACGAAGAGGAAATGGTAATGAAGGGGGTGACACAAATTATATACCAACCATAATCAATGGTATGACTAATATACGAGGGTTGGAATTTTAATTTTGGTAACACCTCGCTAGATTGGATACAAGCGCTGCTGGAGTGACGCGGCAATGCAGCAGGAAGGATGGGTCCTTCCCCTACGTACATACATAATAGGAGCGGTCCATCACGAAATGGGCATGCGCAGTAGCCAGTTGATAGTCAGGTGCAGGGACTCGGCCTAAGAAGGATGTTTACTAAACTGGAGCAGCGTTCTTGGTTAAAAATTGAAGCAGGCAGGGGCAAAACAGCAAGAGAGTGTTATCGAGGACTGGTAGAGGTTTGCGGTACGGCAGCATTACCGTATAGGACAGTTGCAAGGTGGGTTCAAGCCTTCCGCGCTGGACGGCAGAATGCGACAGACCAGCCACGGCCCGGACGACCCAGCGCAACAGAAGCCCAGGTTAGTTCAGTGGCAAAATTGTTGGAGACAGACAAACAGACGGTGGACAATTCGGGAGTTGGCCTGTGAGACCGGATTATTCCATACGACGGTCCTGCACATTCTCAAAGAACGTTTGCACATGCGCAAAATCGCATCTCATTGGGTCCCGCATAGTTTGACTGAAATCCAGAAATGGTAGCGACACGAGTCGGCTCGGATGCATTTGGAACGTTACAAAAAGAAGGGGGGATGCTTTCTTGCATCGTATCGTAGCGCTGGATGACGCGTGGGCGCGAGTTTACGGGCCGGAATTGAAACGGCAGTCTAATGAGTGGCGCCATTACGGGTCACCCCGCAAAGCCAAAGTGCGGCAGAATCCCAGCAATGCTAAGGTTATGGTCATTTTCGCCTACGACAGTGTCGGCATCATTCTCACACATGCTGTGCCCCAGCATACGACAGTCACAGGCCAGTACTGCACCGATTTCTTCGAACACCATCTGCGCCGTGCGTTGCGGAAGAAGAGACCACACTTTCTCGGTGAAAACACACCAATCATTCTGCACGACAATGCTCGGCCGAATGTCGCTGGCGTAGTGAACCAGTTAGTGGCGAGATGGGATTGGGAGGTGCTCTTTCATCCCCCATATTCACCAGACATCAGCCCTTGCGATTTTTTTTGATATCCAAAGTGAAGGAACCGCTACGCGGCAGGCGATTCAAGACTATACCAGACATTATTGACGCTGTAGGCCGCTCCGTCCGCACCATCAACGAAACAGGGGCTGCCAAAGGCATCATGCAACTCCCTCATCGCTGGGAACGTGTTCTACATAACGATGGGGAGTACATCGAGGGTCTGTGAAAATTTGAACACTGAAGGTGTGCTGTATCAAAAGTTACTGCAGCGTTGCCACAATTAAAATTCCAACCCTCGTAAATCATATGTCACAATCAAATGTAGTGAATAAAATATCAGTAAATAATCAACTAAGTGAATTAAGAAATATCATAAACATAAACAATAGAAAGACAGGTTCACTCTCAACAAAACATAAAA
>Ga0123354_10012974_pt1 | contig 12903 bp, 5 predicted proteins | sample TergutLab28metaG_2_FD_97872 | JGI IMG/M metagenome (GOLD analysis project Ga0123354, IMG submission 97872) | Labiotermes labralis P4 segment gut microbial communities from Petit-Saut dam, French Guiana - Lab288 P4 | ecosystem: Host-associated > Arthropoda: Insects > Digestive system > Gut ...
CTTAACCTTTTGGCGCCGGAATTATTTTTTTAATTTTAGCACACCCTGTATATAAAATGTGAATAATACAGGAACCAAATATATTAGAATTATGAAACAAACTGCATTTTGAAGAGAAAAAAACGGACAGTATATACCGTGTTTAAAATATTCAGTACTTATATTTGTTGAATAAATATATAAAATGAAACTTTGGACGTTAGCGGTGCGGTACGACCATTATAGTTGACATTAGGCGTCAAAAGGTTAAATTAACCCTTAACCCGCTAACGTGGAAAATATGGTGAGCTCCTAATAATGCCCGCAAATGGCAGATGGTATTTAACTTGAAGTTTAAAGGGTTACAAGAAATATCACAATGGAATGAATTGTTAATTACGGTTTCTGTGAAAATCAAAGATTTTTAATTCCCACGGTTAGCAGAAGGTTGATCTCAAACGCTGTCGCTTACAATATGCTAAAAATAATTAGTTCGCATGACAGAACATACAAAAGACAGTTCTTTAGGAAAGAAAACTTATTTGGCAAGAGAAAAAGGAAACGCACTACAAGGCTTCCGCCGCGATGCACTTCAGACTTTCGGTCTTTTGCGATGTTAGGCGACGTAGGTTGGTGGGTGGTTTCCAGCTACTAACCTACGCTGCATTAACACCCAGAAGAGCGGAGGTCTCAGTCTAAAACACGTGTGGGGTAGAGATATCGTGTGAGTGAAATAAATCTTAACAACTTACGGATCATTGGAGAATAAAAAACCAACTAGATGCCACTTATTATTTTATTGTACTTCTTATAGGCTGAACATGTTCAAAGCACCACTATGCCCATCATCAGGAGCTCGCGACTATGATGTTGATTACCACATTGGTCGTTTCGTTCTTGGTTTGCTGTAGGTTGGAGGTTAGGTGCGGTTAGGCTGGAGTAGTGTCTGGGCTTCAGCCCGGACACTACTCCAGCCTAACTGCAAGAACCAAGAACGAAATGACCAATGTGGCAATCAACATCACAGTCGCGAGCTCTTGATGATGGGCATAGTAGTGCCCGAAACATGTTGAGCCTATAAGAAGTACAATAAAATAATAAGTGACATCTAGTTGGTTCTTATTCTCGAGTTATCACAATGATGCACGGTCCAATAAACATCAGATTAACTTAGGGATTATTCGAAAAAATCGAACGTAATGGTGTTTATTAGTTCGTTTATTTATCGTTGAGTTATTCAACGAATCTGACAGTAGATCAGAAAACATAGTAGCAAAATATAAAAAAAGGTAAAGCAGTCCCGTTACAGGCCTGGAGTGGCCCAGAGCGTTCCAGGAAGTTAAGACTCCCAGATTTCGTGACAACGGCACACGATTGTGGTAAGGTTGTCAGCCTTACGCACCGGCCGCCTTTAACCCCAGGAAATATTCCTGGTACTCATTTATGTTAGAGGCTGAGTCGACGACAGGGCCATAGTGCGATTGGAAGTATTTTATATCAATTAAAAATCCACTGACACCAGCTTGGATCGAACCAGCGACCTTCTGATTTGTAGCACAGCACCTTAACCACTGTGCTACCGCGGTCCCCAGTAGGAAAATATACCTAGGATTAATAATGAATGAACTGGCAAAGATATGGAAGAAAGTGATTGTACCTTGTTCGGGGCACTATCCGATTATTCAACTGGATGGACTGATGAAAACAACGATAACCTCCTGTGATAATTGATACCCAGTCTCATATTCGATATTTTAACTCAGAGACCCCTAAATACGAAGAAAGAATGCAAAACCAATCAGTGACGAATCTCGATTCTAGTGCTAAGGAACAGTATTATATTGATTTGTTAATAATTTTTCTTAATAATTATAACAATATAATATTATAAATATTTCTATGTTATTATAAAGAAGGTTTGTTACTTAAACTAATATTTTAAAGTTAATGTGGTCATCATATATGTAATGTAATTATTTTTAGAATTTTAGTTTTTCAGAAATGTTTGGCTGCACTTCATGCATCCCTTGATAGAGTAAGTGTTAGTTTACACTGGAAATTTAAGGAGTAATTTACACTGGTTAGTTTACACCGGAACTGTAAGGGCTAGATTACACTGGAAATGTAAGGGGTAATTTACACTGGTTAGTTTACATCGGAACTGTAAGGGTTAGATTACACTGGAAATGTAAGGTTTAGTTTACATCTCACAGCACTAAATACAAGAAACACTTTTAGTATTGTCCAGATGCTATATGTGTTTTTAAGTACGTTATATATAGATACTGCCGTTTGCTAACTTTACAAGCGTCGATATTAGAACAATAAATGAGAAGACACAATTTGTTTAATGGCACTGACGGGGGAAAATGAAATATTGTTGAAAAGCCTGTCCCATTGTCACTTTGTCCACCACAGTCCCACATGAACAGGCCTGTTATTAAACAATGGTCTACGCGAGGAGAGGCCGGCGACCGGCCGCCTGAGACATGGGAACGGCGCACGGAATATGCAGTGGGACAAACAACCACAGACACGCCTCCCTGAAGGATGTGCTAATTTCATTTGCTACATACAAAATAGCCATTAACAAATTAATAATTTGAAAATAGTAATTGTACACAAAGGTCTACTGTGTACAATATGGCCTGGTCTTTTAGTATATAATTGTGATATAATGGGATTTAAAAAAACAGTCCTGTCACCGGTCGGCGCGAATAATGTTATTAGCTACAAACGACACGAAGAAGAACGAGAGATGGCTGATGCGATTGTACGTACGGGATTGCTGACAGAAAATACTGTGTAAGTTATTTGGATACGAGTGTCTATGGGAAAAGCAGGCCATTCTGCGATCGATATAAAGAAACAGTAGGTTCTATGGTTTCAGTATGAATTGAAATAAGACATTAATTCTGTGGATCTTAATCAAAAGTTACACAATAAATAATGACTAGGAATTATTAGGCTTTGCCCTTTTCGGATTATGAACACTCTCTACAGTGGGCCAGGGTAAGGAATGGATGAGAAAGGAAGTTGCTTGATGTTATATCCCACAAATAGTGGGAGGAACTGGGGTAAATATCAGGAAAGTCGATCCACCGAGCAAAATTTGAAACTACGACCTGTCAAACCGAAGTAAAGACGCTGGCTCTTCGACCATGATGTTGGGTGTTACAGATTTTACAGCGGCATTAGAAACATCTGTTGACACAAAATTATGTCCTGTCAATGATTATGCTGACAGCTTCCATAACATTTGCTCCTCCCCCCCCCCTTCCCCCCAAGAGTAACATCACTTGAACAGTGAAAAAGCAAGGAACGCAATATTTCCACAGCCTCTGTGCGTGAAGTGGAAGGCAGAGGATCTTATTGCAGGACACATTAAGAAACAAGACAGGCAATATAAGCATAGCGAAATATTGAGGAGCATTCCTGCAACAATTTTTGCAGTGGAAAAGCAATAAGTATTATATATTCTGAGTATGTGTTTGTAGCCTTAGGTATCCAGCATGCAATGCGCATGCGCCATATTTTCATCTGTGGCCTGACCCGCTCTACAATATTCTTCCACATTTCCTCATAAACGGCACTTTTTTTTTTAAAGTTATTGAATGCAAAATGTATGTTTTGATTTTCTCTATAAATTTTGTCTGAAACATTTCTCATTCTAAGAAGAAATGAGCGAGATATGATAGACAATGTACGTTGGTCTGCATGTAAAGTACCCTTTATTCTTGTCCAGTTTTAATTAAACTTTAATTTTATCGACAGATTTTTCGAAAAATCCCCAACTACAAAATTTGATGAAAATCCGTCCAGTGAGAGCTTAGTTGTTCCATGCGAACGGGCGGACGGACACGACGAAGCTAAAAGTCGCTTTTCGCAATTTTGCAAACGCGCCTAAAAGAGAATAAGAGATAAAACGCGATTCAGTAACGCGATGTACAATATTTCTGTCAGAAGAAAAGTAAAGTTACGATGAAGTTTGTGGGAATTTATGTCGTCACACATCACACAGTAGCGGACAGAGAACAACAGTCGGGTAGCCTTCGTATTGCCACATTCCCTCTTTGTACTCCTGTGTCAGGCAGCTTGAAGACAAGCGCGCCTAACATTGCGTACCAGCCCACATCGCCTGTTTTAAAACTAATTGAAATGTACATCACTTAAGAAAGGAATTTTCCTCAATTTTGTATCCATGGGTCCATGCATCGTGAATCAAATTTAATAATTTTCCAACAAGATGTGATTGTATTCAGATTATTATATTTCTGCAAGCAGCTCTACATGTTTCGGGCGTTGACACCCATCATCAAGAACTCGTACAACTGTAATTACAGCTTATGCCGCTGGTCTACAGACCCGGTTGACCAGCGGCAGAAGCTGTAATTACAGTTGTACGAGTTCTTGATGATGGGTGTCAACACCCGAAAAATGTAGAGCTGCCTGCAGAAATATAATAATCTGAATACAGTCACATCTTGTTGGACAATTATTAAATTTGAGTTTTCCTAATTTTAAATTCGAAAACACATTCTTCAGTTCACGGTGACGCACGATACCGCATGTTTCGGCTTCATGAGAGTCTACAGCACTTTCTGGAACGTCTTTGGTGTAATTATCCTACAGTATATTCTTTAATTTGCTTTATGTCATGTTCTTTCATCGCTTCCTAACAGACGTATATACGTTTCCGGCGGAAATTTTTAATTTTGATATTCACGAGTGACGTCTGCACTTCCTTCCGAATGACTTCGCACTTTGTTTTGTTCATTTCGATGACGCACTTCAATGATTCTCAGAAACGTAATTTCAACCATTTTGCACGTTCGTAATATGCCTCTGCATCATCTCTTGCTCAGTAACGTCTGTTTATTTCAGATATGAAGGGAAACTGTGACAGCTCGTAATTAAACAATTCAGAATTTCAGGGAAAAGACAATGTTAGATGCGGCTGGTAATTGTAGTTACCGTTTTTTAGTGACAATGTTATATAAATCTATTTAGAGTAAAACCCCATTAGGTCCACATGAGAATCTTCGCTCTCACATCAGCAGGAAGTCCAAAGGAGAAAAGTGAGGAAATTTTCTACTCGAAAGAAGACATTTAATTCCGGTGAAGAAAGAAAGATTTGTGTCCTGGAGTAAGGCGGATGTGATACAACTGGAATCACAATATCTAAAGACCTGATGTGTTACTGGAGGCTGCAAGTGACGTCACGGTAGACAAAACGGCTTACGCGAACCCCTTACGTACAAAAGTCCTTGCAACCATCGACAGTCGCCTCCGTCTTACAAAATGACTGAATTCAGCCGGATTCAAGACCACTCTGGCTACAATTTTACTGCCTGGACAAAGTTCGTAAGAAATGGACTGGACGGAATAGCTCTAAAAGTCGCCTTCCTTCACTTCATTGATTGATGTATAAAACCAAGAAGAAAAGTGGACAAAAATTGGAAGTAATAACAGCAATGCGGGTTGATGGTACGACTGTATTAGAGATCCCAAATTTAATAGATAAATACAGCGTATTCTAACCGGGTCTATGGCCTTATGTGCAGTTACAGGGGTGCGGGCTTTGACTAGGCTTACGTTACATCAGCAGGTTCTATGATTAGAGAGCAACTATCTTGTATTCTCCTCTAATATTATGATTCTATCCAGAATTTGACACAAAATGGCGATGGGAAATGTTAACTGGTCTGCTACGAAATCTAAACCCACAAAGATACATTTTGAGTTTAGAGGCCTTATAAGCTGACATTGGTCTATCGCGTTTTACAAAGTCTATCCAGGCACATCATAAGGAGGGCAGCCTAATTATGCTATAAATCTTACATCCGATTTCTCTCTAATTGATATGAATAACCTTTTAAATACGAAGCGCAGACTGCTTTATTTAAAGACCCAGTCCGTACCGCGCAGTAAACACTTTTCATCTCGGTTATAAAAACCAATCAGTTTATGCTGTAAGTGGCACAAGTCGCCGTTTGTTCTCAGATAAATACATAAATACAGATGAGCAGAGCGTACAGTTGTTGAATGTTAAACCTGTTGGTGCATCACGTAACCAGTGGGCTTTAAAAGGGTAATAAGGCTCCAATTTCAAGCAATAAGCACATTAATTCTGTTGGTAAAAATAAGAGATTAAATAAAGAGGGAAACAAGCAATAAGCTTGCTTTGTTAACGCAAATATCGAGGAAAAATTAGTAATCCATTTTTAGGATAAAAAGATTGACCATGATTTGAATAAAATATAGCGATTTACAAAAATTAAAAGAGCTTTATTTCTGCGTTCTTCTTATAAAAAAAACCCCCAATGAAATGCACTAATTTCTCAAATTTATTTTTGGAATAGAACTCTACATGTTTCGGAGAGGTTTTCTGTCCATCATCAGGAGTCTAGAACTGTATGACATATACCTATTGCTGTGTATACAGTATTAGACTCCTGATGATGGACAGAAAACCTGTCCGAAACATGTAGAGTTCTATTCCAAAAAAAAAATAAGTTCGAAAAATTAGTGCATTTCATTGGTTTTATTATAATAACATATCACGATACACGGTCCTCCGAATGTCAAATTTTGCATTCTTCTTTTTAAATTAACAAGCGGTTAGTCAATTAACTATGAATCGAACTTAGCGACCAACAGGCGGATAAAATGTATTAATCATCCCGAAAATTAAAAGTAAATTTGTACCTTTATTTAACTGCGTTTTACGTTATGATCTTTGGGGGGGGGGGCTGAATTTAAAATGCCTTACATTTCTAACCGGCACACTGGATGGAAATGAGTGGTCAGATTCACATTTCGTCAGCTTTTCCTCCGGCACGAATATAATTTTCAGCTGGATGGGCATCAAATTCGGTACTGAGAAGAGAAAATTCTCCCCCCAAAATATAACTCTGTCAGTAGCCCAGATACTATAAACACTGATCTGCCCCGACTCGTAAACTAAGCACGCTAATTGGCTATAAACAACTAATGTAATTGATCAACAAACGAACAAAGTGACTAACGAACTGAAGTAACCAAAAAAAAAGGTAGCAATTAAATGAAGACTTCCCTAATTAGCTAATTAACCATCTAACTCGTTTAACGAAACAACTAACTAACTGTTTCGCAGTAAGCTCACTGGATACAGCTGGACGAGGTCAAAATCGAGAAACATGGTAGAAAACGGCAACTCTCTACATTCTTGTGTCCAGATGAAGAACACTCCGATCTCCCACCCACATTCTTGACGAAATAAATTAGTATTACACAAACGTACGTCAGCACAATCTATTTAATCTAGAGTAAGGCTACATGTTTCGACTAGATGTTAGTCATCTTCAGGCCCCTACAATTTCGTTACCAGATGCTTTGTCCACTTTGGGAATCGGAATATTCTTGACGAAAGTTTCAAACACAGAGATGGTGTTGCAGGCTTTCGCCACGTTGTGGCAGTAGCGGAGATATTGAACTGCGTAGGTCAGTATTTGGTTGTCGACGTTTCGAGACGACGCATCGTTCCGTCTTCAACAGGCGATCAGTCCAAGAAAGCTGCTAGATGCAGATAAATAGGTAAATATGTCGTGAACGGTGTGAAAGGTCACTGATTCTCAGTGAACGTAAGGAAGTAATCAGGCTGCTGCAGCCCTGAAAAGGACCGTTGCTCTAATTAGTATTGTAGGGAGAGAAAGGTCAAGATATCGCGCGGTAGTCGCGGTGCAGTTGCTACCAGAATGGAGGGGGGGGTGAGATAAATAGAAGATGGTTCATATGAGCACCAGAGCAAGAGAGTGGAGGCGTGGGAATAAGGAACGTAGGATGAAAGAGTACGCCAGGAAATGGCTATGACGACTCCTACCGTTTCTTCGCTCCTCCCCCGCCCCCAAACACCTTCTTATGGGAACTTCACAAGGTCCACCGACCTTCACCTTACCCCTTCCCAAAGAACTCAACAGTAATTATAATAAGAGCCCTTTCAGGGCTCCAACAACCTGATTGGTTCCGATACATTTACGCATCAGCCTGTTCAAGACATTGCTCTTGGAATGCTTGACCCTTAAAAATTGAACTAGTAGGTAGTACCGAAACGTTGGTAACCAGATTTTCATGATGTTTATTGGACCGTGCATCATTGTGATAATTGAAGAATAAAAAAACCAACTACATGCCACTTATTATTTTATTGTACTTCTTATAGGCTCAACATGTTTCGGGCATTACTATGCCCATCATCAGGAGCTCGCGACTATGTTGTTGATTACCACATTGGTCGTTTCTGCTTTAGCCTGCAGCCCGGACACCACTCCAGCCTAACCGCACCTAACCTCCAACATACAGCAAACCAAGAACGAAACGACTAATGTGGTAATCAACATTATAGTCACGAGCTCCTGATGATAGGCATAGTAATGCCCGAAACATGTTGTGCCCATGAGAAGTACAATAAAATAATAAGTGGCATCTAGTTGGTTTTTTTATTTTCAGTGACCTACCTGCAAATCGCCACATCTCAGAACAGCAGAGACATGAATGACAGTTTTACGGGCCACATATCATGAGATGAAATCCGCCAGGTGGAGGTGGGGTCGTAACGGGCATGTCTATCGCGGAGACTATCTGTTTGCTATTTGTAGAAGTGACAATATATAACTACTCCACGTACTGAAAATATCAGGCATTTCGAGTAACACGTAGCAAGCGAGTGTATAGTGCGAATGTTTTCACCATCTACAAAGAAACCTCGCGCGTGCGCATATATCGCTCTCCTAGCAGGGATCATCTCCTGGTCTGTGGACAGTACCTATACCCAAATAAAGCCATAAATATCGCGAATTAGTCATCTGATCAAGAAATTCTCTGTTGCAGAATCTGAACGTTTATAGAAGCCCCAAAAATCCGTGACTGGATATAATCCTGAGCCAGCTTAATGCACCTCACTGCAAGAAATATTTTATATTTCTCTTCAAATTTAAGACTCTGTCGTCAAAGGCGATTTTAATCAAGCAATTCCAACAGAATTATGAATAAAATAATCATTCCCTTCTTACTTGCATGTTGTAAGTCAAATTCGTTTATTCCGGGAAACTAAAGGGAAATAATAAGGCAGTGAGTTCGTTTAAGAAAATGTGCCTTGTTTAAAATAAAATAATCCGTGTCTGCCTCAACAGATCCTTAAATTGGTAGAGCTGCAGGCATTTGAATTCTCTATTGTTCTTGAAGGAAGTACGATACATATATATATATATACATATATATCACAGCATTAAATAACGTTCCGAACCAAAATGCCCAAGTCACCAACACACCATAAGCTTACCATTCAACACGTTTTTATTGCTAACGGCCATTTTTTCGAATGTTAGCACTCAGTAACAAAACACGACCCAAAAGACAGTCACTAGAAAAATGTTTAGTCAAACATCTTCTTCGTTTAAGACTAAGACTAAATTTTCTTCATTCCTTCTTATAATAAAATCAACGTGATGCACCAATTTCGCAAATTTATTTTTGGAACAGAACTCTACATGTTTCGGAGAGATTTTCTGTCCATCATCAGGAGTCTAGCACTGTACACACAACAATAGGTATAGGTCATACAGGTTATGCTGACTGCTTGTTAGCAAGCAGTCAGCATAACCTGTATGTATTGCTATGTATACAGTACGAGACTCCTGATGATGAACAGAAAACCTGTCCAAAACATGTAGACTTTTCTTCCAAAAATAAATTTGAGAAATTAGTGCATATCGTTGGTTTTATTATAAGAATATATCTCACGATGCACGACATATCTCACGATGCACGGTCCTCTGAATGTCATATTTCTTCACCTCATGTTCACTGTTCCCATACTCACTCCTACGCAAGCTACGAGCCTTCTTTACATCTTTAAATCACACTACAGTTCTTTTCTGCGATGTCATAAGCCAAGCGATTATTAATTTTTCTCCAGGCCTTTGTTAGAAATTTCTTATAAAACGACCCGTATCTTTTAGCTCTTTGTCCTGAACATTTCCAATCTCTGTTCTTCCCTTAAAGTGAGGAACCCAGTAAAGGAGTCTGATACACCGAGTTTTTACGTACAGAGTCTTGTCCTTCGAGGCACAACGCTCCCTTGTCGTTGTGTGTTGTATGCCTCTATTGGGTTGACTGGGGATTTGCCCTCCGTCAAAGAGAAAGATCGGGCATAGTAACACGGTAGAAGCAAGAATGGAGATCATTAGCTGTGACCAAGTAATGAACCGTACTGGCTACACAGTGTCCATTTCCTTTACACTAGATACAGTATGCTTGCAAATAATTTACGTGATTCGTAAGAGAGCCCATCCCAGGGACATATCAAAACACTAACGCACAAGCAGCTTTAAGCTACAAAATTCAATTCATTCGTCGTGGCCGTGTAGTTATTCAATCAAAATATTCGTTGGAACTTCTACGTTTACGGTATCTGAATGCAGAATGATTTTAAACAGAATGCGATGGACATAAACCGAAGAAAAACAAATTAAAATCACAATTTGTTACATACGTGTCTAAAAGTTCCGGCTTCCCTCGTCATCTTAATCAAGAGAAATGGTTTACATCAATAAGTGATATGTGGTTTCAAGGTTGAAGTACCTGTTACTTTTTTATGTATAAATTTACAGTCGTTGATAAAGGTAACGATAACATTAATGCAGAATCCTCTGTGAATTATCCAGCATTAAGCTGTACCGGAGGCTGCGGTTACAGTTTTTAGTACTCCTTATGATGGGTGCTGTGACACCCGAAACATGTAGAGTGACTTTGCAGTAAATAAATATCTGCATACTGTTGCTTCTTGTTGGACTTTTATTAACATTGGATTACGATGCACGGAACCATTAGTTTAAAATTTAGCCATGTGTAATTTTTAACTACAATTACACAGTATAAACCAACGAATATTTAAAGTGTAACTGTTTAAATTATTTTTTTGTAACAACTTCAACATTCAGTGACTTTTAGTATCACTTGCATGTGGCTGGACCAGTCAGATTGAGGATATTTTTGTACTTGTCGACTGCATAATTTTTTGCTCCCATGCTGGGACTGCCTGGAGTTTTCTTATCGCAGATCCTTTATTGGGAAACAAGATCTTTACCGGGTAATGTCCAGCGACGTTCAACAGATTATATTCGTCTTTCACTTACCATTTCTATATCAGTCTGTATTCTTTTTTGATAAAATGTATAGATATCTAAGGACATTCCTATGTTTATATTCGTGCACGGTTGTCTCTTTATCACTACATCTTCAATTTTGTCACGCAAATGCACAGCATATTTCGAGAAATCTGAAGTCAGTTTATACTTCTTTTGTACTTGGCGCGTCTTCTGTATAAAGTATTTCCAGTGTGCTACCAGCTTGTCCGATGTGTACACGTCGGCAATCAAGACATTAAGTACATAAATATCTGCCGTCGAAATGCTGAACATTTCGGGCTTCCTTTTGGAGATTTCTGCAAGATGGTACCAGTTCTATAATGTTTGTTGCTTCCTTATTTCTGAAAGATACTCAAAATTCTCTACAATTAAAATAACATATTACAGAAATATATTAGGAATATATAGTTTATTTTGATTTTGTTGGGAGTTCTTCTTAAATTAATGTGTATATTTATGTATACGTACAATACACTTTATTTTCCTTTCCTCCCTGTAGGGGACCAGAAGAAGGCATGAGAGAAAGCTTAACCTCCTAACGTTTGTGCTTAATATGAATAATTGGAAGCCTATTACAGTCCTAATTTCACTCTCTTTGTGTGATTAATGTACTAAGTTTTTATATGTAGGCAAGGGGCAATACTGCATACTTTTGAAAACAATCTACGTATTTCTAAAAGTATTGTTCAAATTAGGATGGCACACTTTGTTTCAGCAAAACCCTATTTCCACAGAACAAGGTCCATTAACGCCAATTTCGCTTCGAAATGCAAATGTCCGCGTTGTGGAGCTGATTTAAGGAACAGAATTAATTGTGCTTTTGGTTTAAATTAGCTTCGTCCCACAACCACTTTGCATAACCAGAAATTCGATATAACAACACAATACAACGTGATCCTGTACAAACCGCCCCTACCCTCATTCCCCTTCGCGCTGCACCTGATTGTGCCAAATAGTGTTATGTCTTTTATTGCTTGAACTGGCTTGTAATTTTCTGCTCAATTATAATTAGGTTAAACGGTTAGAATAAGATAATCTTGTTGAACACAGCTTATCTCAGCGACTAAACACTGCAATTACACGCGTTTCATCGTGATTCGATTAAACGTGACAGATTCTGTTTAAAAATTCCTGCACGTTTGAAGTAAATTCGACGAACTGCACCTGTTAAAGCCTGCAAAATCTGCCAGCGCTAAACGCTAAAACTGTGACGAAATTCCCGCAAACGTAATTCCAGCCTCACTTGTAGCCTGTACGATTCTTTGCGCTGTTTGGCCTACCGCTTCCAATTAAACTCAACTCTAAAGGGCAAATGTGTAAAATGTGTGAACTTCATTTACACGTGCACAGTCATTACTCGTCCCAGTGATTTCAGTCACTAAGCCGGTCGTACTTCCCTGCACTGACTTTACTGCCTGATGCTAGTGATCAATCCAGTTCGAGGCTGAACGAAAATGAGGCGAAAAATTATGTTTAAAATGCCGTTTGATATAAGTCACATTTTTAAGGTAATAACCGTTCCTCTCCCTAACCGAGGGATCAAATTTCACAAAAGTGTGGGATATATATATATACAGGGTGTCCCAGGAGGAATGTGCCAGACTTCGGGAGAGTGTTTCTTGTGTTAAAGTATACCGATATAACCCAAAACACCTATATCCAAAGTTGAACGGTTACGGAGATAATGGCCAGAGAAAAGTGGGGGCTTCTTGCGGTTCCAAATACTGCAACCTGCACA
>Ga0123354_10012978_pt1 | contig 12902 bp, 7 predicted proteins | sample TergutLab28metaG_2_FD_97872 | JGI IMG/M metagenome (GOLD analysis project Ga0123354, IMG submission 97872) | Labiotermes labralis P4 segment gut microbial communities from Petit-Saut dam, French Guiana - Lab288 P4 | ecosystem: Host-associated > Arthropoda: Insects > Digestive system > Gut ...
CACCATAAAAATCCCGATTTGCATCTCTATGAATTTGGAAATGTGTATTCTTATACAGCGCCTTGTCATTGCGGGCTTGACCCGCAATCCCCTTTGCAAAAAAGCGACAGTCTTGCCGGCATCGACGAAGAATTTCACCTTGCGTTGTGGCTAACGGGAAATACGGTCAGTAACAGTTGGATTCGCCCCGCCGAAAAAACGTCGATTTACGAATTGAAGGCGCATGTCGAAAATATCCTACTGAGGTTGGGTATTTCTGTTAATAAATTACGATACAGGGTTTTTGAAAATGAGATTTTTTCTTCGGCTTTAGCTGTTGAAATTAATTCGGGAAAAAACTTCGGCGTATTAGGTATCTTGCAAAAAGCGCTAAGTAAAAAATTCGACATCCCTGTTGAGGTATATTATGCCGAACTGAACTGGAACGAATTGATGAAAGAGTATTTCAAAATGGCGGTAACCTATTCCGAAATACCTAAGTTTCCAGCTGTACGCCGGGATTTAGCTTTATTGGTTGACCAAAGCGTTCCCTTTGCCGAAATAGAAAAAATCGCTCATCATACCGATAAGAAGATATTAAAAGAAGTCAGTCTGTTCGATGTGTATGAAGGCAAAAATCTGCCGGAAGGGAGAAAATCCTATGCCGTAAGCTTTACGTTGCAGGATGAAGAAAAAACATTAAACGACAAGCAGATCGAATCAATCATGTTGAAGATTCAAAAAAATCTGGAAGAGAAGTTAAATGCAACTCTTAGATAACATTTGTTACTCTTTAACTTTAATTATTATGAAACACATTTTTTTCTTTTTAATCTTTTTTGTTTTTTTTACAAACATTAAAAGTCAATCCGATAAGAAATTAACGGATTATGTTAATCCCTTGTTAGGAACTGCGACTCTTTGGGAGCCTGAAGATTTGGGATATGTTCGCCACAAGACGACACGTACTTGGGGCGGCGAGGTTTTTCCGGGTTCCTCCGTTCCAAACGCTATGGTTCAGGTAAGTCCGGTAACTCAGTTCCGAAGCGGAGCCGGCTATCAATATGAAGACACTGTGATTTATGGCTTTTCCCATACCTGCAAAGGTCATTGGAATTTATTGCATATTCCTTTACTTCCTGCTACCGGAAACGTTTCGCCAAGCGATTATTGTTCAAAATACAGCCATACAAACGAATCCGCCCGTCCCGGATATTATCAGGTATTTCTTGAAAGATACGGAATTAATGTGGAATTGACGTCGACGCTCCGCTGTGCCTATCATCAATACACATTTCCAAAAAATGCCGATAAAAAGCTGATTGCCGATATGACACGGGCAAACAATCGTGTATCGGCGTGGAAAATTCAGAAAGTAAATGACCGTGTTTTTTCCGGTTTTCAAAATGCGGAAGAAAAAATGTATTTCTATGCCGTTTCCAACTATGATATCGACGACGTCGTGAACATTAAAGATGAAAAATATGGAGTTTCCCTGGTTACTTTTCGCGATTCAACAAGAAATGATCCGCTGGAGCTAAAGATAGGCTTTTCTTTTGTAAGCATTGAGAATGCAAAAATGAATCTGGAAAAAGAAATGATTAATAAAACTTTTGCACAAGTCTGTAAGGATGCGGATAATACATGGGAAAAACTGTTATCGAAAATAATCGTTAGCGGAGGCGTCGAGCGTCAAAAAGAGATATTTTATTCCTGTTTGTACCGGTCTTTCCTCTGGCCTGCTTTGCGTAGCGATGTGAATGGCGATTATACCGATGCAAGAGATAATGTTGTAAATAACGGTTTTCGCTATTACACCGACCCGTCTTTTTGGGACGATTACCGCAATAAATTGATACTGTTAGGTATGCTTAGTCCGGATGTAGCTGTCGACGTCATTAAATCCATTACGGACAGAGGGGAAAAGAGAAACGGATATATGCCGACTTTCTTCCATGGCGACCATGCTTCCGCTTTTGTTGCAGGAACTTATTTGCGTGGTATAAAAGATTTTGATTTAGCACGCGCTTATAAACTTTTGCTAAAGAACGCAACAGTTCCCGGACGCGGAGGACGCCCCTATCTTGACGAATATATGGCGAGAGGCTGGATTGCAGAAAAAGATACCGTGAATGTTCCAACCCAAGATGAATACAAAGCTGCCGTAACAAAAACAGTTGAATACGCTTATGACGATTATGCCACAGCTTTGATTGCCAAAGAATTGGGTGACAAAGAAAATTATAAAATGCTGATAAAACGTAGCGGCAACTATAAAAATCTGTTCGACCCGTCAACCGGATTCTGGAGGGGACGTATTGATAATGGAAATTGGATTAAAGATTTTGATCCGTATTATCCCTATTATGCTTATATGTACAGGGAAGCGAATGCCTGGCAATCGCTGTTTTTCGCTCCTCACGACCCCAAAGGTATGATAGCGCTTTATCCTAATTATAAAGCAGTGGAAATGAAACTCGATTCGTTGTTCTCCGAACCATGGAGAGGTTATGAAGTTGACAATTCGACCGGTTTCATCGGAAATTATTGTCATGGCAATCAGCCCGACCATAGCGTACCATTCGTCTATTATTTTATAGGGAAGCAGGAAAAAGCGCAAATTATTTTAGATAGCATAATGAATCGTTTTTATGGAATGGGGAAAGAAAAACTTGCATATCCGGGAATGGACGACGCCGGAGAAATGTCGGCGTGGTATGTGTTTAATTCGATTGGTTTATATACCTATTCTCCTGCTGATCCGGAATATATCATTTCCGTTCCATTGTTCGATAAAGTCAAATTTTCTTTGAGTGATAACATCCAGTTTACCATTACGAAAAAAGGTACAGGTAGAAAAATTACGCGTATCACTTATGATGGAAAAAACATCAATGGCTGGTTTATTGCCCACGAACAATTGAAAAAAGGAAAAGAGTTGACAGTATATACGTCGGAAAAATAATGAAAAGCCGCAAGGCTTAGTTATTGCAACTTCCTTGCGGCTTTAGTTATTTTCGAATGAATGATTATTTCACACCTTTACGGGTATCCCACCACAATTGTCTACCCCAACAGTAATCAACAATGCCTGTATTAGCTATTTGATAATTATCCGAGTTATACAATCGTTCGCTTTCTGGATATTGCGTACGGAAAGGCTGGCTGTTATGAGCAGAGCCAAAGATGGAGTTAAGAGAAACATAATTTACATCCGGAGTAGGTACTCCCGTACGGCGATACAAACACCAAGCTTCCATATTTTCTTTAAACAATGCAACCCATTGATCCCACCAAATTCGTTCTTTCGTATTATCCCACTTTCCTTTACCAGCCAGATAAGTATTTGCGTCGTCTGTAGAAATATTGTTATCTTCCATCGATAGCCGGACAGCTTTTTCGTATGCTTCCTGCGCTGTCATTCCAATATTCCATCCCAACATGGCAGCTTCAGCGAGGATATAATATGTTTCACAAGATTTGTAAAAAGGAGTAAACCCTGAAGGATTATCCCGATACATACTTCCTATACGCGAAAATATTGTACGATCCGGAGGAGTTGAAGGTGATCCATTTTGAAATCCTCTGTATTCCCCGTCTTTTGTTGCAGGTTTTGCAATCGATGCAATTCTCGGATCTTCCATCGCTTTCATGTGATCGATAAAAGTATCGAATAATCCATGGTCATCACGCGACCGGCTGTTATCATACCATCTTTCATAATAGGGTTGCGAGTTCATCCACCAAAAATAGGCATTGTCGCCGTTACTATCAATAAGCGGATATTTACTCGGATTGCCGGCTATTTCTTCAATAGTTGTTTTTGCCAAACCAGGATCTACTTCCGACAAGCGAATAGCAGCTCTCAAGCGAAGTGAATTACAAAAGCGTTGCCACTGCATAACATCGCCATTGAAGAGAAAATCTCCATCTCCAATATCATCACTTCCATACCCTGCAGCCATTTCATCGCCTATCGCTTTAAGTTTAGCGATAAGGTCCGGATATATATCTTTCTCCGAATCGTATTTTGGCATATATATACCTCCCAATTCTTCAGCGCCTTTTAATGCTTCGGAATAAGGCATGTCGCCATATTGGTCAATATTGAACAGCCACAAATATAGTTGAAAAATGCGGCAAGCCCAGCGTAAATTCTTGTTACCTTCAGCTTTTTCTTCTGTTTTTACAAGGACAACCCGGAGTTGTTCCTGTCCAAAATAACAATTATACCAACGATTTCCAAACCCGTTATTATCAGGAGTAACACCTCCCAAAAAATCCATGTATTGGATTTTACAGATATAACCGGCGTATGTGCCAAAGCCATCAATGTCGCCCCCTATCTGATTGGCAGTTCTTTGAATAATATCTCCCAGCACATTCGTACCCGGAACATCATTCAACGCATCAGGATTTGTGTTTATTTCTTCAAATTTACCTGTACAAGCAGGTAACCAAGCGGTTATTAAAAGTACAATAACCCATATATTAACTATTTTATTCATAATATAATCTCCTTATTATTAAAAAGTAATACCTAACTTAATACCAATATTCCTGCAATTGGGCACAGCAGCTTGTTCGTATCCAATACCTCTTGTATCACTCGAAACGCCGCCGGTCTCAGGATCTAAATGCAGTGTGTTTGATTTATCCACCCAAATTAGCCAAAGTTCCGAACCTATTAACGAAACGGTAGCTTTACTGATAAATTTGGTTTTCGCTACAACTGAAGATGGAATATTATAGGACAAATAAGCCTCACGTAACTTCAGGAAAGATCCGTCGAAAACATACAATGGGTTCAATCCGTTATGATACCAATCTTGTGCCGTAATTTCAATATTGTCCGGCACCCATTTCCCATTGTCGTCTTTCATTACAAAACTTTCATTTTTCATAATATCACGCCCCGGTAATATCATACGTTCACGAATTCCGTCTACTGCCGTAATTCCAGCTACACCGGTCGAATAACTGTGAGCCATTGTTTGAGACCATATATCTCCTCCTACCCGCAAGTCAAGGAAAAATCCCAATGATACATTCTTATAGCTGAAATCATTTCTCCAGCTTGCTAAAAATTTGGGAGTAACATGCGCAATTATTTGTCCGCTTTTCGATTGCAAAAAGCCGCCTTGCGTTACTTTTATATCGTTTAATTTAGCTCCGGAACCTACAAGTCCATTATTAATGTCGTCTTGGGTAACGCGATCATATCCGCTGGTCACCAATACGCCCCAGTCTTGACCAACCAATGCCTGGTTCGGGATACCCCATGTCCAACCTAATTGAACAGCCGGAAAGTTAAAGCCTTTAGCTAACTCGACAACTTTATTAGTGACCTTAGAATAATTAATCGTAGTCGTCCAATTTAATCCCGACTTATTTCTCAGAATATTACCGATAAGCTGTACTTCAGCGCCTTTTGTATCTATCCTGCCCGCATTTAATAATAAGCTCGTAAAACCTATTGTATTGGAAGTAGGAACAGTTATTATTTGGTCGGTAGATCTTTTTTGAAAGTAAGTTAAGTCGGCATGAATAAGATCTTTAAAGAGTCCGAATTCAATACCGGGTTCCCATGTAACAATTTTTTCAGGACGCAAATGTGCATTTGGTAATGTCATACTTCTGTACATTTGTGCAACTCCATTAAATGCAGAGCTTTCCGAATAGTAATAGGCGCGATTGCGGTAAGCGGAAGTAGCGGCTCCAATTTGCGCTAAACCGAAACGTAATTTAAGAAATGATAATACATCGTTTTTCTTGAGGTCTTTAAAAGATTCGGTTGGAAGCCAGCTCAAACTTGCTCCGGGGTAAAAGAACGGATCGAGCAAAGTTGAACTCCAGTCGTTGCGCGCGCTGATATCCATATAAATTTGATTTTTCCACCCCAATGAAGCCTGTCCATATACCGAATTGGAACGAATATGGCTATGGCTCATTTCGGTAATAGCATCACCTTGTTTATTGGAGATAGTAAACACGCCTGGAACAGTTAACTGACTCGCTCCAATACGATTATACGCCCAATACAAATCTCTGTAATTAGCTCCGACAGTAGCTACAACATTGAGATCGCCAAAAGTCTTGTTGAATAAAGCCAATAAGTCAAGATTTAATTCGATATTTTTAGTATCCCTCTGGTCAAAATTTCCTTCAGGAGTATCCCAATGGAAAAAAGTACGTTCAAAGGTTTCAATAGCATAATAATCTAAACCAAGGCGTCCTTCAAATTTTAGAAAACTGAAAGGTTGATAATAAGCGGAAGATTTACCGAACAAGCGATCGCGGTCGTAACTGTTTGTATTCTTATATACGGTGAAATAGGGATTCATGTGATATTCATCGATCCAATTATAATGGGTATAATTGCCGGCGGCATCCGTCTGATCCCAATTTTCTTTTAACGATTGCATGTTTATTTGACGTCCACTCCATGCAATAAGACTGTTAAGCGGATTTCTGTCGCTGTAGCCCTGATCTGTAATATTATCACTGTGAGTATGTGTGTAATTAGCCATCATCTCAAGTGAAAATTGTTTATTTAAAAACATCGTCGTGTTAAACTGGCCTCCATAACGTTCCTGGTCGGTATTTGGAACCGTACCTGCTTCGTTACGGGCTGATAAAGACACGCGCGTATTCGCCTTTTCAGAGTTGGAACTGATTGATACCATGTGATTCATAGCCGAACCTGTCCGAAAGAAATCACGAACGTTGTTTGGATGAGAAACCCAGGGCGTAGCTTGATAAACGCCATCAACCACCGGACTGTCGAATTGCGGAATCATCAGCCCAGCATCCAAACGGGGTCCCCATGATTCATCAAATCCGGTATTTACCCCGTTGAAATTAAACCCGTAATTTTCTGCATATTCTTGGTAAGACATATTTGGTCCATAAAGTTTCCAATGCATTTCATCGCCGTCTTGTCCTTGACCATACAGGTTTTGCATACGAGGAATGTTAGCTACTTGACTGAGCGTAAGATCGGCGTCATAAGAAACCGAAACGCCTTTCACAGATTTTCCTTTTTTTGTTGTAATAAGAATAACTCCGCGTCCTGCACGCATTCCATACAATGCAGCCGAACCTCCTTTAAGTACCGATATCGATTCAATATCAGAGGGGTTGATGTCGTTAATTCCGGAACCATAATCTACTCCTGAATAATAATTATCTCCCGTACGTTGCGTATCGTCTGCTATTGGAACTCCATCAACAACAATTAAGGGCTGTTGATCAGCAGCAAAGGAGGAATTACCTCGAATAGAGATACGAGAAGACGCTCCAACTGTTCCGCCAAATTGATTTATCTGCACACCGGCTATTTTACCGGTAAGCGAACTTGCAACGCTTACTTGTCCCGCTTTCGTCAATTCATCCGACTGTATTTCCTGAACGGCATATCCAAGTGATTTTTTCTCTCGAGATATACCCAATGCAGTTACTACCACTTCATTGATTATTTGAGTATCGGTAGTAAGACGGATAGATAGATTTTGTCCAACATTCACTTCCTGAGAAATCATTCCCAGAAAAGAAACAATAATAGTTTTAGTATTTGTTGGTACAGAAAACGAAAACGAGCCGTTTTGATCGGTTACAGTTCCCGCTGTTGTACCTTTTACAAATACTGATGCTCCAATAATTGGTTCGCCATTCTCCGCAGATGTAACAATACCTGTTACAAGCATAGTTTGAGCAGAAGCAAACCCCAAACATGCCAATAGGCAAAATAAAAAAATTGATAGTTTTTTCATAAACTTTTTTTTAATTAAAATTCATAATACTATATAGACTTAACTCAATATAAAACTGATTGTTAGTTTAACCGCTAAATTTTGCAGATAAAAATTCACGATTCAAGCGAGCGATATTGCTGATTGATACACCTTTAGGGCATTCCAATTCGCAAGCACGAGTATTCGTACAGCTACCAAATCCTAATTCGTCCATTTTAGCAATCATCGCTTTAGCACGCGCTTTGGCTTCTATCCTTCCTTGAGGTAGCAAAGCCAATTGACTTACTTTAGCTGAAATAAACAACATAGCCGATCCATTCTTGCAGGTAGCGACACATGCTCCGCAACCGATGCATGAAGCCGCGTCCATCGCTTCGTCGGCATCCGCCTTGGGAATAAGAATGGCATTCGCATCTTGAGCGCCTCCGGTATTCATGGATATATAGCCTCCGGCTTGAATAATTTTATCGAATGCCTGACGATCAACCATTAAGTCTCGCACAACCGGAAAAGCAGCCGAACGCCATGGTTCAACGGTAATAGTATCGCCATCGTTAAAATGACGCATGTGTAATTGGCAGGTTGTTATCAAATCATCGGGACCGTGCGGTTGTCCGTTGATGTACAATGAACACATTCCGCAAATTCCTTCCCTGCAATCATGATCAAAAACGATCGGTTCTTTTCCATCGTTAATTAATTTTTCATTCAAGATATCAAGCATTTCCAGAAACGAAGTATCTCCGGATATTCCTTCTAACCGATGGGTTTCAAAGTTCCCTTTTTCTTTTGGTCCTCTCTGGCGCCAAACTTTTAATGTAATATTTATTATTTTTTCCATTGTTTTTTATATTAGTTACAAGTGACGGGTAACGAGTGACGCGGGGTTATTTGTCACTCGTCACTCGCCGCTGATTTATGACTTATAATTTCTTTGCTGCCTGTTAATAAATTCGTAATCAAGCGACTCTTTATTAAATACTGGTTCGTTATCTTCTCCTTTGTATTCCCAACAAGCAGCGTAGGAATAATGATCATCGTCACGAAGCGCTTCGCCATCCGGAGTTTGATATTCTTCGCGGAAATGTCCGCCGCAAGATTCGTTCCGGTTTAAACCGTCGAGCGCCATTAAGTAGCCGATATCAATGAAATCGGCAACACGAAGCGCTTTTTCCAATTCGGTATTCAACGAACCGGCTGTTCCCGGAACATGAACGCTATTCCAAAATATTTTCTTTATTTCCTTGAGTTTGGTCAATGCAATTTCCAGCGATTCCTTTGTTCTGCCCATACCCACATATTCCCACATGATATGTCCTAATTCTTTGTGAAGCGAATCAACCGTACGATCTCCTTGAATACTCATCAAACGATTAATTTTTTCGACAACCGCTTTTTCAGCTTCTACGAATTCCGGAGAATCGGTATTAAAATGCGGAACTTGAATTTGATCGGCCAAATAATTCTGAATCGTATAAGGAAGAACAAAATAGCCGTCAGCCAAACCCTGCATCAAAGCCGAAGCGCCCAGACGGTTTGCCCCATGGTCGGAGAAATTAGCTTCGCCGATAGCGAAACATCCCGGAATCGTAGTCATTAATTCATAATCCACCCAAATGCCTCCCATCGTATAATGGATAGCCGGATAAATCATCATCGGAGTTTTGTAAGGATTGTCGTCCACTATTTTTTCGTACATCTGAAACAGATTTCCATAGCGTTCCTCTACCGTCTCTTTACCCAAGCGATTAATGGCTTCGGAAAAATCAAGATAGACGGCTAAACCGGTATTTGCAACGCCATAGCCCGCATCGCAACGTTCTTTGGCGGCTCTTGAAGCTACATCGCGCGGAACTAAATTTCCGAAAGCCGGATAACGGCGTTCTAAGTAATAATCGCGGTCTTCTTCCGCTATTTGCGTGGGTTTTAATCGACTTTCGCGAATCGCCTGCGCATCTTCCAATTTCTTGGGAACCCAAATTCGACCGTCGTTACGAAGCGATTCCGACATAAGCGTCAACTTGGATTGATAGTCGCCGTGAACGGGAATACAAGTCGGGTGAATTTGAGCAAAAGCGGGATTGGCGAAAACAGCTCCCTTCCGGTAAACTTGCATCACCGCCGAACCGTTGGAACTCATTGCGTTGGTTGATAGAAAATAGGCATTTCCGTAACCGCCCGAAGCAATGACTACCGCATGGGCGGCATAACGTTCGATTTCCCCTGTTATCAAATTCCGGACAATAATTCCATGGGCTCGACCATCGATGATGACAAGGTCTAACATTTCGCGACGCGTAAACATTTTCACCGTTCCGTTATGAATCTGACGGCTCAACGACGAATAAGCGCCCAACAATAATTGTTGTCCGGTCTGACCCTTTGCATAAAATGTCCTGGACACCTGTGCGCCGCCAAAAGAACGGTTATCCAACATGCCTCCATATTCGCGAGCAAAAGGAACGCCTTGAGCTACGCACTGGTCAATGATATCGTTGGAGACTTCCGCCAACCGGTAAACATTGGCTTCTCGTGCACGGTAATCACCGCCTTTAATTGTATCGTAAAACAAACGATAAATTGAGTCGCCATCGTTTTGATAATTTTTCGCAGCATTAATACCTCCTTGGGCTGCAATGGAATGCGCTCTGCGAGGAGAATCCTGAATACAGAAATTTAACACATTGAATCCTAATTCGCCCAGTGAAGCGGCGGCTGAAGCGCCCGCTAATCCGGTTCCAACCACAATTATATCCAATCGGCGCTTGTTTGCCGGATTCACTAATTTCTGGTGATCTTTATAATTCGCCCATTTTTCAGCCAAAGGTCCTTGGGGAATTTTCGCATCTAACTTTATCATAATAATTTATTAATTCGTTAATGTGCTAATTAAAAAATAAATCGGAACAATTGCAAAACAAATCATTACGACAGTTGCAACAATATTCGAAATCACTTGCAAACGGGAAAACCATAATTTACCATTCCACCCCAATGTTTGAAAAGCGCTCCATACTCCGTGAGTTAAATGAAACCAAAGCGCCGCCAGCCATACAAGATAAATAGCCACAAAAAGCGGTTGAGAGAAAAGATCAATCACCAAGTGGGAACCATGTTTGATAGCATCCTGAGATTGAATAAGTTCGGCAAACTGCATTTTGTACCAGAAATTCCAAAAATGGATCGCTAACCCCAAAAAGATTATAGCTCCCAACACCCACATGTTTTTAGCCGCCCATTCCGTTTTTGTTTTGTTCGACGAGGCATATTTTTCATAGCCTCTTGCTTTTCTGTTTATGAGCGTAATCCAAGTCCCATAAAAGATGTGGATTACCACCCCTGCCGCTAAAACCAATGTTCCTGCAACCGCATACCAATTTGCTCCCAAAAATTCGCAAATCCAATCATAAGCGTCTGTTGAAAACACCAATGTCAAATTCATTGATAAGTGAAACAATAAAAACAAAACAAGAAAGATACCTGAGACGCTCATGATAAACTTCCTGCCAATAGAAGAATTTAATAGCCAATACATAAAAATTATATTTTATTATACATATAAATGAAACGTTATCATAAAAAAGTTTTCGACTACAAAAATACGTTAAAAAATCTAAATTACCAACAAAAAAAATATAATTATTATATCTTTGTTAAATGAGATATGAAATAATAACAATATTAGGACCTACGGCTTCCGGAAAAACCGCCTTTGCAGTTGCTTTGGCTTCAAAATTAGATGCTGAAATTATCAGCGCCGATTCACGACAGGTATATCGCGGCATGACTTTAGGGACCGGAAAAGATTTAAATGAGTATGCCGTTCATGGAAATTTAATTCCGTATCATTTGATTGATATTTGTAATCCGGGGGAAAGATACAATATATTTGAATTTCAACGCGATTTTCATAGGATTTTTTCGTCGTTGAAAGTAAAGGGAAAACTGCCTATTCTTTGCGGAGGAAGCGGACTTTATATCGAGTCGGTTTTGAGAGGATACAAGTTGTTGGACGTTCCCGAAAATCCTGCGTTAAGAGAGAGCCTTAAAGATAAATCACTTGATGAATTGGAAAAAATTCTTCGGTCGTATAAAAAACTTCATAACAAAACTGAAGTCGATTCCGTTCAACGCGCCATCCGTGCAATAGAAATTGAAGCGTACTATTTAAAACAGAATCCCGCACAAAGAGAATATGAACCTGTCGACAGTCTAAATATAGGAGTAGCTATTGATCGAAATCTACGACGGGAAAAAATCAGCCGGCGGCTAAAAGCCCGGCTCGAAGAAGGCATGTTGGAAGAAGTGAAAGGGTTGTTGGATTCCGGAATTACCGCTGAAAATTTGATATATTACGGACTTGAATATAAATATATTACATTATATTTAACCGGAAAAATATCTTATCGGGAAATGTATGGTCAATTAGAAATTGCTATTCACCAATTTGCCAAGCGGCAAATGACTTGGTTTCGTGGAATGGAAAGGCGAGGTCTGACGATTCATTGGTTAGATGCAGAAATGACGCTGGAGGAAAAAATTGCATCGGTAAAAGAATTGTACTAAAGACGTCATTGCCCTTTCGGTTACATCCCTTTATATTCTCTCGGCGACATCCCTGCGACCCGTTTAAAATACTTTCCGAAAAACGATTGTGAAGGAAAATTCAATTCGTCACTGATTTGCTGGACAGTCATACCGGTCGATTTCAGAAGCGCTTTGGCTATCATTGTCACGTATTCGTCAATCCAATCGTTAGCCGACCTGCCGCTGACTTCTTTCACTACTTTCGACAAATGTTTGGGCGTCAGGCACAGTTTATCGGCATAAAACTTCAGTTCGCGTTGTTTTTCGTGATGGATTTGCACCAACTGCAGAAATTTCTCCATTAGCAGTTCATGATGCGTCTTTTTCTTTTTTTCGGTATATTTATGTAAAACATCGCCTATCCCATAAAAAAATGCCAGCGTCAGATGCTGCGCCACTTCTAAGCGGTAGGGATGCTCTTTTGCCTTAACCACTTTTTTCAACATTTCAAAATAATCAATCATTCCATTCAGCGCTTCTTCGTCCAAAGGAATGACCGGATTATCCATAATGGAGAGCGACAAAGGCAGACGCTCGTTAGCGTTCGGCATCAAATTACCGGTAAATTTTGAGGACATGATG
>Ga0123354_10012979_pt1 | contig 12902 bp, 10 predicted proteins | sample TergutLab28metaG_2_FD_97872 | JGI IMG/M metagenome (GOLD analysis project Ga0123354, IMG submission 97872) | Labiotermes labralis P4 segment gut microbial communities from Petit-Saut dam, French Guiana - Lab288 P4 | ecosystem: Host-associated > Arthropoda: Insects > Digestive system > Gut ...
GGGGGGGGGGGGGGGGGGTAAAGGCGGCCGTTGCATAAGGCTGACATTTACCACCTTCACGAGCCGGCTGTCTTGAAATCTGGGAGCCTCAACGTCCTGGAAACTTTACCTTTACATTTATTGTTTACCAAAGTCCAAAATTATTTTTCAAGCTAAATATGTTATTAAATCCAAGGTTCTCAATATTCTAAATTAAAATACTTTTTTCTTCCAATCTTGTATTCGGGCATCTCATATTATACTTTTTTAACATTTCGTATGGTACTGTACGTTGAAATAAGAATAAATCCGGATACAGCCTTAGTTTTCATAGTTAGATCGTCTGTTTCAGAAACTACGGATAGACAATGCAACAGGTGAGGGCTTTGTTGTATTCCAAGACCCACAACTGAAATAGGACTATGTGTCACTGGATCCCGAAGGCTCACTAGAATTATTACATTATTCAGCGTCATTAAACTATGACGGCTACTCTCAAAACAAGAGATACGCCTCAACTTTGAAAGTTCTCTGAACATCAGCGCTCAGCAAATACATTTCGACGGCTCTCACTACAGAATGATTAGCTTGAGGCCTACTGCAAGCTATATCTACACAATACATTACAGTTTCTTCATTGCTAAGACGACAGTATTGATCCTTTGGGTCCGACAAAAATTCTTATGTTTATTGGACCGTGCATCATTGTAACAGTTGAAGAATAAAAGACCAACTTGACGTCACTTGCTAGTTTATTTCACTTCTTATGTGCTCAACATGTTTCGTACATTAATATATCCATCATCAGAAGCTTGCGACTGTGCTGTTGAATTACCACATCGGTAGTTTTGTTCTCGGTTCGTTGTGTTTTGGAGATTTGGTGCGGCTGGGTTGGGAGTGGTGTCCGTGTTGCAGGCTGACGGACACCACTCAAACCCAGCCGCACCAAATCTCCAACACACAATGAACCGAGAACAAAACTACCGATGTGGTAATTCAACAGCACAGTCGCAAGCTCCTGATTATGGATATATTAATGTCCGAAACATGTTGAGCACATAAGAAGTGAAATAAAATAGCAAGTGACGTCAAGTTGGTCTTTATTCTTCAACGGGTAATTCCTTTGGCTTCTACTACATTCTCAAGAAACGTTCTCCTCCGTAAAATAAAAACGATAGTTAAAACACAGCCAGCATCCGCCACTCATCCACCCTTCATCGTGCTGCATGTATATTTGTCGACACATGCAAACTGTTTTCTAAAGTCGTTAGCATATAGACGTTGATACATGAAATGAACTCAATTATGAAGATACAGTAGAGAGAAGTGAACCCGGTCGGACGCGTTCCGAGTCCCGCCGTATGAATTGAGATAAAGCAGCCCTCTGCTAGGTGAATATAATTAACTTACCTGGACCGGTGTCAGTTACCAGAGTCGCTGATGCAGAAGAAACCTGAGATCCTGAAGAGGAGAGGAACACATATGGAAGAAAGGAACCAGAAAAACGAGATGAAGGCCGAACAAAAGTTGTGTTGGGGATTTCTTTATAATGTTTTGAGGTTATGGCAGGGCAAGAAACCAAACATATGAAAGGTAACCAACAGTAGCAAAGCTCTACAAACCACAGTAGCGGATACGTTATTGTGGAAGGTGAGAACTAGTGTTCGGGATTGGCGATCAGTGGCGTGCAACGCATCTGCATTAACACAACACGTACCAGAGCAGGTACAACATGGTACTGGTTTGTGTTGATGTAATAACAAGCGTATTTCAGTTGCTGACTACAGACAAAGACTACCTGCAACTGAATTTCACAAGCAATCTAGCTAAAGTTAACACTGACAATAAAATGCAACGTTTCCCTGTCCACACCATCAAGGCAAATTTGGGTAGCAGAGGTATAGATCCACTTATTCTTCACCTCGGTACTACAGTTAATTTCACTTCCCGGCCGCTTTACCCCCGGAAAGTCCGCGGTACATACTAAAGGAGGAGGCTGGGTGGACTCCAGAGCCCGTCTGGACTTTTGGAGAAGAGTAATACCTCTTGCTCCTATAAGGACTGGACCGTCCAGCTCGTGTCTCAATCATTATACCGACTAGGCTACACAGGAATCAAACATTCACAGTCCTCTAATGTTTTCAATCAACGTACACGTTCCTGTACTGTGTGTGTCTTCTTCAGGACTCAGATTATGGTCCTCTGCCAGATGTCATGCAGTTTGGTACACATGCAGAAACGTTTCGAAGAAACTTTTGGTCTCTGTCTTCAGAACATTCTTCTGACATGAAAATGGAAGCAGCAAGTTCTTCAGGAACGTTGGTACCTAACCTAACTGCAAGATGTTACATCTCAGAAGACCATAAGCAGTGGGGATCTAATACGAATTATACTTTAGGAATGTGGGCCGGGTAGCTCAGTAGGTATAGCGACTGGCTACGGGCTGGTCGGTCCGGGGATCGAATACCGATGGGGGCGACATTTTACGCACCTGTCCAGACCGGCCCTGGGGCCCACCCAACTTCCTGTAAAATGAGAACCGGGTCTTTCTCGGGGGTAAAGAGCGGCCGGGACGTGATGCTGACCCCTCACCCCCTTCTGGTGCCGTGGTCAAGAAAGAGTAGAGCTATACCTCTCCTCTCCCTATGGTCCGTACGGCCTGTACAGAGCCTCAGTGCCTGTACAAGGGTGTACTTTACCTTTTTTCATACTTTAGGAATATATCAAAATGTTGTTACTATCACGAAAGATTTGCTCAAAGCCCTGTAATATTCGTTATGTATTTCACTATCAGTTAAATTTTATCTTCCCCTAAGGATACTGCAGTTGAGCTACATTAATAGATATGCTGGGGTTACTACACATCTACTCATACGCCACTTGGGAGAAGCACGCCACTGATCCGCCTGTCAATGCCGAGTGGTCATTCAAAGCTTCGGCGTTACTATCGACGGTGTCTCTCACACATAAATACAGGCGATAATTCAAATTCGGCCTATAGAGCCTCGCACTTCTGTTGGGTGCTTGTGGAGTGCCTTCAACACCAAACAGACAGCAGCAAGAAATCACATGCGTCAATTGGACATCTGTTGCAGGAACAAAAAATGGCGTGGAGATGACGCTTCATTTGTCATCTTGCAGTCTGTTTCTGTCACCAATATTAAAAATGGATGTCATAAACAACAGTGTCCCTGCTATTGGCGTATAGCTTACAGACCTAAGTTCATTCCAAACAGGGGGCCCCTATGTAACACCCATAAATAGTTCCGATTTTTCCAGTGCTCTCTTGGTATTATCAGCCTGGATAGCCCAGACACTATAGTGACTAAACCAGGATCTGGATGCCCGATTTATCCAGTGCTTTTCTTGTATTATCAGCCTGGATAGCCCAGACACTCTAGTGACTAGACCAGGATCTGGATGCCCGATTTTTCCAGTGCTTTCCTGGTATTATCAGCCTGGATGGCCCAGACACTATAGTGACTAGACCAGGATATGGATGCCCGATTTTTCCAGTGCTTTCCTGGTATTATCAGCCTAGATAGCTCAGACACTCTAGTAACTAGACTAGGATCCGGATGTCCGAGAAATCGTGGTTCCTTTCTCGGCAGAGATAATAGAAATGTTTGTTCACCAAAGCCTCCAGATAGAACCTGAAGAACATCAAAACCTCCATGCAGCAGGTACAAGGAACAAGCGGTCGGGGCGTAAATCTGATTACTCATCTCCCTCTAAGGCTGAGAAGAAAAATTAGTGGAGCTATGTCGCCACTCCCCATACGCCCTTATAATATGCATAGGGATAACTTTTTTAATATAAGAGTCCAACTGCTTTATTTTGTACGAAACCAAAAAGAAACAGAAACACGAAATTAAAACGTTTATTCTTATGAGAGTACCCTGTGAATTAGGGATGCTGAAAAATGTAGAAAAATGGTTTTCATCCCCCCAAGTGCAGCATGTGCGAAGAGTGTAAATGAAATTAGCGTGAAAATGATAAAAGTGCGAACATTTGTGGCACACATGCGTAGATGGGTGAATAATATTAATCCTTTATAGGCAGAGTGGTAGCTGGCTGTACCACTTGCTTTAACATTAAAAACCCTCCGAATTTTACCGACAGTGTGTGTTTACGCATTCCATATGATTTCCACGACAAACAGCGATTATTTCCCTACACATTATTAACAGGCTCCTTTTTGTAATTGTGACGTGGTAATTTTGTGAGGTAGGAAACTTTTATGGATGCCGGGATAGCGTAGTCGAAATAGCGACTCGCTACGTGCCGAACGGCTCGGTGATGGAATCCTAATGGGAAGCGAGTTTTCATGCCCCGTCCAGACCGACCCCGAGGCCCACCCAACCTCCTGTACAATGGGTACTAGATCTTTCCCAGGGGTAAAGCGGCCGAAGCGTCGTACTGTCCACCTACCCCTTCTAGTGCAGGGTTGCGATTTTGATGGAGCTATACCTCCGCCTCCCCTCCGTGCCTGCACCGACATGTCATGGGATGAGATTTAGGAAATGGTTATTCACATATTATTTAGATAAATTCCGCGCTCCTAAACGTTTAAAAGCACAGCTCAAAAATAGGATCGATATGATTCAAGCGAGGAAGTGGAGCAACAGTGGCTTTGGAGAACACTGTGGTGTACTGGGTGTTCCATAAAGGGAGGGGGAATTTGTATCATTGCAAGAACTGCCACCTTTGTTACGTTATGTAGTAGCTTCGCGTCTAATAAATCAACAGCTGTTCTCAGGCTGGCTATCTATCTAACTAAATAGCTGACTGACTCACTCACTCAATCATTCCAGGAGGAGAGTACACAAGAAGCTAAAAGTGTATCACACAGTCGAAACACTTCCCCCATTTTACGAAACCCGATTGTCCATTGCCCTGTTCACCAAAGCTAGGCCATAGTCCCTTCGCTGATCCAGATGAACCCAATTCACTTGCTCCCAATCGATTTCTATAATATCTGTTTTAATACTATTCCCGCATCTAAGTCTAAGTTTTCAAAATTACATCTTTCCCTCAGGTTTTCTCCCCCAAAACCAGTTATCATGTTCTTTCTACCCCAGGTGTGCCATATGCCTCACCCAGCTCATTCTCCTCGATTGATGACCCGAATTATACTTGAAGAAGGGTATGCGCCCCACTCTCCTAATCGCACTGTTTCTCCAATCTCCTGTCACTCATGCCCAAATAAATTCCCTGTCACTCATTTCTCGGTCACTCTTAGCCTTTGTTCTTTCCTTATTATCAGATACCGAGTTTCACATCAATACAAAACATCAGTCAAAACTTCACTTCTGTTTTTTATTAATGTCGTGTTTTCAGTTGGCAAACAGGAAGGCAAAAGATTTTGAACTGAACGGTAGCATGCTTCCCCCAAATTTAGCCTACTCTTAATTTCTTCACGCAGACGATCTTCATCTCTTTGTGTAGTTCCTAAATACTTAAAACCTCCTACATTTTCAAAAGATTCATTAGCTACATGTAAACTGTGAATATTTCCCTACACTATATTCACAAGACATGAATATAAACTTATGTCTCTCAGCATTTACTGTAGATTAGACCAATCTCCATAACCAGCATCTAGTAAAGCTTCTGTGCCCTTATTTACTGCATTACGTTTTAATCCAATAAATTTAAACCATCAGCATAGACCACAAGCTGACAGTGGCCGTTCCGTTGCAATCTCTACTGGAATACGCCAATGCGAAGTCTAAAAGTGTTGGCAATAAAGCATCCCCCTATTCCAGACCATTGTAAATATAAAAGTATCAATTTTTTTCCATCTCTACTTTACTATAGGTTTTGCTTAAACACTTTTAAATTAAGTTAAATTAAACTGTTTCATGGGTGCACAAAACTCAATGGCCACATTACACAAAATCTTCCTCCAACCGAATCACAACCTTTCGTGAAGTGTACAAATAGCTAATGCACGCCTACATTGTCCCACCGTATAGCTAATGCACGCCTACATTGTCCCACCGTATAGCTAATGCACGCCTACATTGTCCCACCGTATAGCTAATGCACGCCTACATTGTCCCACCGTATAACCACTCCTCCTGCACTGTTCCCAAAATTCAGATGTGTCACAGACATGTCAACTAAAAATGCCACAATTCCTTTGGACTTCGCAATTAGCCTGCCAGAAGTTGTTCGACTAATTGACCTCGAAGAAAAGGGCATTACGACCCCTCGAAAGGTCGGGAACTATTTACAAGTCTACACGGCATAACATCCCAGAAGATATGAATCATTACAACTACTTTAGAAAGGCGAAAAATTCCAGATTAAACGAAATGTCCAAATGTATAACTAAAATCCACGCCAAGAAGATGATTGGTGGTGTGAAGGTATAGCGCCACATGTTCTTAACCTCGGCACTAAATGGAGGTGAATCGTCAGATTCATAGCTAGGCCGTGTGCGTCGTGGAGAGCCCCAGAGCGAAGACGTCTGGACACTTTGGAGAAAGAGCAATCTCTAACCCCTGCTGCGAATTGAACCTCTTTTCCTCGGCCGTTCTGTCGGCAGTCTAGTCACTTTTCCCCGAAAATTTTCAAGTGTGGACATAAGTGCTTTTACCTCCAAATTAAAAATTTAGTGGTTTCAGCGCCATAAAGAAACTATTTCCGTCCATTTATCGTTACGTTTTGAAACAGATTACTTCACCTTCATCGGCCAGTTCACTGTGTCAAAGATCCCTCCGAATGAAGTGTGAGGCCGTAGCATTAGATTTACGGTCAACTACCTGAGCCTGGACAATGGAAATGTCAACCTCCAAGCTGCCATTACGTCTGTATGTAATTTATCTCGTTCTTCTGTGCGTTTGCGGTCTGTTTCACTGGAATCCTGTCGTCTTTCAGCAGGACTGGCAGACTCAATTTGACATAGAGAAGGCGCTTGGACTCACTGATCACACAGTTCTAGAAAGTCACAAAGTTGTTAAAAAGTGGTGTTTGGAGAACCTGGTACATCACCACTATTCACAGTAATCACCACGCTGGCGGCTCCATTGTTCGTATCGATCAGTTACAACTCGAATACAATCATCTTGTTAACAAAAATTAATCCTTTAAAGACGAAACCTATCTGCGTTATATAAGGACTCAGTGCTTACCGCGCTGTAAACACTCTCCACATCGGTTATAAAAACCAGTCTTTTAATGTTGTGTAGGGAAAACTTGTTGTTTATCCCGACAGCCATACAAAGCACACAAATTCCACGTGATCACAACGTGGAATTTTTTTTATGTTAAACCTGATGTTACGTAAAGTCACCTGCCGGCTTTAAAAGTTAAGACGTTAAGTACAATACCGAAAGCAGATAGTTCACTCAATACAGGGACTACACCAAGGGCCGGACAACCGAGGAATCGGTTTCTCACAGGGGAAGGGAACTGTCTCTTTTAACAACGGTCAGGAAGGCACTGGGTCACACCCAGCACCCTATCCAACAGACAGGGCGTGCTCTTTCCCCAGACTGATTACGACTCTTACCTTCCCTTACTTCTGGGTTTACGAAAGGGTGGAAATCGTGTGTCTTTTACGGTGTGATGGCAAAATGACATCTGATCGACTTCATTTTTAAAACTTAATATCTGACTCATATAGAGCACTTGACAGTCAAAAGTGTTAGCCGCAACATTTTATGATATGGTGAACATTGATACAAACGTTCCCATAAGGAACAAGATAAGCAATGAACACTCAGTTGAACGCGTGCTAGCAGTAGCCTTCGGCAACAAAATATGTTGGTTCGAGTCCCCTTATCGGCGTATTTCTTTATGAAGCCCAGGCAGTTGAACGCGTGCTAGCAGTAGCCTTGGAAACAAACTATGTTGGTTCGAGTCCCACTATCGGCATATTTCTTTATGTAGCCAGGCAACTGAACGCGTGTTAGCAATAGCCTTCGGAAACAATTTTACCTATAACGTAAAATTCAGGGGCATTCTGGCATCAACTTTTTCAGTGGAAAAGCAGTAAGTATTACATATTTTGAATGTGCCTGTAGCCTTAGGTATCCAGCAGGCGACATATTGTCATCTGTGGCCTGCCCCTGTACAATATTTTTCTACATTATCTCATAAAAGGCACAATTTTCTGGAAAAAGGTTACTGAACACCAAACATGTGTTTTGATTTCCTCTGCAGCTTTTGTCTGAAACATTTCTCATTCGAAGAAGAACTGAAGGAGACATGATCAAAAACGTCTAGGGGTCTAGACGTAAAGTTACTGTTATTCTTGTCCAATTTTAACGCAACTGTATTTTTTGAGCTGTTATTAGATAAATACTCAAATATAAAATTTCATGAAAATCCGTACAGTAAGAACGGAGTTGTTCCATATGGACAGACCGAAGGATGGACAGATATGACGAAGCTAATAGTCGATTTTCACAATTTTGCGAACGCGTCTAAAAATCCTCTGCAGTAAGATCATCTCTTGTAACAGTAGGGTATGTGACTTATAATCAGCAATAAGTTGACATCAAGACCCACGATTTATGCATAATAACACAGCACATATTTGGAAAACATTGAACGCACTTTATTTCTTGAAACGAGTAAAGCACGAAGAGAACTCAAAATTTTCCCCGTGCAGGTTGGGGTGTGCAGCTGGAGCTCCACTTACCTTGACCTTTGAATCAGATGGAGGTAACAGCCGTCTAGCGGGTAGCTTAGTCGTTAAGCTGACTAGGATACAGGCTGGAGGTACCGGGCTTCGAACCCCGGTAGAGGCAAGAAATTTCCTCTTTGTCAGTAAGTCCAGACGGGCTCTAGGGCCCACACAGCCTCCTGTTCAACGGGTATGGTGTTCTTTCCCAAGGTTAAAGCGGCCGGGACGTGAAGCTTACCACTCACCTCCACCCAATGTCCGGATCGAGAACGAGTGGGGTTGTACTTCAACTTCCATATAAGACTTGGAAAATTGTATGTAGTCAAACACAACTGTGTCACATGAGGTGTATTTAATGACTATATAATGGACAACTACATGTTTCGGCCTGTACTGGTCATCTTCAGGTTGTCTTAGGGAAACTTAAGATCTTACTATAAGACAACCTGAAGATGGCCAGTACAGGCCGAAACATGTAGTTGTCCATTATATAGTCATTAAATACAACTCATGTGACACAGTTGTGTTTGACTACTTACAGTTTTCCAACCAAGTTTCACACACACAACGGGGAAGACACACTTCCCTGATTCCATATAAGACTTGGTGGCATGGACAGCAACAACTTTATCTTTACCAGATGAAAGTAAGTGGTCAGCTGTATCAACCGACCGAACTAGCTGTTTCAGCTGTTGGTAAGGTGAGCCCCTAAGACAAGTAAATCTCCGCACACAATTTCGAACTTGAAGGATTCAGCGCTTCAACCAACCAAATAGTGCAAAATGAGCCCTTGCCGATTTCCTATGCATTCAAAAGTACGGATATATGGGAGCATGCGCAGCACGCAGGCTATGTTTATCTGCCTTAACGTAACTAGCCTCACAGTAAAATAGATAAATTTATTGAACGAACTAACAACACGGACCCTGATAATTAAAGCTTAACTGTACATTGAAACAAATGCATGCAGCACAGGGTGCAACAAAATGCAACTGCAATTGATGTGGTACTCGTATCCTGTTTGTAACGTCAGAAGCAGGCAGTGACATCTGTGTGGCTCTCCCCTCACCACACAGTTCCGTGCGAACAAAAGAGCAGAACATTGCGACTTTTTCGTGAACACAAGCCTGTAGCAATGGCCATTCATTAGACCGGTAGCGACTATGCAGCAGGCAGCACTGTAGACTCCAGTTGAAATGTGATGGCACACGGTGACGCACGGGAGGGGAAGTGAAGGGGAAACTGGCGAATGGAGTGGGTAGCCAGTACTCTTCACACTACCTCCAGCATTACTACCGCTGATGCTCACACCTCGGCTGCGAGTAGTCGACTGAACTGACGCCCCCCGCCGATTTAAATGGACTCGTCCGTTTCGCCGAAAGATGAAATCTGGTTTCTGTGTGTGTGCCATCGCATTTCAGCTAGCCTCTACACGCCACATGTTAGAACGTGTTTCCAGTGGCCACGCCGGCGTCTGCAAGGAACTCAGTCCGAAAAACTGGTCGGAAAAAGTATGAAAGTGGAGTTGAATACAAGCATTTTAGAAGTGCCTTCTAGCTTACGTTATTTTGTGTATTTGTATATTTGATCAACAGCATAACAGGGATGAATCACCTTTAAATTATTTTGTGCACTTGATTCGCCTTAATGCTCACTGAAGATTAAAGTTAACCTGGATAAAAAGGTACAGGCCAGTCACCGTATCCTGCAACTTGCGAGGTGAGGAAGTGGAGATAGTCGAAGTAAAAGGGTGGCGCAGGGTAGGAGGCTAGCACTTGTTGTACGGAAAGATATGTCAGTGAAATACACCAATCACAAATACATCGGCCACTAGAACATTAGGAGCCAGCACAACTGTAATGTAAGTTATAAATGTTTCGCACTGATAGTAGTTACTAAGTCACATAATTCACCCTGTTCACATTCTTCACACACCTTCCAAGCTCTAGTTACCAGAACCGAACAGTGGCAGATTTCTCCGAAATTACAGTGCCCATCGGCGAAACAACAAGGCATAGGGCCTAGAGAGACAGCGAACCTCACAGTAACGGCAGCTTATTTATTGCAGGTAAGAATGTTGCAGTTAAAGAAATGAAAGCAATACAGGTATCAGGACAAGCAGAGAATTTCTCCTTACTTGTAGATATCTTTTTTATGTTTTGCTGACCATGCACCTCAGTATAATCTTAGTAATTAACCAACTTAAAGCACAAATTCTTATCCTTATTGTTGCACCGTGCATTTCGTAGAATCACTTTAATTATCAACCAACAAATGCACTTACACAAAATTTCACATTAAAACGCCTAAACTCGCTCCGACATGTTTCGATCCCAAGATTACCCTCGAGGATGACTTTAGCAAGGAACAACGTAGCTCCCTGAGGATGATCTTAGGATCGAAGCATGTTGTAGCGATTTTAAGTGTTTTAATGTGAAATTTTATGTAAGTGCATTCGTTGGTTGATAATCAAAGCACAAATTCTTTTTTATAATAATTTTATTAAATGCCTCTACGTGTTTCGAGCACTATGTGCTCAGCATCAGGAGGTCAAAATTGTATTATACATCATCTGGTATCATCACACCTGTAGATGGCCTTACCGTGCACAGGTTTATTCCCTGCATGCAAAGATATTTGGAATGAAGCGCGCTCAGGAATATTAATACGATGTAATGATATTTAATCGACAACCAACAGCAGTCGCGCCGTGGTTCAGGCGGTTAGTCGCCGGTCTCAGCGCGGTAGCTTGGGTTCAATCCCAGGCAACTCAATGTCGGATTTGTGGTACATAAAGTGACAAGTGGGCAGATTATTCTCCGAGTTCCTTCGGCGTTCCACTGTCAGTATCAATCCGACAGTGTTCTGTTGTCACTGATTCATCCGTTTCCTACGTTTCATAATTTTATCGTCGCATCTGAAAAAGAATATAACCAAGTCACAGTGCACCGACAAGTTATTCCTTGATTGTGAGGAACCGGAAGTTCATTACCGCACTTTACATAAAGTCCACTCTTTCATAAAAATCCGTTTCTATATATCTACGTCCTTCTGAATTACTACGTTATTGTAATACTAATTTGTACGTCAGCACAAGTGTTTTTACTACACAAGGTAATATGTAGGCTTATACAAATAGATGTATTTAGCTTGACTCGCTGCGAATTTGAATGACGACATCACATATTACCTTGTGTAATAAAAACAGTTGAGCTGACGTACAAGTTTGTATTACAATACGTATCAAAGCACTTCGTGATGTCTTCATTCAAAATATTACGTTATGTGGTTTGGTGCAGAGGAAATAAAGTTTTGGAGTAATATTCTGCCTCAGTCTTCAGAGCAGAAAATACAGTAGGTTCATAAACGACGGTACAGGCTTGCCAAAATACATGGTGCTATAACCCATATCACTATAATCTTGATCCTCACAAAAACCTGAAATATCACTTCGCTTTCTACAAGGTTCTTTCCAGTTTAATCCCTCAATTTATGTGTAGTTCCGTCACGTGGCTTAATAACCAAAATTCTACATGCCTCTAGCACTTTCTTCAGTGCGCTACATGTTCTACCAATCTGATTTTGTTTGATCTGTTCATTCCAACATCATTCATGACACAAAAAACATTAAATTTCGGTAATAAAGCGCGTGGGAAGACTGAAAACCTCTGAGCTGTTCTTTACGTATGCAGGTCAAAAGGACAGACAATGATCTCACAGAAATCTTTTGCTTACGTATAAAAGAGAAGGAACCGGGAAAGCTCCATCAGTATATTGACAACGGTATGGACTGTATGACCAAGTAATCGCCATTCGATTCCCGGCAGTATTAACGATTTTCCACTTCTCCAAAGCGTCCAGACCATTTCTGGGACCAACGTTTTAACGGATACCGTGGCCTCTTCCTCCCTCCCCCTGTGTAAAATATACGTATCGCGTTTCTCGCCACTGACCCCCATACATTTTTGTGGCCTAACAGCCCTAACGGGCTTACAACACCTTATTGTTAAGGTTTCGAGATCAAACACAGACACACAACATTCGAAAGAACTCATTTAGACGAGTGATCGGCCCGTCGCACAAAATTCTTCCTGGCAACACGTGACATTCACAAGAGACAGACATCCATGCCCGCCTGTGGGATTCGAACCCGCAATTCCGGCGAGCGAACAGCAGCAGAACTACGCCTTCCATTGCGCGGCAACTGGGATCGGCACTGAACCCCCCCCCCCCCCCAAACCAACCCCCAGAATAAAAACTCCTGAAAAACCCTTTTGCCCACCCC
>Ga0123354_10012980_pt1 | contig 12900 bp, 5 predicted proteins | sample TergutLab28metaG_2_FD_97872 | JGI IMG/M metagenome (GOLD analysis project Ga0123354, IMG submission 97872) | Labiotermes labralis P4 segment gut microbial communities from Petit-Saut dam, French Guiana - Lab288 P4 | ecosystem: Host-associated > Arthropoda: Insects > Digestive system > Gut ...
CACTTATGGACTATCCTTTATTTCAGGGTTAGTCGTCCTTCACTCTACATGTTTCGAGCTTCAGGGAGCTCATCATCAGGAGTTCACTTTTTTACTGTACAGGCAGCCTCTGGCTTACTGTGTAATCTTTTGCTGTATTGCACCCGTTCCCCTACGTGAAGGACGACTAACCCTGAAATAAAGGATAGTCCATAAGTGTCATCTTGTTGGTAATTATTTTGGAACAATTATAATGATGCACGGAACAATGAATGTAAAAAAAATAATAAAACTGATTTAACTATCTCGGCTTATAGTGCAACTCACGGAACGAAGAATCTCTCTAAACCATCTCCGTATTGCAGGGTTTTCGCTGAGCTCGGGATATATATTCAAATCTCTCTGTTACAGTACCACCGACCGTTGATCCGCCCTCAGGCAGTGTATTCTAATTTACACCAGGAAACCTTATTCCTGTGCATTATTATCGAGCATTGGCAAAGTCCGCCTTGTCTGCATCGTGATCAGCCTGCATAACTATTCGCTCGTCGCACTGACGCCACTTAACGGTACATTTTGTTTAGCGTCACAAAATACTTTATGAAATAAAGCCATCTTCGGTTTCTTGAATTATACTCGGCGATAGTTCCTTCAGATACCTCATAGCAATAAAAGTTTCATTGAATACGGCCCAAGTCATTCATTAACCGAGAAATATATAATGGAGATCTGCAGGATAGCATCCTCTACTTTTTCCATCGTGTAGAATTATTCTTGAGGCATCATTTGTCTATCAGCTGGTTAAGCCTCTATGGAATCTGGAGGTCCATTATGGTGTTTAAAGTGTTCGCCACCACACCGTTCCCTGTGGGGCAGGGACGAAGCCTTCGTCCTTGAATTTTGTTTTGTAATGACCGAACTTAATAGCATCACCCCCTCGACTCCTTTGTCTTCAGGGGCTCTCCCCCATTTAGTATATTGACGAAGAATTTTTATTCAGGTCTTCTGGGATGTTACGTCATGTCGACTGGTAGCAGTTGCCGATATTTCGAATGATCGGAGTGCTCTCCTTCATCGTCAAACTCTCCAAACGTTTCCCGTTTGGTTGGCCTGACTGGTAAATATTTAGTGTCATTTTGGAACAGCTTAATATCTTCATCTTCAGAATCAAGCAGTCTGTCTTGGACTGAAGATGAACACACAACACTCCATCGTAACGTAGACACGGCGTAATATCCTATAAAACTTGGGTCTTCATCAACACCGCTCTCAGAAATTCAGATCTCAAAAAGGTTTTTTATTATGCGGTTATCATGTTCCTGTACTTAACCTGTAACATCTCACGAAATTCGGTGGGATGTTACTAATTATGAAGCTATTTGTGAAATTTCTTCAAGTTCGTTCGTTCCTGTCCCTTTACCCCAATTATCACTTTCAGCACACCCTTCTCAAGAAATGCGAGGCGCTTTCTTTTTACTGAAAAGGTGCTGTACAAGGAAGATTAACTTGCAGATACGCTGAGAGCAGCTATCTGTCATACACGTGACTGGATTTCTACACAGTCTGTTCGCTATCTCGTACGAATGTGCTATTTGTTGGTCAAAGCTCTCCCATATTATCGCACTTCATGTTTATTCTCGTGGTGAAATGAAACCTGATATTATTGACGCTTGTTTGCACGTTCTGACGAACACTTGTAATTCCTTCATGTAACTGAACTCAGTAGGACATTGACTAGCAGGCAAATTTTTCCAATAAAAATTTGCTTTGGTAGTCCAATCGCTTAGGCCTATGTCAGTGTTTCATCGGTCGGACGCTGAAGTTTGCCAAAATAACATTTCAGTTTCCTGAACGTCTTTTAAATTTCACTTAGAATTTTATTATTTTTATTTTCTCTCTTTCTAATATGTCTGCTTTACAGTTTGCTGTGAATAATGGTACTAAATTAAAATAACATTTTATAATTCCTATGTGCCTGCGAGCAATTTGGTGTAAACATTTAGCTTCGGTGAGGCGAATGCAGTCAAAGAATTCTTTTAGTTTGGTTAATAGTTAACAATTCACGTCACTGCTCTCGCACTGACACTAGTGTCTGACAAACCAATTATGATCCCCCCTCCCCCACATAAATAAGTAGCCCTTCAATTTTGTCAAGAAGTTTTCCGCCACATTTGGCATCTTAATATTCAATTGCTTTGGTCACTAGAGTCTGCTACCCGTCCTTACAATAAACGAAATGGAATCCAATCCAACCATTTATATACCATTTTAAGATTCTTCCTAATGTTTTTATTCCATCTGCACTTAGTTCTCCCGAATTACCTTTCTCCTTAGGGCTTTCTGACTAAAATCACTTATTCATCACATATCTCCAAATTTTATCCTCCTTAATTTGTTCACCGCTTCAAATAGATGTTAATTACTTCGTCGTGTTTTGTTACATGCCGAACACATCAAGAACGGACTCGTACAAAATACGCGTATTTTAATTGAGATCGAATTGTTTTTACGTTTTTTATTTCGTTTGCAAATGTGATATAACGCCTTTGCACTGTAGGCCTGTTTGCAAATGTGATATAACGCCTTTGCACTGTAGGCCTGTTTGCAAATGTGATATAACGCCTTTGCACTGTAGGCCTGTTTGCAAATGTGATATAACGCCTTTGCACTGTAGGCCTGCATACCGAACCAATTCCAAATTCTAGCAGGTATAGGCCTAACTTTGAGGGGGGTAAAAGGGGGGGTAAATGTTTTTTCAATATTTTGTCTACTTGAGAATAATTTTTTTGGCTACTGATTTGAGGCGCGACAAATAAAAATAGAAGCATTTTCTATACCTGAATGTGGGTGGTGTAAAGACGGAAAAAGTGATAAACTTGCGTTTTATGGGACACAGAATAGATGCCTCTTAATGCACATAGTCAATTTTGCACCCTCCCCCCCCCATGTTCATGTAAATCTTATATTGTGATTTGCAACACAATTGTAATAGGATTTTGTTTAGGTGCAGCCTTAAAAATAGTAATGGAAAAGTGTTTGTGTTGTCTGCATGAAGTCTGACAAATTAGTTCAGAATAAACGCTCAGATATTTGAATGTAAACACACAGAGTCATACTGTGAGCAGATGTTGCTTGCCCTCAGGCCATTCCCGGACTCAGTGTTCCGACCAGGATAGCGTAGTTTATTTAATAATCTGGAACATAAAGCTTTGCGGATTTTAACCGTGGAAGTTGGATAGCCTGCGAAAACTTGAGATCTGACGCAAGCTAAAAATTAAGAATTATAATTTTATTCTTGCGATTTGTTTCGTCCATTACGACATAGCTGACACATCGCCACACAGATCTGAATGCTCATTTTTTATGTACTTGTGGATTATATATGGTCTTTAATACGCTGCCAATAACTCACACTTTATGGGGTAGATTGGTAGGTTGATTAAAGAATAGGGAACTGAAAATTTTGTGGTCTAATTTGAGAGTTTAACCTGCGGTGTAAATTAGTATCTTGCAATTTGATGCACATTCCTGCAGTTTGAGATAGTATCAAGGAGTTGGAAATAGTAACCCGCATTTTGAGACAGTACCCTGTGAGGCAGAGCCGTACATGTTGAGGTGATATAAAGAAATCTGGGGCAGTAACCCATAATTTTATGTAGTTTCGTGCACTTTGATATATTATCCCGCCATGCGAGCTAGCATCCCAAAATTTGAGGTTTTATCCAGAAATTTAATTTAGTATCCTGCAAACTGGGACATTATCCCGCAATTTGGGGCCTTATCCCACAATCTGCAATTTAGGGCACTGTTCCGCAATGTGGGGCAGTATCCCGAAATTTGAGGCAGTATCACTCAATTTGAAACAGTATCCTACATTTTGAGGCAATGTATGATAATTTGAGGTAGGATCCCGCAGTTTGGTTTTAATTTGTCTGGGAAATCGTCTGTGTTTTATATTTTCTTGTTTGATATGAAAATCACTGAGGATGATCTGAAGGAGATCGAAACGTTTTGAAGTCTTAGTGGATTATATGTGCGAGCGTACGTTTTGATACGTGTGCTTGTGTTGATATTTTATCTATTAAATAGTTCTTATTTCCTTAGGGAATATGAACCAGTTGTTCTTCGTATTGGGAATTCAGTGACTTTACTGATATGTAGGACGTAAGCCGTTCTGTACTGTTTAGATGATATTTGGGTGAACTCAGCTTACTATTTCCCAGGCACCGCTTAACTTTCATGCTCCAAACTGACGTATCAAGCCGTCGCGTCGGTCTGGTAAACCTCCACCCTACCCCACTCCACCCATTACGCCGATCTCTTCTCCCTTTTCTGTTCTTGCTTCAGAAAGTGGATTACTGAAAGAACTTCTTTTCTCAGGTTCTTAACGAACATCTGTGGTTTCTGCGCAAAGGTTTTTATGCACACCTACTAGGCATTAGGAGTGTAGCTCCTTTCTACTGTTTGTCAAGTTATTCCTATCCATATTTTTACTCCAAACCTCCTGAACTGCACTTGTGACAGTGATTCGCCCAGTGGATGAAATCTCGGCTTTTAGGCTTGTTATCCTCCGAAGTCTCTAGTTTATTCCTATGTCAATCAAGGTAATGCTGGGATAATGGGCCGACATAAACAGGCTAGGGCCACCTTGTCCTTATCAATCCCTCTTCATCTTTCACAGCCATCTTCTCAAATCTGCAATTTGAGAAAAAAACAGATAAATAAACTAAGAAACAAACAGCATTTATTCTAGAACTGCAGTCTGTGCAGACATTTTAGGCTGTTACTTCCTTAATTCTGGTTGAGTGAAAATGTTGGTTTGTTACCAGCATCCACTGAATTTGCTGTTACACGCATGTTGTGGCTTTCACTGTCAACTTTTACTATAAATTACCTTGTCACTGGTCTGTACGTTTTAGTGGTATGTAGTTTGAAAATTTAAGGGAAGGGCTAATGAAGTGTATCTGTGTACATGTTGGGGCCATTTCCGACAGCAACATTGCTGGCCTGTTGAAATACTAAGACAGTCATTTTTATTCGCGAACGAAGAAGGCGCCGAGACTTTGAAATAAAAAAAAACGCAAGAGATACAGGCGACATAAAGATAGAAGGCACACCGTCTGTTAAATGACTCGTGAAGCAGGGTAAAAATCGTTTTCAATTTAGCATCCTCGCATTCCAACTTTTTTTTTGTGCTAATCGGAAGAAAACTCCCCTCGGGGACCTATTTCTCTGACGGAGTCCATTTTCTTCCTTTTGTTACTCTTGATAGTTACTTAGTTGCCCGCGTGGTGGAACTGAGCGTCATCGTTTGTTTTGTGACGTGAACAAACAAACAAGTGGGGGGGGGGGGGGTTTTCAACCCTTCTGCAGCCGTGGTCAGCATCACAAATGAGAAGTTAACATCGATTCCTGGAGTCAAACCAGTCGTATGCTTCGAAACATTTGCCTGACAGTGTTAAATGGAATATTAGACGTAAACCGTACATGCTCTCAGGTTTTATAGCACTGTGTAATCTACTCCATTCTATTGGCTCTCAAGTGCACTCCAGTACCCGCTGCGTTCTTGTGAGTTAACATTATTACTTCTGATATCCCTACTCTGATATAGATGATGAACATCATTCTGCTTTTTTACATCTCATTCGTGACGTAAATATTTTTGTGGGGGGTTTAAACCGGGAAATAGGCCTACGTGTTTAAAACCGTCCTTCCTCTTTTTGAACGATTTTGGGGGCTTTCTTTATGTTTGATATTTGAATATCTGTATTTTGTCTTCTGAGCGCTATCTTAATAATTAAATTGATAGTGAAAAATTGATCCCGTACTAGTTAAATGGGGAAGCCCGCAGATTAGAAATTTCGCCATACAGACCTCTAGCGTAGCTGATATAAATTAATGGGGATACGATGGTTAGGACCTGTGAAATACGCAGAAGAAATAAGCACACACGAAGAATGCTTAGGAAAGTTTCGTGGACAAACATTATTCGGGATTTGATATTCGTGTTTCCGTGCATCGTTAGTGCGATTTTATAATTACAACCAATAAGATGCAACTATTTTTTAAATAAATAACCAAAACTAGTTGCATCTTGTTGGTTGTAATTATAAAACCATTATTTTGGATGTGGGACGATAGATGGGGAGAATGATATCGCTCATTTGCGACAAGAGTGTCACAACTCAAAATTTGGCATTTTTTAGTTATTGGTAGAGAAAGAAACGCTTGCAGACGCCCTTTAAACAGGTGTAGTGTCATAACGCAGTTTGAAAAACTCGCCGCTGGAGAGCAGTTGTGTCGTCGTCACACTCGTAGGCACTTCAACCCCCTTAAAAGTTTTTCCTGAAAAATCACAAATTTTGAGTTGTGACACTCTTGTCGCAGACTAGCGATGTAAAAAAAAATTAGTTTTTGTGTATAGAATGTGAATTAAACTGAAGAGATTCATTACCGAGGTTTTGAAGTGGTATTGATAAACCTTAATGTCTAGAACTGCGCTAGAATGGCGGTTTTATAGCGGCTTTCTTACACACGAACTTTTTACCACGGAAGTGTAGAGCGGTTCCTAATACCAATTGAAACGACTCATAAGGGCTTAATAATACTATCTTCTTAGCTCATATCTACTTGAGATCCCAAGCAAACTGATTGCCAGAGAATCTAAGTGGCTTGTACAGGGAATTGGAATGAGATGAATAATTTATTGCGGACACAGAACTGTACAAACAAAAGATAAAAACCCAGGCGACAGACCCTCATTATTTCTGTCGTGACGTACAATAAAAAAAGAGCGAAATTACAACTTCTTGAGAAAGGAAGGGAATTTAATTGCAGAGAGGGATATTCAGCGGCGAGAAAACTGCTTACATTAAAAACAATGAAAAACGTCTTGTTTTTTTAATACATTCTACGAGTACAGCGTCTGTCAAAAGCTGTAATTCTAGAGAAGGACCACACGCTTGCATTTTGCTGTAGAGCTTTAAGGTTAAATGAAGACCCAAACAACTGTCGGTTTTCAGTTTCGTTTTGTTTGGAATAAACACAGGGTCCACCAGAAGTAGTTGTCTGTGGGGGAGTCGTCAGCCTCCGATTGCGATACATCGTGCTTTCCTTCGAACATGTTGCATTTCTTTAGTTTATTAGTCTTCCAGCTCTTGTGCCAGGTGAAGGTAAAAATTGACACTGCTTATGCAATGGAGACATATGCAGAAGTGGCAGTTCAATTCCACTCATTGGTAACCTTGGCACTAGGTTACTCTTAAATTCTGGTCGTTTTATCCCTGGGGAGAGAGGCCCCGGTACCCTTTGAGTGGAAGGCTGTGTGGACCCGCAGAGCAGGTCTGGAAGATTTTAAAGCGATAGATATCGTGCGCTTTAAGTGGGAGAAATGCAACCAGCTCGCATGTTTTCACTGTCCCTCGCCGAACCTCCGGTACCCCTTTGTTTTCATCTCCATTTACCGGGGTGTCGAAATGTCAGAAGGCCAAGAGCTCCTACACGAATGTCGGTATTGAAGATTCTTTGAATTGGAGCAAACGAAGTACCGGGACGTAAAGTACAGAAGACCTGTCGCCGTCTTTTGTAGACCAATAAATAATAACAGTTTTTGATCACTTTCTTTTGTTCTGTACATGAATGCAGTAGATTAAACCGCAACGTAATGAAAGTTTTTCAATACTGCACGGAGTAAGAACCCCTAAAATTATAATGAAAATTATCTACCCCCACTGACGTAGATGAGGCACCCGCAGACCGCGCGACTCGGGTACCTTAGATGTTCAGAAGGCTCTCATACGTACGTAATACTTACATATATTGCCTGTTCTTTCGGACTGGATTCCGTTCTTCCGACAAACGGCAGTTCACTGGGAGATATGCGAGTAGCTTCGTTAATAACGACGGCTCCCGACCTGCTATCTACGCCACTGGACTACATTTTATTTCATTGTCTTGGTTCAGAGTTCAGTGTTGTCTTGTAAAGCGTGTGAATTTCTGTAACTGTGGTATAAATACATTACTCACAAGCCATTAAACCGTTCCCGCAGTGCTAATAAATTCAGTCTTTGAGTCAGTCAATTGGTATTTTGATGTAACAATTTGAGCCTCTATTCACTGTTTCCGTGCGAATGGTTCTTGTTTTATTGAACCAGGCATGTGCTAACGGCGAAGGAAGAGCCAATCCTCTGCGCTGTAGTATCTGATTTGGCAAATCGCCTACTATTTATAGGACCTTGATTTGTCTCTATTCGAGAGACTTCCAGGTCTTTGCTTCTAATTACAACTGTAGCCCTCGAACGGACCTGGCACTCCACCCTCTCGCCCGCAATTTTTCCAATCTGCAAGCTTTAGAAAAGTTCATTGCCGGTGTGGTACCGGAATATAGTTCAAGCTCTGTACCTGTTACGCAAGTACAGAGCTCACCAAAAGTTAATTACACGACCAATCAAAACCATGTTAAGCACTTCCGAATTTGCACTCGAATTAAGTAGGCTTGTGCATATGATTTTTGTCTTTAGTGCCTTATTGAAACTGAATTCTAATTTATTTGCCGTCTTTCTATTTAATTTTTATATAAAAATATTTAAAAAATTTAGACAGCTTTGTGTCATTAATTTTCTCCTTAACTCTGGAGGCGGCAATAGTGACAATTTCATGACGTAGTGATCGAATTAATGACTTTTAATATCGCTTTACAGAATTTGAGTTACACACCGATCTTGCCTTTAGGGAAGATCATTGGCTGAAGGTGTTTCAGAACAGGGTGCTAACGAAAGTATTTGGACATAGAAGAAAAAAGTGATAAGGTGGCGAAGCAAGTTCTGTGATGACATCGTAATTCTGCTCCATATGTTATTAGGATGTTCAGATCAAGGCGGATGACTTAACCAAGACGAGGGCAGTTATAGCAAGGATGGAAGCGTTGAGAAATGCATACAGAGTCTTAGCCGGAAGACCTGAAGGGATAAAACCCTTTTAGAAAATCTGGGTTTCTAAGAGAGGTTAATATTAAAATGAATCATAAATAAGTATAACGCGAGGGTGTGAAGTGAATTGACGTAGGTCAGGGCAGGACCCAGCTGCGGGCTGTTGTGAACGCGGACCCCTGATCTGCATGAAATGTGAACATGTTCTTGGATATCTAAGTGATTCCTCAAGAAGTGTCTTGCTGCATGGAATTAGTCTGGTAAGTATAGTTCCAGCCGCCGTAGCAAAGTTACGAAAGAAGCGAGGTCGCGGAGTGAATGATATGACGCAGCTGTTGCTGTTGGTAAGAGGGATTTCTTAATCTCATGTTCTGTCGCAGTTAAAACACTCGTTCCCTGAGCCGCGAAGAAACATTTCTTGCTCCATAATATTCCTCTGGATTGTTTTCCCGTCATATTCTCTTCCTGTCCTTTTTCACGTCTCCAGTTAAAAGAGTCCGAACCTCATCACGAAACTCCGTGACTTTCTGTCAAAGAGACTTGTTACTCAGACGGTGTAAAACTTTTCCTCCCGTCATGTGTATTATTTTTATTTCCTGGCGTTTCTTCTTGTGTCGAAATAACGAAATTTAATTTCGTTATTTTGACAAGTTTCAGCAGTCGACAAAGTGTGGAGGCAATGCAGATTAAACATGACTTACAAACTTTTTTTTTATATCCTGTGCAAAGTTCAGAAGAAGTCCTAACATTCTCATATTCCAGTCTTGGAGTGAATACGAGCCAGATTTCTCTCTAAACCTGATAAAGATTTTTACACTTTTTACAAGTAGAATCGTAACTGACGTTTTCTGTGCCGGGGAAAAGATACTAAACTGTGCCCCCACACGACAAATATAATAAAATTTTAAAATGTTTATGTTATTGCAAAAGGTAAGGGCACATGTTTTGAGACGGAAAATGGGTGGCAGTAAAGATACAGGCCTACATTAAATAATAAAATACAGGCCTCATTAAATCAGAGATAAATACAAATTACATGTTAATACTTCCCAATATTTTGTATTATGCTTATTATTGTATTTGTAAATAATGCAGCCAATATTTAATTATTTCATATATTTTATCTTCCTAATACTCAGTGCCCCATAGGCCCAACTCTTCGTACGGCTATGTAACAAGTATTAGAAGATCAGTAGATGAGCAAAACACCGAACATCATGATAATCTTTTTTACCAACTTGATACACAAATTATTTATTTTAATACTTTATTATATTAGGATGCACGGTCAAGAAAAAATATATATAAAAGAACATCGCTTTGTCTCTTCATTTAACTTTAGTTCCGAAGTTGCACAGACCTCATGCTTGTCAGTGGACGAGATGAAAAGCACAGTGCCATTATAGTGGGGGAGTTTTGGTCTGAATGAACAAATGTGACCACTAACAATGCCGCGATTTGGTTCATGGGTTTGAGTACCGCTCGATACTTGGATGGATGGACATTAGTGTTTTTTTTTTTAATTTTCTCTGTTGTCCTATGCAGGTAGATAGGCTGGTCTGCCATCCAGGGAATCTTACCATATCGTCAGGTTTCGTTTATAAATAGGAATAGGTTAGAAGGTTTAATCCGTGGTAAGTAAAAGAATAAGAAATTTGTGGATCGTAGTGTACACTTCGTCCCACTACGTACAGAAATTTTGTCTTTATTGTCTGATTTACGTCATTCATGGCCAGAATACCTCAGTCAGTTAGTGAATGTAATACGGACAAGATGACAGAGAAACTGTGGTTGGCTTTCGGGCCGGGACAAGAGATTTGTCTCTTCTTCAAAGGCTCCAAACTGGTGACCAATCGGCCTTCTATTCAATACGTACGGGAGTTTAAGTGTTGCGGAAGCAGGATGTGACCCTGTAGAGTGGATTGATCCGATTCAGGATGGGGAAAACACGATAGTGAACTTAGTTTCTAAACAATGGTGGGGAATGTATTGACTGACCGAACCAATATTAGCTTTACTAAAAGGGGTCTGCTTCACGGTGTTAGTTGGAATATTAAATTGTAAGTATCGGTTCTTATAAATTCATATAATAAAACCAGCTAGATGCACTAATAACGGTATATGTCATAGAGGTTTGCTGACAGCTTGCCGTCAGCAAACCTGTACGACATATACCATTCCTGTGTGTACAGCGAAAAACTCCTGATGGTGGACAGAGGAACTGTCCGAAACATGTAGAGTTTTATTCCAAAAATAAATTTGGAAATTAATGCATCTAGTTGGTTTTATTATAATAATTGATCACGATGCACGGTCACCTGAACGTCAAATTCGTGTACTTATTTGCTGTTTATAGCTTATTAATTCACTGTTATCTTGTGCGTTACTGTAATCACACCGTCAGGTTTCGGGAATTTCGAAAATAAGTAAGCTTGTTGGATCATATTTTCATAAAGACATGATATGGTATCAGAAGTTTGTAACAGATTAACAGTAGCAAATAGGTGTTATTTTTACCGCACAGAGGCATTTACAAGTCATTATGATATCTGGAGCGATGAAGATTTAGTACACAAGACTTTAGTGTGGTCCTGTTGAGGAAAGAGGTCAGTGGAGGTGTAGCAGGATCAACGTGGAACTTATCTAACTCTTTAAAGAGCCCAGACTCTCCGTGGTAATTAGAATTGCTAGGCTGGGGTGGGTTGGTCGTGTTGCAAGAATGGAACAGGTCTCTATGCCTAGGAGACTGATGATTGTGCAACGTGAAGGAATAAGAAAAGTAGGAGAGATAAAGTTTGAGAGGATGAAAGGATGTGCTGGGATTAACGAGCTGGTGGGCGGAAGAGGGGAGGAGACTTCCGAATGAGGGCAAGAGACTCTGTGAGTTTAGTGTCGATGATGATGATGATGATGATGATGTTTTGATCAAAGAAGTGTTGTTAGAATGACGGGCTAACCTATTTGAGAGCTGAATTTGATGGTGAATCAGAGGGATTATCCGCTGTTTTACCGTGTTAATGTGGAAAACCGACATTAAGATAATTCAAGAAATTAACACCTGTGTCCGTGATACGTACAATGAAATCGGAAGGCGGACCCCGCATGTGTAGTTGTCACTTCGAAAGTCAGGTGAACAGATGTGTTCCGTCTATGAGCGTTTAGGCTCGTTCGCAAAACAGTTGCGAAAAGTGACTACCAGTTTCAGCATGTCTGTTCTTCCATCCATCCGTTGCATCGAACAACGCGACATTGACGTGAGGAAAATGCGTGAATTTCGTACTTGGTGTTATTACAAAAATTTGTCGACGTGCACCTTTTTTGGGTCAAAATTAAAGAAAAAGGACATTTTTGCTCGATGATCTAAGTATATTTATGTTCTTTTTATAGTTGAGGCGAATTGTGTTCAGGTACGAAGTGAGGCCTAAGAAACAATTGACGATCTAAACATATCGCCGCTTACGACAGACCAACAGAAAACGTTATATCTTGTTTTTTACGAAGTAAATACAAGAAACACGACATCTCGCCGCATGTGACCAATGTACAATACATACGACAGAACGAGAGAGGCCGGAGAAACATTTAACGATCTTTTTGCTTTAAAATACCAACTTATTGCACTTTTTATTCACTGGGTAAAACACACGTTAAATGACGTAGGTCTAGTCCATTAACATTTATATCACTCCTACATGTTTCAATCCTTTAGGATCATCATCAGGGAATTAATGTTCCTGTTTTTGAAGTTATTGAATATTCCTTGGTTTCGTTGATATTATTGGAGTAGTGGCGGCATGCATCTGGTTGTATAGGTTTTGTTGTGTTTGGTTGGTCTGATCAACGAAATGCAGCGAAACACAGAATGCACATTCGTAACAGGGCACTCTTCGCAACATAACATTACACAGCACGGCATGCTGCCACAACACCCAACTGGTACAGCGAAATTAATGTGACTTTTTATAGTGTGACTTTAGCAAGGACGATATGGCTC